>Ga0335077_10007058_pt1 | contig 13905 bp, 14 predicted proteins | sample Lox_Sample_31_FD_207151 | JGI IMG/M metagenome (GOLD analysis project Ga0335077, IMG submission 207151) | Soil microbial communities from Loxahatchee National Wildlife Refuge, Florida, United States - Lox_Sample_3.1 | ecosystem: Environmental > Terrestrial > Soil > Wetlands | place: USA...
CAGAATCCGGGGTTCAACAATCCGGTGTATCCGGCGGACGATTTTTCGCTGCCGAAAGGATCGCCCGGCGTCGGATTCGTGCCGTTCGATGCGAGCCAAGCGGGCCGGCCCAATCCGCTGATCCAGCCGCCGGCGGTCGCGGCGACATTTCCGACGAAGGTGTTGAATCCGGCGTTGGACTATTAAGCGGCTGGGAGGGTACGGGCGGAACTGAAGCTCCACGCAACGCGAATCCGCCGCGGGACCGCTGGGGTTGGAGTCGCTGGTGAGCCGGCTCCCTTCGCGAACATCGCGCTGTCACGGGACGAGTCGCGACTCCTCGTCTCGAACAACATGGGGACCGGCAAGTGGATAGTATCTGCGGATGGCCCGAGCCAGGTAACCGTTATCCGCTCTTGAATCGCTTACGCGAGTTGCTTGGGATCATGTCGAGTGCGTGCTACGAGATAAACCGGCGTCGTCGGAGCCTGCAGTGTCGGAAGAAAGACCTCCGCCTTCACTGCGCCATCGATAGTCCGCTGATGCACATCCCCCCACGATGCCGATGATTTCATACGTGTCTTGTGGACGGCCCCACTGAATGTACAGTCGCTTGCCGACGGGATTTTCGTTTGGAAAAAACCGACGCGCGAGCGTTTGATTGACGACCACCGTGAGAGGGGCGCCCTCGCGATCCAAGGGTTAAAATGGTGCGGAGAGGGGGACTTGTTCTCTCGCGGGTCGTTGAAAACACGTAAGTTATACACGTCACGAAGCGGCAGAAGTTCTGAAAGTGCCAGAAACACCAAATCAAGTCACACGGCCAGTCACACGGGCTATTCCGGAGCGAATCCAACCCCCTTTCGGGAGGCCGCGTGAACGTCGGAACGCCCGCCCCGAATCTTCAGGTTCCCGACGATCTCGCCGAGCGGGATCAGTGGATACTCTGGCGGCGCGAGCTTTCAAACGGTCGGGAAACGAAGGTCCCATACTCCGTCGAGGGCCACAGAGCCAGCTCGACGAACCCGCACGACTGGACCGAGTTTCCGAAGGCGCTTGACTGGTGGCGCCGGCACCCGCAGAGCTATGCCGGCCTCGGCTTCGTCTTCTGCGGCGACGACCCATTCGTTGGCATCGACCTGGATGACTGCCTTGATGAGAGCGGCGCGCTCAAATCATGGGCGCACGGCATCGTCGAGCGCTTCAGCGACACATACGTCGAGATTTCGCCGAGCGGCCAAGGTCTCAAGATTTGGGCCAGGGGTGACCTGCCGGCGAACGTGGCGGGCGTGCGCGTGGGCGACGGGCAAATCGAGATGTACGATCATGCCCGTTACTTCACCGTCACGGGCCGGGTTTTCAAAGGCGCGCCGCTCGAAGTCGAGCATCACACCGCGGATCTTCTGCTGCTCTATGAACGGCTTACGAGGGCAACCCACAAATCCCGCTGGCCGTTGCAACCGTTGGAAGGCGGACGAATTCCCTACGGCCAGCAACACAATACGCTGGTTTCAATCGTCGGTACGCTTCGAGCTCGGCGGGTCTGCGACGAAGCGATTGAGGCATGTTTGCAGATTGTCAATGAGCGGCAGTGCGAACGCCCAGGGCCGCGTGCACACATCAGCCGGCTTGTGCGCAGTTCGCGAAGATGGGAGCAACGGCGTGACCCCCTCGACTGCCACCGCCAAGTGGTTGCCGGATCCTTTGACCGAAGTTGCCGCACCGACCGGGGCGATGCCGGCCACCGGCGGCTTACCCGAGATTCGTGTCAACGGTCGTGAACTCCGAGACGTTTCGGCCGAAACCCTGGATGCGGTAAACGCCGCGAACGATCCGGCCAAACTGTTTGCGCGCGCCGGCGCGGTTGTTCGGGTTGACCATGCCGAGGACGGCCGTCCGATGATCGTGCCGGTGGCGGACGTTCACTTCCGCGGAGAGATGACGCGTGCTGCCAACTTTTACAGGGTTTTAAAGCGCGGCCCCGAATTCACCCGCACACCGGTCAGTCCGCCCATGGATGCCGCGCGCGACATCCTAAGCCGACCTGTTGCTGAATTGGGGTTCCCTGCGCTCGAAGCAATCGCTGAAGCACCATTCATTCGCCCGGACGGCGTCATTGTGGCTCAAGAAGGGTAGGACCCGAAGACCCGAACTTTCTATGCGCCGGTAGGCGACCTGAAGGAGTTCCACGTTCCCGACAGACCGACCGCGGATGATCTCGACGGGGCACGCGCGCTTATCGAAGATGCGTTAGGTGAGTTCCCATTCGAAGACGATGCCAGCCGAGCCAACGCGTTTGCATGGTACATCACCCCCGAAATCCGTCACGCGATTCTGGGCAACATTCCGATGGCGCTTGTTGATGCTCCCCAGGCTGGGAGTGGTAAGACCCTTCTGGTCTCGATCGTGTCAGAAAAGACGACGGGCAGTGGCGCCGCTATGAAGCCAGCACCAATCCGCGATGATGACGAGTGGCGCAAAACTCTGACAGCCACGATTCAAGCCGGCCAGTGCCTGACAATTTTCGATAACGTTGACCACGTACTGAACTCGCCGAGCTTGGCGCTCGCATTGACCGCGAGCACGTGGACTGACCGAATCCTTGGCTCCACTGACATCGTCACGCTGCCGCAACGGACCGTTTTCGTAGCGACAGGAAACAATATCACACTCGGCGGCGATCTCCCGAGGCGCTGTTATCGGATTCGCCTAAATGCCCAGTGCTCAGAGCCGTGGCGAAATCGCAATTTCCGGCATCCCGACCTGCCAGTTTGGGTGCGTTCGAAGCGCGGCCGGCTGCTATCTGCATCCCTGACACTCGCGCGGGCCTGGTTCGTCGCCGGGTGTCCTCGACCGACATCTCCCATCGTTGGCTCCTTCGAAGACTGGTGTCGAATCGTCGGGGGCATTCTAGAATTCGCTGGTATCACAGGATTCCTTGGAAATCTCGACGAGCTTTATAAGGAGTCTGACCCGACGACGGCCGTCTGGGAGGCGCTTCTCCTTGAGTTGCAACCTCGAATGCCGAAATCGGGCTTTAAGGCGGCTGAGGTCGCCGCGCGTTTGCGGGATGACCTTGAACTCCGGGCGACGCTGCCGGAGGATCTCGGTGATCTTGATCCTGTGTCAAATTTTCAGCGCCGGCTGGGCAAGGCGCTGCTAAAGCGAGTTGGTCGTCGCTACGGCGAGTCGGGAATTCACCTCGTGAAGCTCGGCACAAAGCAAGGAGCGGTAGTCTGGGCGGTCCGACCGGACAAGGAGGACCTGCGGCCGTGAGTTTGGTGAGTTTCGTGAGTTTGTTTCTACTTACGTGCGGGAAAAATCAGAAGAAGAAAAATATGGGGAGCAGTGTAAAACAAACTCACCAAACCCACCAAACTCACCAGTGGACCCAGATCGCCAAGGAGGCTCACAGGAGAGCATATGCTGCACAGCATTAAGCGTAGGCTCTCCGGCGTCGAGGAATCGCTCCCCGTTCCGATGACCGCCGAACGATTCCTTGCCCGTGCAAGCCGACTCGCCAGGCGCTCCGGCGTGAGTACTTCATCCGCGATGGACAAGTTGTTCAAGGATCTCAGCGACAGCGAACTCGATTCCCTTGGTGCCGAATTCGAGCAGATCGTGTTCGGATCGGATACGGCGGCACGCGATGCCGCCAAACGTGAGGTGCTCGCAGCAGCAGGCTATCCAGACTGGAGCGCTCCGCCGGTCGAGGAATCGGGGGATGAAGGATGGGGTTCCGATCCAAGCAGCAAATTGGCACATGATCCAATTTGCTCGGAGGCGGCTTGATGCGCGGACTCGCGGCGGCCAACAAGGTTCTGATCGCCACGGTGAACGCGATTCTGGAAGACGATCATCCGCAGACGCTCCGCCAACTGCACTATCAGATTTTCAGTCGCGGAGGAGTCGATTACCAGAACGATGTCCGTTCGCACCGGCGCCTGAGCCGCATCCTGACCAAGGCCCGGCGAGTCTTCCGTCAATGGGAACTACACGACGGCTCCGGCGATCCACCGGAAGAAAGCGTGCCCGCCGATGGGATCGTCGATGAACTCCGCCGGCCCGAAAAGGTTAGCGTGTGGACCAATGCACCCGAATACATCGCTTGTGTGCGAGAGAGCTATCGTCGCGACAACTGGCAGGACCAGCCTTACTACGTCGAACTGTGGGGCGAAAAGGCCACGGTTCTCGGCTCCATGCGGCCGATCATGAGAAGTACGGCATCACCCTTCGCGTTTGCCGCGGCTTCGGATCCGCCGGAATGGAAGACCAGGTGAGCCGGCTCTTCGAGGGCATCGACAAACCGATCGTCGTTTTCTACATCGGCGATCATGATGCCTCTGGTGATCTGATCGGTGAAGACATGCACCAACGCGTTGAGATCGCGAGCGGCGCTTCCTTCGAGATGAAGCGCTTGGCGATCCACGCGGAGGATATTAAGGCGTTCAGCCTGCCACCCCAAAAAATAAAGGACAAAGATGCTCGCGCGAAACGATTCCGGAAGAAGTTCGGCAGGAACGCCAAGACCGTAGAACTGGAAACGCTGCCGGTGGCTGAGTTGAAGCGGCGTGTCGAAGGCGCGATTGAACAGCGGATCGACTGGGATCGCTGGAACCGTCAAATCATGGTTCAGGATGCGGAACTCGCCAGCATCGCGGAGTTTGCGGATCGCATGAAGAACCTTCCGCAAATCGGCGGTGCGGCATGAATGCCAAGGCAAAGGGGTCCTTGCCGCTTAGGCGCATGGTGGATCGGGTCGCGCAGCGGCGCCGCGAGGGTTCTGGATGAGTGGGGCGTTGCCATCGTGAACGCCCCTACAGGCGAATTGTGGTTTTCCGTGCTGTTCGGGGATGGGATCCTGCTGGCGTGATTGTCAAGGGGCGCAAATGATCACTTGGTCGAATGTAGATGAGAACATCGAGCTAAAGCGAAAGTGCTTAGCGTTGATCACACGCATCGCAGCACGGGGCGCTTCCTCGCTTGATCCCGACGACGTCAACGTTGCCTTGCAGGAGTTGGCCTATCTGCTGAATCAGTGGCGTAACAGCGATGACCTCCGTCAGCTGCACGGTGAACTGGACTGGTTCCGCCCAACGTCCGACGGATTGACCGCTTACGACATGCTGGACTTTGCGATTCGGAGCGCCTGGAATTGAGACACGCGCAGACGGACCGACTCTGGAGCGACCGAGCGAAACGAGCAACGCCGCCGGAGGTGAATCCGGCGGCGCGATTTGAACGGTGGTGGAACGGATCAGGCTTTGACGGAATACCCCGGTCAGCAACAGCACGCCCGCGCGGCCATCCAGTACCTGTCGGGAGCGATCGGGCAAGAGCGTCTGTATGCGCACCTGGGCTGGAGGAAGCACGATGGCAATTGGATATATCTGCAAGCCAACGGCGCCATCGGAGCCAAAGGGACGGTGAGCGATCTGCAGGCGCGACTGCCCGCGGACTTGCAGCAGTTCCAAACGCGGCTGCCTACCGGTCACGAGGCAGCGAAGAAGGCGGTTCGTTCGAGTTTGGATCTTTTGTCAGTGGCGCCAGACCGGATCAGCTTGCCCTTGCTCGCCTCGGTATACCGCGCCCCATTCGGTGCCGTGGATTTCAGCCTGTTTCTCACGGGCCGCAGCGGCGTTTTCAAAACTGCCTTGGCGGCGATGTGCCAGCAGCACTTCGGAGCCGCGATGGACGCCAGCCATTTGCCCGGCCATTTCGCCTCGACCGCGAACGCGTTAGAGGAGCTGGCCTTCCAAGCCAAAGATGCATTGCTGGTGGTGGACGATTTCGTTCCCACAGGAGGCACCGGCGATGGCATGTTGGAGGCCCTGGCCGAGCGCGTGTTCCGAGCTGCCGGCAACCACCAGGGCCGAGGTCGAATGCGTGGCCGGCAGTTGCGCGTTCCACACCCGCCGCGCGCCTTGATCTTAGCCACGGGAGAACAAGTCCCAAGCGGGCACAGTCTCCGCGCCCGGCTGCTGATCGTAGAACTACGAGCCGGTGAGGTGAACCGGGCCGCGCTCACCCGCTGTCAGGCGACCGCCGAAGAAGGGCAACTCGCCACCGCCCTGGGCGCCTACCTGGCCTGGATCGCGCGTGATTATGAATCTCTGCAGGACCGCCTGCGTCGCAGATCGCGGGAGCTGCGCTACGAGATGCTTGGTGCGGGCGCACCTTCGGTCCATGCTCGCCTGCCGGGAATGCTCGCTGAGTTGCACAGCGGCTGGGAGATGTGGCTCCAATTTGCCAGCGAAATCGGGGCGATCAACAGCGCCGAGCAGCCCGAACTGCAGCAACGGAGCAGACAAGCTCTCCAGGAGGTCGCGGCGATTCAATCTGGCTATCATCAAGCGGGCGATCCTGCTCGTCTTTTTGTGAGCTCGTTGCGCGCGGCGCTGCTCAGCGGCCATGCGCATGTGGCCGGGCGGCGGGGAGAGATACCGGGGTTTCCTGAACGGTGGGGCTGGAAGCGTAGCCATCGAGCCTGGGTATCGCAAGGGACCAGAACGGGCGGGCTGGTCGGAACTGAAATCTTTCTCGACCCTAGGGCCAGCTACCGCGTGGCACAGCAGATGGCCGGGGCCGGGCACCTCGCCGTCAGCGTGCATACGCTCTCGCGCCGGCTGCATCAACACGGTCTGTTGGTGAGCGTCGAGTCGGGGCGAGGGATGCTTCTGGTGCGCCGGATTCTGGAAGGCGAGTCCCGAAACGTGTTGCATCTGAAAGCCAGCGATTTGCTCGGATTGGAGACAGAATCTGCTCAAAACGGCTCATAATTTGTCAGTTTTGGCGGTTTCCTGACAACTGTGGTAGGCGAGGTCGCGCGCTATTTTTGAGTATGGAGCATTTCCTCTAAGTGACAGATACCACTAAAGTTAAGTTTGGCTCTTGACGGTCAAACGGATATCCAAGGCGAACTTTTTCCGTGACAGGGGCAAAGGGCGCGGACGCGCTCGATTTCGCGCGTAAGCTTCCCATAATCAGATAGTTAAATGATTCTTTAGTGCGCACAATTTTTTTCAAAAGTGTGCCATTTTGTGTCACTATACCGTCCGCCCTCAACGAGAACGGGTCCTTCGGCGTCAGGCCGAACAGAAAGCTGCGCACCAGGCGCGTAGATCGTAAGCCGCCGGCAGGCCGATGGCGACGCCGATCCCGATCAACCACAGTGTCTCGCGAAGCACCATCCACATTACGTTCGAGCGTTCCGCGCCAAGCGCGATGCGCCGTCGTCGCGGTACCGCGCTCGCCTGCACATCCGCCACGCTGCGGGCGTCTACGCCCTGGCGGATCGAATTTTCCACCAGCAGCTGCAACATCAGCGGCGTCTCAATTTTTAGGAGGCAAACTGAAGGCGAGGTATTCGCCCGAGAAAGCTCCGCCGCTAATCGCGACGACGATGTACTGCTTGCCATCGACCGAATACGTCATCGGCGATCCGCTCTGCGGCGCGGGCATCCATACCGCGCCCACCTGTCGGCCCGTGGCCTTGTCATAAGCGCGCAACATCGCCCCGCGAGGATGCTCCGGCGTGGTGGTTACCTGCGGATCGCCGAGCACCACCAGCGTCTTGGTCACCAGCAGTCCCACGCTGCCTTGTTGACCGGTCTTGGAAATATTGAGTCCCTTGAGCGCGGGATGGTCGCGGACCACGTCCGGCGTGTCGCCGTGCGGAACCTGCCAGACAATGTCGCCGCGATCCAGATCGATGGCCGTGAGCAGCCCGTACGGCGGCTTCACCAGAGACAGACCTTCGACCGTCAGTCCGCCGCCGCGGCCCGCCGGGGTCGGCGTTCGAGGAGCGTTCGAGTCTTTTTTCAGGATGGCGTTAAGGCGTGCCTGGCTCTCGCTAATCTTCGGCGCGTCAGCGGCGCTTCCAAACCCGGGACCTTCATTCACCCTAAATGGCCGACCAGCCTGTCCCGAAAGATAGCGGATGTCCGAGAATCCCGGCGGCGGCTCCACGAGCCCGAGCGGTGAGACTCCGGCGTTGGCCGCCTGCACGTAAACCGTATGCGTCTCCGGATCGTAGCCCCCGCCGGGCCAATTCGTGCCGCCGCCCAAAGTTCCGATCGTCAAAGCCGCCAGCGGTCCATCCACTTTGCTGACTACCGGATTCAGGAACATCGGCCCCATCCGATACATCTTCACCAACTCCAGCGCCTTGGCGTGCAGTTCAGGAGTGAAGTCGATCAGATCGTCCATGGTAATGGCCTGCCGCGCATATGCGGGCGGCTTGGTCGGGAATGGCTGCGTGGGAGAATACCATTCGCCCGGCACGTCGCCATGCGGCACGGGCCGCTCTTCCATCGGCCACACCGGCTCTCCGGTCACGCGATCGAACACGTACAGGAACGATTCTTTGCTCGGCAGCGCCACGGCTTTGATTGCGCGTCCGTTGACATTGATGTCGGCCAATATAGGCGCGGACGACAGATCGTAATCCCACATCGGGTGATGCACCACCTGATAATGCCACTTGCGTTTTCCCGTGTGCAGATCGACACACACCAGGCTGTCGGCGAACAGATTATTTCCCGGCCGATGTCCGCCGTATTGATCTGACGTCGGATCCTCCACCGGCAAATAGACCAGCCCGAGATCGGCGTCTGCCGTGATTTGCGTCCACACTCCGGTGTTGCCGTTGACTTCGGCCGAATCGTTCAGCCAGGTATCGTAGCCGAACTCGCCGGGCTTTGGAATGGTGTTAAACTGCCATAGCTTTTTGCCGGTCTGCACGTCGTAGGCGGTGACCATTCCCTTGGTGTTGTTGTGCGTGATGGGCTGCGTGCCTTCTTTGAAGGACGACCCGACCAGCACCACATTGCTCACCACCGTCGGCGTCGCGTGCAGTCCGATTTCCCCGGTTTCGAGATCGATCTGATGATTGAGCCCGTTGATCGCGCCGACCTTCATATCGACGATACCCCCGTCGCCGAACGCGGCGATCATCGCGCCCGTCTTGGCGTTCAGTTCCACCAGCCGGTAACCGGTAGTGACGTACAGAATCCGATCGTCGCCGTGTCCGTCGGTCCAGAACGAGAGCCCGCGTCCGGAAAGCTGCCGCGGAGAAATCGCGGCGCGGTGCCCTTCGCGCAAGCTGTGGACCCAGATCAATTCGCCCGTCTTGGCGTCGAGCGCGACCACGGCTCGTCTCGTTCCGGCCGTCGCGTAGAGAACGCCGCCGATCATCAGCGGCGTCCCCTCCAGCTTGTATTCAGGCCGCGGGCCGAGGTTGTCGGTCTTGAAGCGCCAGGCGACCTCGAGACTGTTGAAATTCGCCGCGTTGATCTGATCCAAAGGCGAGTATTTGCTGCCTCGGGCGTCAGCCGTGTAATACGGCCACTCGCCCTTCGCCGTAGACGGCTGTCCGCTGTCCTGCGCCCAGAGAAGCGGCGTGACTCCCAACAGAGCCACGACGGAAAACAGGTTTCGCTGTTGCATTCGACGGCCTCCTTCCTTTCGCATCCGCGTGGCTTCGGTGCCCTACCGCGCATGAAATTCAATTGCGAAGGATTATATCGCTTTGTTTGGCCGCCCGCAGTCGTGCGCCGGAAGATGGCTCATTCTGAGCGAAAAATTATCGATTGCAAGGCGTAGGTCGCGGACGAGAATAAGAAAAAATCGGGTGGGCGCGCATCAAAATCCATTGGATCAGCTCTCCTCAGGTTTGGCGGATGAGCTCGACGTCGATCGTGATCTCCACCTCGTCCCCCACCACGAATCCTCCGCTTTCGAGAACGGCATTCCAGATTAGTCCGAAATCTCGGCGTTCAATCTGCGTTGACGCACGCGCTCCGCGCCTCAGGAATCCGTCTGGGTCCTTAATTTCCGGCGTTAGAGATTCTACCCGAAGCATGACGTCGCGAGTCACCCCACGGATGGTGAGATCGCCATCAACGTTGTAGCTGTGTTCTCCGGCAGAGAGGATCTTCGTCGAACGGAACCTTATGGTGGGATACCTGCCAACATCGAGGAAATCAGCGCTCTTAAGATGTTGGTCCCGTTGTGGATCTCTTGTGCTGACCGTAGCCGCATCGATTGTCGCCTCGATGTGTGATTCAGCCAGATTCATCGGATCGAAGGCGACGCATCCGGTGACACGGCTGAACGCACCGGATACCCATGAAATCATCATGTGCCGAACTTTGAAGTGTGCTCCGGCGTGCCTGTCATCGATTTGATAGACGGGCACGGACCTTTCACTTGTCGCTGTTCCGGGATTTTCGATCGTTCTGTTTTCTGCCGGCACCATTTGTTTCAGCCAACTCCTTCATCAGGCCGAAAGCTTTCGGGGTGTGCGGGCTTTCGGCTGTCACCACACTTTTGACGAACTGCCAAGGAACCATCAACTCCAAACCCGGAGTATCGACAGGCGAGATCCAGATGCCAGCGCCGTGGTGGACCTCTGCTAACGTTCCAGTAATGGCAAAGCCACCTGAGGTGACGGCCCCCTGGATATATTCGTCCAGGTTTTCTCCTTGGGGAAAGAAAATACCCGCTTCGGTGAACAGTTGGATCATGCCCGAGGACCTCAGGAATTCCGGCGTCACCCAGATCAAAACGTGACGCGGCGTTTCACTCATTCGCTTGGCCTCCCCCTTTGCCGAAACGCAATTGAGCGGCCAAGCCCAGCTATCTGATTTTGCTGTAACTTATGCGCGGGCTGGTCTGCTTGCAGGGCGACACTGCGCTCTTTGACCCACAGGCCGCGTTACCTTAAAGCTAATCCGCATGCGCATTCAGAGATCTGCTGCGCTAGCAGATGAAGGGGGTGGATACGAGCACGGCGAAGAAAAAGCATTAGGCGCCGCAATCGAGCATTCGCCCGGAGAACCATGTCCAAGGAGCCCTCTCCTGCCCAAATTGGTTTGTTGGTCCAAAGGGCCGAGCAGAAATCCCGCCGACGTGACTGTGAGAGCGCGATCCATTCCCCTGGAACAGGCGTCCAGATCAATTCGAGTAGTCCGCACCTCCACTTTTGACTGGGCTTCTGCCACAGTGCAGATGTCGGTAACATGCGCAGATCTCGAGGATCGCCGCGCTCGGGCCGACAGCTGGACCCTTGGGACACGAGATCCAAAGATGACTCCTGATTGGGCGACGACCACCCACGACCATAGTCTCGGGCGGAGCCGATTCCTCCCGCTGCTCCTCGGGCTTGCGCTGCTCACCGGAGTAATCATTGTTGGAACACATTTTTCCGAAGAAGAAGCCTTCATTCGGTTGGCCCGCGAAGCCAGGCCCTGGTGGTTTGCCGCGGCTCTCGCCCTGCAGGCCGGAACCTATCTTGCGGAAGGCGAGATCTGGCGGATGATCGGACGGATGGCGGGAACTCCCCTGCGTCTGCTTTTCGTGTGTAAGCTCGCGCTTGCCAAGCTCTTCATAGACCAGGCACTACCTTCCGCAGGCCTGAGTGGAACGTTTGCCATCGCGAAAATGCTGGAGCAGACCGAACTGCCACGGTCCCTTCGGCATCGGTGAAGGTAGCCGTGGCGTCGGTACCCCACATTTGGTTAGGCGCTTGTGTGACGATGCTTCCGGCATGAAGGTTGCCGGGGACCGGCGTGGGCCGCCGCGAAGGGGAAAGCAGGTGGCGCATCAGCCGGAGCACACGATCTTTGCAAGTGCGCACGCCCCGCGATGCCGCAAACGAGCCCAGATCTTAAAACCTCGCCGACCAACGTCCAGGTCGGCGTCGTAAGCGTCGCAAGGATGAAGTGATACGTTCACACCTTCGGGTTTGTCTGCGTGACCTGGCACGCCTCGGGGATGCTGACCGCGAACCCGCCGGGCGCCAAGTTCCCGATGCCGGACTGGATGAGGGACACCAAACCCTGCTCGATTGCAATTGGTTTTGTACGTCGATACGAGCCGCGGTATTTCACGACTTTCGAGTTCGTGATTACATTTAACGCCGGCGCCGGCAGAGTGGAACTCCAATTGCCTTGACAGATGTGCCCTATGCTCAACGCGTTTAAGGACTGGACTGCCTATTTGGCCGTAGGAATCGAGGCCGCCGCAGCCCTTCTGATCGCGGTGGCGGCATTAGAGGCGCTGTTTCATGCAATACCGCTGCTTGTGCCGCGCTCCGATCCGGGCAATGACCAAAAGGAAGCGGTGCGTCTGCGGCTGGGCCATTGGCTGACGGTAGCAATAGAATTCGAGCTGGCCGCGGACATTCTCCGAACTGCAGTGGCGCCTACGTGGAATATCATCGGCCAACTCGCAGCCATTGTCGTCCTTCGAACCGTCCTAAATTATTTCTTACAACAGGAAATCGCACGCGCATTGAAGCGGAGGACTGAACTTGCGAACGCGCGTGCGATCACAGCAAAAGTTTGAGTCGCCTTGGGATGCTGCCGCTGCGGAGGAGAACATGCAGCCTCCATCGGATGCGGGATGATACCAGCAAGGCAGAGGTGAAGATGCAGAATCGTTCTCTCTCTAGAGAGCAGAAACGCGCTCGGTGGTCAAGGCGATCACCTATCGCTGCATCATTGTCTGTCTCGATTTTGTTGTGATTTTATTGGCTCACCGGCAAGGTGATGACAGCGGCAACCTTCATGGTGATTAGCAACATCTACACGACCGCTGCCGTGGGCTGATTCTGATTCTCTGGGCAGTGGTATCTTTGCAGTCAGCATCTCTGAGAGACTTCGCAGATGGCAAAAGCTAAAGCGGTCGCAAATTCCCGCAAGACTCATGCAAAGGATGGCAGCATCCACCAGAGAGCACGTGCTGGCGCACAAACGGCAAGTCTGCGCTCGGGACTCTCGTTTCCCGTCGTGGCCGTCGGCGCTTCGGCCGGGGGTCTGGCAGCGTTCACTGAACTGCTGAAAGCGCTGCCATCCAACTCCGGCATGGCGTTCGTGCTGATTCAACATCTGGAGCCGAAGCACGAAAGCGCGCTGCCCGCCCTGCTGTCGAAGGCGACCAGCATGCCGGTCGTCGAGATATCCGACGGAATGGCCGTGAAGCCGAACTGCGTCTACGTGATCCCTCCCAACAAGTACATGACCATCCGTAAGGGCGCGCTGCGCCTGGCGCCGCGAACGGAGGCGGGGCTGCAACGGCCCATTGACGAGTTTTCGATCACTCTGGCGGAGGAACAACGCAATGCCGCGATTGGCGTAGTCCTTTCCGGCACGGGATCGGACGGCACGCATGGGCTGAAAGCCATCAAGGCAGCGGGTGGCGTGACGTTGGCGCAAGATCCGAAAACGGCTCAATGGCCGGCCATGCCGGCGAACGCGATCGCGGCGGGCGTCGTCGATTTCGTCTTGCCGCCCAGGCGCATTGCCGCCGAACTGACGCGTATCGGACGCCATCCCTACCTGAGGGAGGCGCGGGAAGTGCCCGATGGGAGCGAGCTAGATAAGATCTGCCTGATCCTTCTTTCCTCGGTAGGGGTCGATTTCCGTTTGTATAAGCAGGCCACCGTGCGGCGGCGCATCGCGCGGAGGATGGCACTCGAGAAGATCGCATCGCCGAAGAAGTATGCGCAACTCCTCAAACAGCATCCGGATGAAGCGCAGGCTCTGGCGAACGACATCTTCATCCACGTGACCAGTTTTTTTCGCAATCCGGAGTGTTTCGAGGCCCTGCGAAAACGAGCCCTGGCGAAGTTAAGCCTGAAAAAAACCGCCGCCGAGCCGCTGCGCATCTGGGTGCCGGGATGCTCCACCGGAGAAGAAGTCTACTCCGTCGCAATGTTGTTGCTGGAGGAGCTGGGTGAGCGGGCCGGCCGATCGAGAATTCAGATCTTCGGGACCGACACCCAGGAGCGCGCCGTGGAACAGGCCCGCGCCGGGATCTACACCGATGCGGCTGTGGCCGCTGTGTCTCCCGCGCGTCTCAAACGCTTTTTCGTCAAGACGGACCATGGATACCAAGTGCAAAAGTTCATCCGCGAATTGTGCG
>Ga0335077_10007059_pt1 | contig 13904 bp, 12 predicted proteins | sample Lox_Sample_31_FD_207151 | JGI IMG/M metagenome (GOLD analysis project Ga0335077, IMG submission 207151) | Soil microbial communities from Loxahatchee National Wildlife Refuge, Florida, United States - Lox_Sample_3.1 | ecosystem: Environmental > Terrestrial > Soil > Wetlands | place: USA...
CGGACACCGGCAGGGGCACGATCTTTCGTCAGGGCTCAAAACCCGGGAAGCACCAGTGCTCACCAGCCGGCGGCCACTCCACCCAGAGTCTGCCGGATAGCAGTCTCTCTAACACTCATTAGGAAGGCTCGGCATGACCTCCAACGACCACGTCAGCGCCCCGGCCAGGTCCGTCGAGGCGGACGGCGCACGCCACGCCTTCGCAGAACATGCGCCCTCCATTGACTACGCCAACCTGCCGGATCCCACCGAGGGCTTCGTGGTGACCATGTTCATCACCGTTCGCAGCATCGCGCGGTCCCGGGACTTCTACTCGCGCGTCCTTGGCGGCACCGTGGTCCTGGAGGAGAACCCGTGCCTGGTCAAGCTGGCCAACTCGTGGATCCTCATGAACCCCGGCGGCCCGCCCACGCCGGACAAGCCAGGCATCACGGTGGTTAACTACGAGCCCGGCGACACGACCTCGATCTTCCTGAACCTGCGGGTCGCTGACATCCAGGCCTGTTATGAGGAATGGAAATCGAAGGGCGCGGAATTCCTCACGCCACCGATCGACCGCGAGGCGGAGATCCGCTGCTACATGCGCGACCCGGACGGCTACCTGATCGAAGTCGGCCAGGCCACCGGCATCCGGCACGGCATTCACGCCAAAAAGCGCCCAGAGGACCTCCCAGGGTGAGCTGGTGGCCAAAATGGTACTGCCCCCCTGCGATGGCTTGGCCAGCGCGATCGCGGATTCACCGCACTGCGCCGTGCCACCCGGACAGCGACCATCACGCCGGCCATGTTCGCCTTAGGCGACAAGGTCATCGGCAACTCCCAGGTGGCGATTTCGCGGCGTTCGGGTCGTTCGCGATGCTGCTCCCGGCCGACTTCGGCGGCCCCGAACGCCCGCCCCGCCTTGACGTACATCAGCGCCTCGGTCAGCGCGTCCTGCCCACCGAAGTCAGCCGCCAGCCACCCTGCACCTGTCGCGGTCCAGCAGTGGATAAACGCCCACACCATATGCAACCCGCGGCCAGGCAGGTTATGCGGCGCCGAGCGGCCGCCGGGACACGCACGGATGCCGCTGACCGCCATGGCTGACCTCACGCGCGTTCGCTGGAACCCCAACCGGACGCGGCCCCCCGCCTCTTCAACCGCCGCGAACGTCACGCGGAGCGACGTGCCAGCGGGGTCAGTCCGTGAGGCTGAGTGCCGACTTTCTACGTCCAGAACGACGGTCAGCTGACGGTCAGATGATCTTGACGGTCAGCCTGGCAGATTAGAGAATTGCGCCTGACCTGCGGGGCCCCCTTACGGAATCGAGACCGTTGCCCAGGTCGTATCGTCCAGCGCGAACCCAGGATCCGCACGCGCGGCCCGGTCCGCAAACAGCGTCACCGCCTCGCCTCGGCCGCGGCGGGCGGGTCACCGGGATCCGGCAGCATCAGCGGCCCCAGCCGGTACGCGCTTCCCCGGCGATCCGCAGCGGCTCCCGGCTCGTGGCCAGCACCCGCACGTCATCGGCGCCGAGCAGCAGCCTGCCGCACAGCTCCGCGGCGGCCCCGATGACACGCTCGCAGTTGTCCAGCACCAGCAGCAACTGCCGCCGGGCCAGCGCGTCCGCCAGCGCGTCAGCCGCCGCAAGCGGGGGCAGGTCACGGATGCCCAGCGCCGCCGCAACTGCGGCCGCAACCTGCGCCGGATCCTGGACCGCCGCCAGCTCCGCCAGCCACACCCCGTCGGCAAACTGGCCGGCCACCCGCCTTGCAACCTCGCCGGCCAGCCGCGTCTTCCCGGCGCCCCCCGGCCCGGTCACCGTCACCAGGCGACGCTCACTCAGCCGACCGCAGATCTCCGCCACCGCCTGAGCCCGGCCCACGAAACTAGTCAGCGCAACCGGGAAGCCACGCATGCCTTGCGCCGCGTCGGCCACCGCCGACCGCCCCACGGCGGTCACCATAGCTGCGGTCGGCGCTGTGGTACAGGCCAGGCCAACGGCCAAGCCGTCGTCGGACGCTCCCCCCGGGCCAAGGAGTCCTCCATCACATTGATGATCCCACGATGGCGGACCGACCGGCAGGGTCCAGCGCGAAACTGAATACCTGGGCTTAGCGCGCCTGCTAGCGGTACTACAGAGTCCCGCCGCGCGGCGCTACATAACCAACGGCGCCGCTTCCCGCGGCGTTCGCGGGCCCGCTCAACGGGTCGCGGGTGGCCGCCCGCCCGGTGAACGTCCGCTTTCTTACCGGCGGCACGGCCATCGTGGTCAGCGAGGACGGGATCATCTTCCCCGGCAGGACGCTGTCGCGAGCGAGCGCCTGGTGCGCGCGACCTGGGTGCTGGTCAGGCGCGGCGGCGGCTGGCGCATCGCCTCCTACCACAACAGCCCCGCCAGCTAAGGCGGCGTCTTCCGGGTACGGGGTGCCTCCCTTCCGGGGGGAGCCGCCCCGTCCCCGGATACAAACGGGTTCCAGGACCGTGGCAGCGGTTGTCGCGGTCGTGATCGCCCAGGTAAAACGGTACGGCATGGTCGGCTGAACGGAAGGAGCCTTGACGATGACGCTGTATGTGGCCTTGTGCTACTACGACCGGGACCACCACTGGGACTCGGTGCCGGATATGGAGTTCACCCCCGAGTACACGGAGTTCGCCCGGCGGGCTACCGAGGCCGGGGTCATGCGCGGCGGCGAAGCCCTGCACCCGGTGACCATGTCGACCACCATCACCGTCTCGGGCGGCAAGGGCGGCGACGTCCTGGTGGTCGACGGTCCTTACGCTGAGGCGAAGGAGGTCTTGGCCGGGTACTTCCTGCTGGAGGCGGCCGACCTGGACGAGGCCATCGCGTGGGCGGCGCAGATCCCGGCTGCCTGGCGGGGGAAGATCGAGCTTCGCCCGGTAGCGCCGGCCCACGCCTAGGCACCCTGGTATGGACGCCACCGGCACTCTGGCCGAGGTGCTGAAGGGCGAAGGTCCCAGGGTGCTGGCGACGCTGGCCAGAACCATTGGCGACCTGGCCGTCGCCGAGGACGCGCTCTCCGAGGCCACGATCACCGCCCTGGATGCCTGGCCCAGAACGGGGATCCCTGACAACCCGCGGGCCTGGCTGGCGGTGGTCGCCCGCCGCAAGGCGCTTGACCTGCTGCGGCGCGAGTCTGCCCGGGCGGCCAAGGAGGCCGCCGCATTCCGGTGGGGAACCGGGGCCGCACCGGACCAGATCGAGGAGGCGATCGAGGCAATGGAGCCAGAGACGTCTCTGCGCGACGACATGCTGCGCCTGATCTTCACCTGCTGCCACCCGGCGCTTAGCCGTGAGGCCCAGGTGGCCCTCTCGCTGCGCACGCTGGCCCGCCTCGAGGTGCCGGCCATCGCCCACGCCTTCCTGGTGCCTGAGGCCACCATGGCCAAGCGCCTGGTACGGGCCCGCTCCAAGATCGCCACGGCCCGCATCCCCTACGCGATCCCCGCCGACACAGAGCTTCCCGGCCGGCTGGCCGCAGTGCTGGCCGTGGTGTACCTGATCGCCACCGAGGCCCACGCCCCGACCGGCGGGCACGCGGTGGCCCGGGTCGATCTCGAGGCCGAGGCGATCCGGCTGGCTCGCTTGCTGGCCAGCCTGATGCCCGACGAGCCCGAGGCGCTCTCCCTACTTGCCCTGTTGCTGCTGACCTCGGCCCGCACCCCCGCCCGCACCGACGCCGACGGTAACCCGGTGATCCTGGCCGACCAGGACCGCACCCGCTGGAACCGAGCCGCGATCGCCGAGGGTTCGGCGTGGCTGTCCGAGGCGGGGACCCGGTCCGGGGGGGTCGCCGGGCCCTATCAGATCCAGGCTCACCTCGCCGCGGCCCACTCGACCGCTCTCAGCTGGCAGGAGACGGACTGGGACCGGATCGTCGGCCTCTACGACTTGCTCGGGTCGGTCACGGCCAGCCCGGTGGTGGCGCTCAACCGGGCGGTCGCGGTTACCGAGCGCGACGGCCCCGAGGCGGGCCTGGCTGCCCTGAAGACCATCGCCGGCCTGGAGCACTCCCATCTGTGGCACGCTGCCCTGGCGGACAACCTGTGCCGGCTCGGCCGCACGAGCGACGCGGCCGGGGAACTTCACGCCGCGGTGACCCTGGCGCCCAGCGAGGTCGAACAGCGCCTCCTGCAGGGCCGTCTGCGCAAGGTGCGGTCCGAGCTCGGCTGACCGCGTTCTGGTTTTCTCGCTTTCCTTGCCTGGCTTTCTTCCCGGATATGTCCTGCTCCCGCTTCACCGTTCGTCCTTTCCCTGAAGAGCGGTCCCCGATCTCGCGGATCGCCCAGGGAAGGAGAAGCAGATGACTTGGAGCACCAAGCGGGCCGGGGCGGGCGTCAGATCCGGTACCCAGCTGAGTTCACAAGGAGGCACCACCATGACCGACGAGACCATCAGCGCAACCACGATCATTAACGCGCCAGCCGAGGCGATCTTCGCCGTACTCGCCGACCCCGCCAAGCACGCCGCGATCGACGGCACCGGGTGGGTCCGCGAGCCCTTCGACAGCCAGCACCTGACCGAGGCGGGTCAGGTGTTCCGGATGGCCATGTACAACGACAACGTCCCAGGCGGGCACTACCGGATGGCCAACCGGGTGCAGGTGTTCGACCCGCCACGCGCCATCTCCTGGGAGCCAGGCATGGACACCGGCGAAGGCAACCCGCAGATCGTCGGCCACATCTGGCGTTACGACCTGGCCCCTGCCGGACCATCCGGGACCGAGGTCACCCTCTCCTATGACTGGTCGGCGGTCCCCGACTCCCTCCGCCAGCGACTCCCATTCCCATTCCCCCCGTTTGCCGCAGATCATCTGACCAAATCGCTGGCCCACCTCGCCGAACTGGTCACCGGGTAACCGGCGGCAGGCCGGCCAGTCCCTGCCTCTGGCCTGGCCAGGCCGGGTGGCTGTGTACGTGGGCGCCGGAGCCCGGCGCTGTCCGGGCTCCGGCGGCTCACAGGGCCGCCGGCGGCCCGGACACCCCCGCTTATGCCGCCTCGCCCGCGTGGCCGGCCCGGCCGGGCTGCCGCCCGCCTACACCAAGGTCACCCAGCTCGACATGTTCCGCGACGAAGACCTGGCCTACGCCCTGCGCCCCGGCCAGGCCGCGTACCCGTCGAGTTCCACCTTCACCCCGGCGCCCCGCACCAATTCGACTTCATCGCCGTCAACACCACCGCCGCCCGGCGCGCCATCGCCGACCGCGTTGTTTCGCCTACAAACAATTGGGCGGGTTGAGTGCCGCGGTTATCCAACGGGCCACGCGTGTTGACGGCCAGTCACTGCCGAGCGCACAACCGGGCCGGCTGCATGTCTATGCAGCATGCCACCCCCACAGGAAACGTTCGGTCATAGCCGCGAGCAGTTCGGTTAGCTGGTAGGCGGTGTCGAGCAGCTTTTGCGCTGCGGCCAGTCAGGTGCAGTTGTCACAAACCCCGGTCAGGGACATGAGCCGGACGGGCGCGCTGTGGCGTCAGTTGCGGACCTGCCCGTAGTTGTTCGACGGGCATAGCGATTCCCGGGTCTGAGACCGACGGCAGCAACGTTCGGTTGCATAGCTGGTGTCGTGATGGTCCGGGCCGGGGACCCCGGGACTGCATCATTCCGAGTGGGCGGCATGGATTGCGGGGCTCCGGAGCCTGCAGAACGCGGGTGTATCAGGTGGTTCGCCATCTTCTCCGTTCTTGTTGAGCGGAGGGGATGCTGGGCCGTTGCCGGGGTGGTGTCTGCCTGGCGTGTGGCGGTTGCCGGGTCCATCCTCCGATGCTGCTGCCGTGCACCCCGGTTGCGGACGATGGGTCACTGTCGGCGGCCGGCGGCATCAGCGTTGCCTTCACTGGGGGAAGCGGGGGATCTTCATGCGTTCAGTTATCGTCGGGGCGGGGCCGACCGGGCTGTACACGGCGGTCGCGCTGGCGCGGCGCGGGCACCAGGTCACGGTGATCGATCGTGATCCTGGGCCAGCCGGCGGCCAGTGGTGGGACCGCAAGGGCGTGATGCAGTTCCATCACCCGCACCATTTCCGCCAGCAGGTCACTGATGCGCTGGTGGCTGAGATGCCCGAGGTCTGGCAGGGCCTGCTGGCGGCCGGGGCCATGCCGGCCGTGCTGCCTGGCCAGCCCGGCGTGCCGGCCGGTCTGCACTGCCGGCGCCTCACCTTTGAGCGGGTGCTGCGAGAAGCCGCCCGGGCCGAGCCCGGGGTGTGGCTGCGTACCGGCCATGTCGATGAAGTGTGCGCTGAGCGGGGACGCGTCAGCGGGGTGAGGGCAGGCGGCCATCTGGTCGACGCCGACCTGGTCATCGACGCGGGCGGCCGCGCCGGGCGGCTGACCCGGGCGCTGCGCCGGCCCGCCGAGGGCGGTGACTGCGGGATCGCCTACGTGTCCCGGCAGTACAAGATGCGGCCCGGCGCCGCGGCCGGGCCGGTCAACATGCCGTTCGGGGTAATGGTGACCTATCCCGGCTACTTGGTGGCCGTGTTCATCCACGACAACGGGATCTTGTCCGCTCTGATCGCCCGGGCCAGCGCTGACCGGCAGCTGGCGGCGCTGCGGGCCCGGCCAGCTTTCGAGGCCGCCGCGCGGGCGATCCCGGCCATGGCGGCCTGGACCGATCCGGGGCAAGCACGGCCGATTACCCCGGTCCTGCCGGGCGGGCGGCTATACAACAGCTACCGGGGCCAGCTGGACGACGCCGGCCACGTCGCCTTGGACGGGCTGGTCTACGCCGGGGACAGCGTGTGCACCACCAACCCGGCGGCCGGGCGGGGTGTGACTACCTCGCTGCTGCAGGCCCGGCAGCTGATCAGCCTGCTGGGCGAGCACGGTCGCGATTTCACCTCCTGCTCGCTGGCGTTCGACGACTGGTGCGCCGGCCACATCAGGCCCTGGTTCGAGGATCACGTCTACTGGGACGCCGACCTGGTCAGGCGCTGGTCCGGCCAGAACATCGACCTCACCCAGCCCCTCCCGCCGGATCTGATCATGGCAGCCGCGCAGGCCGACCCGGAGATAGCCCAGGCCGCCGGGCCATACCAGGCCATGCTCGCCCTGCCCAGCACCCTGGACGCCGTCCAGGCCCGGGCCCGGGCCATCTACGCAACCGGCTGGCGCCCGCCCCTGCCTCCTGGCCCGACCCGGGACGAGCTGGCCAGGCTAGTCACTGCAGCAGCCAACTACCGCAGCAACGCGGCCTGATCTTGATGGCGGCTCCGGCCCGGCCACACCCCCCGCACGCCTCCGACACGCGACGGCACGCGGTCCCCGGGAAGGGGCGAGTAACCTTGCATCGCTGCACTGGCGCATTTGGCCGAACAGCGGACTTTCGATTAATACATGCTTGTGCAGCATATCGGGATAACTATTCTGCATGCCAGCCTTCCAGCAACACAGCCGGCATGAAACGACCGCGTACACGGTGCCGTTCATAGCTACAGGCCGCCTGGTCACTTCTCGTTAGGCCCTTCCGGGTGTTGTCGCTCGTCCCCTCCAGGCATGGCTTCGTGCCTAGCCTTTCTTAACAGAAACTGGGCCCGGGCATCCCTCAGCTTGGCATAACGGTCGGGAGCAGACCGTAGCGTTATCGCGAAAGAGCCAGTCATCGCCAGTAGGAGGAGTCCAAGAGGCTCCACTATCACTGGGGCTACTAGTGGGACCTGGTCACGTTCAACCGCCAGGGATAGAAGCGCTATCGCTAATGCTGTCGCTTGCAGAAGTAGATTGGCGGTGATCAGCCAGTTAAGCCATCTTGCCGCTCTGTACACTATGACATCGGCATCTCCTGTATCTGCAGGGCTAGAGAATGGGCTAGTAAAGAACCTGTTCCGCAAGCCGGCCGCCTCAGACTTAGAAACTACAGCCGCAAGTGCGATTACTGGAGCTGCTGCGCCTACAGTTAACCAAACGCCTGCATGGTAGGACATGGACGCAGTCTGCCACGTTCACGTGGGATCGTTGAAGCCCTATCGGTGCGCGCCTTGGAACGTCCAGTCGATCAGCTATGTGCATGCGAAGGACCGAGAGCCGTGATGCTCCACCCCGACCCTATCAATGCCCCCAGCGCGCGGGTATCAAGAGCCTTCCGCACGGTGGACCATCCTCAGCGCGGCTGAGCACGCACGCAGTTGCCGGACCGCATGTTTCAGCCTGTCGCACAAACAGCGTGCCTCCGCCGGGATAGGCCTGGTTCTTGAGATCATGGTGTATGCCGCAGAATTTCCTGTTCCCGCAGCGTGATCAGCCGTTGCTGCTGCCGGTGGACATGCGTGAGTGGCGGCCCGAAGACGATCTGGTGTATGTGGTCCTGGACGCGGTAGCGGCTCTGGATCTGGGCGGGTTCCGTCGCCGGTACCGGGCTGATGGGCATGGCCGGGCGGCGTTTGACCCGGAGATGATGGTGGCGCTGCTGCTGTATGGCTACTGCCAGGGTGAGCGGTCCAGCCGGGTGATCGGGCGGCGGTGCGTGCGCGATGTCGCTTACCGGGTGATCGCTGGCGGCCTGCACCCCGATCACGCGACTATCGCCCGGTTCCGCGCGAGGCACGAGACGGCGCTGGGTGAGCTGTTCAGCCAGGTGCTGCGGCTGCTGGCCGCCGAGGGCATGGTGGCGCTGGGCACGCTCAGCCTGGATGGCACCAAGCTGGCCGGCAACTCATCACCGCGGGCGAGCAAGACGTTGCCGCAGATTGAGAAGCTGCTTGCCGAGGCGGCCGCGGCTGATGCCGCCGACGATGCCCGGCTTGGCGATAACCCGCAGCCGGTGACGCCGCGGGCGCTGGCCCGCCGGGCCCAGCGGCGGGCGCGGCTGGCGGCGGCCCGGGACCGGCTGGCCGCCGGGGATGCGGCCCGCCGCGACGCGCAGCAAGCCAAGCAGGAAGCCTGGGACGCGGCCGTGGCGGCCGGGAAACGGCGCGGCGGCCGCCGCCCGGGCGACGAGCCGCGCAAGAACCGGGCCGGCACCGGGACGCGGGCCAGCACCACCGGCCCAGACGTGCGGGTGATGCACAACCAGAAGGGATACGTGGCCGGCTGCAACGGCCAGCCCGTGGTCACCGCCCAGCAGGTCATCGTCAGCGCCACGCTGTCCCAGCACCCGGCCGGCCGCACCCTGCTCCACCCGGTACTGGATACCTGCCGCCGCCAGCTGGCCGGGGCCGGGATCAAACCCCGGCTGCGCACCGTGCTCGCCGACTCCGGCTACGTCAGCGAGGACAACTTCGCCGGCGCCGAGGCTGACGGCCTGCGGCTGCTGGCGCCGCTGGGCAAAGACCCGGCCACCCGCCGCGCCGGCAACCCCACCAGGCGCCGGGACCTGGCCAAGCTGCCCGCCACCGCACGCGCTGTCCGGCGGATGCGCCACCACCGCGGCCGGGCCGGCTACAAGCTCCGCGCCCAGACCGTGGAACCAGTGATCGGCCAGATCAAGACCTGCCAGAAGCTGACCACCATGTCCCGCCGCGGCTTCAGTGCCTGCCACAGCGAATGGCTACTCGCCGCCACCGCACACAACCTGCGCAAGCTGCACACCCACCGCCTCGCCGCCTAACGCCGGACCCGGAACCGCGGGCCGAAACAGCGGGACGAGGCAATAACCGGTTCAGCAACCCACCCAGATCACCGCTGTCCAAGACTTTGCGCGACAGGCTGGTTTATGCATAGCTAATCTTCTGGGCGTGAACTCGCGCTCAGTAGCCGCGCTCCGGTACGTTTCGGGCTTCGCGGCCGGTGGATGCGGGCGCAGTGTCTGGGCATGAGGACCTTCACCGACCTGCCGTCCGTCTCCTCCGATCATCTGGTGTCGTTCACTGATCAGCTGCGGCTGGCAGTAGCGGCTTACCTGGCCCGCTTCACGGGCGCCTCCCGCTACTACACCGGGTTCGACTTGCGCTGCTATCTGGTATCTGGCCTGGTGCGCCGAACATGCCCTGGACCCGCTGGCCGCGCGCCGCCCGCATCTCGAGCTGTACATCCGGTGGATGCAGGAGATCCGCCGGTTCAAGCCCTCGACGGTGTCACGGCGGTTCCCGGTCACCGCCGGGTTCTGCCGGACCTGCGTGATCGACGGCCTGCTGGAGCACTCACCCGCCGAGCACGTCCGCCGGCCCTCAGCTCCACCGGAATCACCGACGCTGGGGGTCACTGACCTGCAGTTCGAGGCCCTGCTCACCGCGGCCCGCGAATCACCGAACCCGTCCGATTTCGCGCTGGTCGCCATGCTCGGCCTGCCCGGCTTGCGGATCTTCGAAGCCACCGGAGCTGACATCGCTGACCTGGGCGAAGAGCACGGTCACCGGGTGCTGCGCGTGTGCGGCAAGGGCACCAAGATCGTGCTGATCCCGCTGCCGCCAGCGGTCGGGCGGGCCATCGACCACGCGACCGGAACCCGCACCAGCGGGCCGATCCTGCTCAACTCCCGGGGCGCCCGGATAGACCGCCACGCCGCCACCCGACGGCTGAGACGGCTTGCCGGGACAGCGGGGTCCGGCTTGCCAGGCCACACCCTCATATGCTCCGCCATACTATGTGACGACCATGCTCGATGCGGCGTGGACTTGCGCGATGTCCAGATAGCCGCCCGCCACGCCGATCCACGCACCACCATGCGCTACGACAACTCTCGGGAATTGCATCAGGCGGGCGAGAAACCGCAGGTCACCAGGTCGCGATGGTCTTGGAATAGCGGCCAGGGTCATCAGGCCCGTGGCTGTCTGACCAGGCATGCCTTTGGAGCAATCCCTTCTGATGCTGGATCCGCCCGCCGGACGGTCGAGGCGATCGGAGGGTTCTGTTCAAGCGCACCGAGGAAGGAACGGGGTTGCGGTAGCTGGACTCCAACTCCCGGGCAGCGCATTCGGACAGTTCCGATACCCGACTCCGCCAGTACGGCCCGCAAGAACCCCGGCCGTCACCCCAACTACATCCTGGCCGCCTACATGGCCTCCGGCACCTGACAGACCCGGGCCTCTCCCCGGCTCAAGCCTGGCGAGACGCCGGCATTGCCGACGAGCGGGCCCGGCATCCCCGTATTGCCGGCACGCGTTCGCGTGACCCAGGCAACCGAGGGGAACTGATCTTCCATGACCAGGTACGTGATCACCCCGGACGCTGCCATCCGCCTGGCCCGCGACCAGGCCGTGATCCGTCGCGAACATCGGATCCTGGCTCCAGCGCTTCTCCGCTCGCAGGTGCTGTCGCTTCTGTATCAAGCAGTCCAGCGCGGTGAGATGACCAGGAAAGACGCCGAGCTACAGCTCAACTACGTGCGGGGGTTGCGGATGCGGCTGCTCGGCGACCGCGTCCTTCAAAATGTCGCCTGGAAGGCCGCCGCCCTGCTCGGGTGGCCAGACACCTTCGACGCCGAATACGTCGCCCTGACCCAACTCCACGCCGACGCGTTGATCACGCTCGACCAGCACCTCGCCCACGGCGCGCAGGATCTGGTGACGGTCGCACCTATCGAGGCGCTGTACTGACCGAAGCACACCATACGAACGGCCCTGCCACGCGAACGCATCCATCTGCCGGAAATAGCGGATGTTGGATGTGCGCATGACCATGCGGTGGCTCGCATGAAAAATCGCACTCTCAGGCGTCTGACTGCAGCCTAGATCCGCCGCGCTCAGCGACGCCGTTCGCTGTCAGCACGCACGGAACGCCGAATCGGAGCGACGAGAGTCGTGTTTTGTGGCGCGGTGCTGCTTTATGCATATCCGCTGGTTCTGGCGCTGACCGTTACCGGCCTGGCTTCAGCGGCGGCGGGTGCGAGTTGTTTGTGGCTGCCGTGATGATCTGCTGTGGCGTCTGGCCAGATGGCTTGGCGCGGGCGGCGTCGAGGGCCGCTGGCGTCAGGCGGGCGCGAACGGTGGCCAGCGTTCGCGCGTAGGCGGCCGGGTGCAGGGGTGGGTGCAGTACGCCGAGCTGAGCGCGCAGAGCGTCGCGTGCCCCGTCAAGTTCCGCCGCGTCCTCGTAGTCGCCGCGGGCTGCGGCCGCACCTGCCAGGCCCTCCAGGCACCACTGCACGTACATCAGGTTGTCGGTGTCGGTGAATAGCGACGCCGCCTCGGCGAGCATGGCCTGTGCGCGGGTGTGGTCGCCGTCGGCCAGGTCGACGTGACCCGCCAGGGTCAGCGACATGGCCGTGCTCCAGCGGTTGTCAAACCTGCGGGCCACGGCCAGGCTGTTCTCGATCATCTCTCGTGCGGCGGCCCGGTCGCCCAGGTTCAGCAGCGCGTGTCCTAGCCCGCCCTGGCCCCGCCCTGGCCCCGGGCCGTGGACTTCTCGTCGCCCCGTTCGCGTTGTAGCGCCAAGCTGTCGGCGAAGAAACGCGCCGCGGTCTGGTAGTCGCCCGAGTTGATTCCGAATGTTCCCAGCATGAAGAGCACATCGGCCTGCCAGCCGGTGTCGCCCAGTGCGCGGAACAGAGCCAGCGCCTCGGTGCCGAACGCCTCCGGCCGCTCGGACGCACCCGGCCCGGCGTTGCTGGCCGCCCAGCCCAGCATGCATAGCACCTGGGCCAGGGAGGCTTATTCACGCCATCCTGTAGAAGTGCAGCCCGGCAACGGCTGAGATGGTGGTGTCAAAGGTGTCGAGCGGGCGACGGTAGTCGGTGTGCATAATCCTCCAGGTCTTGAAGTTCGCGATGACCTGTTCGATCAGGTATCGAATCTTGTTTACCTGAGCATTAAACTCCTTCTCCCAGTCCAGAAGATCCCGGCACTCCGGCTTCCTGACAGGCGTGATCATCCTCTTGCCGACGTATCCTTTATCGCCGATCTGACTTCTGTCAGGGAACCCGGCTAGCACTGATGATTCGTCGATGCAATGTGCATCGTGGCGGCTTCCGTCAACCGGGCCGGATATCCATGCGAGCTGTCCGTAAAGATTGCACGCAACCTGGACGTTCTTACCGGTGGTTTTGTGCTTGCCTGAATACAGCTCCCGGTGCTCACGCCACGACCAGCAGGGAAGCAGCGTGCTGTCGTAGATGTACTGGGTGTCCGGGTCGAGGTCCTCCGCCGTGGGAACGAACGGGGCGAGCACGAGCGCCAGCCGGGAAGTGATCCGCGAATTGGCACGGCTGATGGTTGGCTGGGAGGTTTGGTATGTCTCGGCGAGTTCCTGCTGAACGCGGTTTCGCCGCATGTAGGTGAGTGCTATGACCACTGACTTGTAAAGACCGAGGGACGGCGGCCACGGATCGATGTCACAGTTCTCCTCATTTGCATATACCAGCGCGCACAGGTCGATGAGCTCGTCTTCGGCGAATCCGGTGGTATGATACATGCGCGGCCTGTTTCTGTGGGACTGAGTGTGGTAACCCAATCCTTTCGAGAAGCAGGCCGCCTTTCAGTAGGCGCACCGCTAACTGGAAATTTGTCACAAACCTGGCACCCCGCCTGAATAACTCTCGTTATATCACCACCCCTATCCGCAAGCCGCAATGCCGTGAGCTCTTGCAATGGGAACGCCAATGGAACAACCAGGTGAGCTCCTTCCGCGCGGCGGTCGAACGGGCAGTCGCCACCCTGAAGACCTGGCGGATCCTCTTCACCGACTATCGCAGGCCGCTGAAGACCTTCAAATCATCATTCCGCGCTGCAATCGGGCTCTACTTCTTCAAAGAGAGTTTTGGATAACCCTCCCGACACCCAACATCATCGGCCACCACAACCAGCCAAAGCAACCAAACAGCTCAACTGGTCACCCTGACATGCGCTCCGCCGAACTCCCAACTGTCAGGCCGTGCGGCCGAGCAGAACGCCGGTCCGCGCGCGTGAGCTAGGGCACCTTCGGTGCTACGTCTTTGACGTCAGTCCTGAGTGTGACGGCGGGTAATGGCACGGGATGCCTGGCGGGCAGCCTGGAGCCCGGCCTGGCTGTGGGTTGCGGGCCGTGGCGGGATGTC
>Ga0335077_10007062_pt1 | contig 13901 bp, 12 predicted proteins | sample Lox_Sample_31_FD_207151 | JGI IMG/M metagenome (GOLD analysis project Ga0335077, IMG submission 207151) | Soil microbial communities from Loxahatchee National Wildlife Refuge, Florida, United States - Lox_Sample_3.1 | ecosystem: Environmental > Terrestrial > Soil > Wetlands | place: USA...
CTGAAGGCGGCCGACCGCCCCAACCTCTCTAAGAAATCTGGCACGGCTAAAGCTATCGAGGCCGTCAAGGACAGCGATTTCGGCGCGAAGCCATCGCCTGGTGGGAAGAAGCCGCGCTCGGGAAGAACAACTCCCCGGACCACTGTCATGCCACGCAATTGCAGACTAAAAATTCCTGTGACTAAGATCGCCGGGATTTTTGAAGAGCTACGATCACTTCAGCTTTCCAAACACAAGCATGCGATTGCCGTTTTGCTTCGCGTATTTTTGGAGATGTCCGTCGATGAGTATCTTGTGAAAAAAGCCGGTTCCAAACTTACCTTTGTTCCACCGAAAGCCACACGGTCGGTCGAGAAAACTCTGAGAACTAAAGTCCAGGAAGTGATCACACACTTGGTATCGAAGGGCGCGTCGGCAAAGGACTTTCTCGGTGTTACCAAGGGCCTCAATGACCCTAACCACCCCTTTTCCATCGAAACGTTGCACGCCTACATCCATAATAGGTATTTCACCCCGGTCGATACCCATCTCACGGCCGCCTGGGACAATGCCCAGCCTTTGTTCGAGAAATTGTGGCCATGACTGAGCCTGCTCAACCTCACCAACGTCACCGCCACCTACGCCATTTCACACCCCTCCGCTATCCCGGTGGCAAGGCGAAACTCGCGCCATTCGTAAAAAAACTTCTTCAGGAGAACCGATTGCTCGACGGCGAGTACGTCGAACCGTATGCTGGTGGAGCTGCTATCGCGCTTGAGCTGCTTTTTCATGAGTACGTCTCGCGCATCCATATTAATGACATTAGCAAGCCTCTCCACGCCTTCTGGAAGAGTGTCCTCAACGACACGGAGGAGTTTTGTCGCCTGATCGTGAAAACACCGCTAACTGTCGCACAGTGGGATAAGCAAAAGCGCATCCTTGAGCATGTGAAAGAGCATGATGATGTGCGAGTCGGCTTCGCGTTTTTCTTCCTAAATAGAACGAACCGCTCAGGGATTCTTAATGGCGGTATCATCGGTGGCCGTGATCAAACAGGACCTTGGAAGATCGATGCGCGCTACAACCCCAAAGAACTTGCGCATCGCGTGGAATCCATTGCCCGACTGAAAAACCGGATTAGTCTCACGTGCATGGATGCCTTGAAGTTTCTAAGCACTGGTGTCGGAAGATGGCCGCAACAAACATTCATCTACCTAGACCCGCCTTATTACGTGAAAGGCCGCGACCTTTACTTCGATTACTACGAACCCAGCGACCATGCCTCGGTTGCTGAATTTATGTTGGGTGGCGTGAGGGGCCAGCGTTGGATTGTTTCTTATGACAACGTGAAACCTATCCGAAGCCTTTACAGGGGCGCACGCTACGTCATCTACGACATCGGATATAGTGCGCGCCGGGCTTCGCGAGGATCTGAAGTAATGTTCTTCTGCGATGCGTTAAGAGTGCCAAGCCTGATCGGCCCGGTGCAGGTCACGGCAAATCATACACGCTCGCCTGTTCGCCGCATCGCGTAGCCTTGGGTTCGAGATTCGGTATATTCACAGTGATCTAATTGTTGATGGTCTTGCTCACAAGCAGTTTCCCCGGCGACCCTCTGGATGTGCAACGCTCCGCCGAGCTGCGGCATTGCACAAAAATACACTGAGGATGCAATGCGTTTCGCACTTTCTGCAATTTCTTGCAGATTTATTCCAGGCTTCCGCCTCGATGGCTTCGGAAGTTCGGAGGCGCCCTGCTACTTCTTGGTCAGTGTGCGAACATACGTGATGACATTCTCTAGATCCTGATCGCTAAGGCCCTTCACTGGCTTCATCTTGCCCGATCCTTCCTGCACAATCTTCTTGATTTCCGCATCCGACTTTTTCTGCACGCGGTCGGACCCGAGATGCGCCGGCTCTAGCCCTAAAGCCCTGGCATAGCCCGTCGCACTGGCTCCGTCCGCTCCGTGACAAATCATGCATTTATTTTCGTAGACGGTCTTGCCCGCAGCCGCGTCTCCGGCACCGCAGGCGGGAACGCTCCATAACATCGTGAGCGCAAGCATTCCCAGTGTCTTGAACCTATTCCTGTGATTACTCATCCGGATTACACTCCGGTCCCTGATGCACTTGCTTTGGCACGCTTCAAAGCCTGCAGAGCCGCTTTTTGGTCGAAAGCACTCATGATATCTTCCTGCGTGGTGCCCACGAACCGCAACATATGCATGAATTTTCTTCTCCCGAGCATAGCAAGCCGCACTCGTGTTTTGGCGCGAACGGTTGCTTCGTGCGGCACGTTTTCGATCAATGCCAGTTCGCCGAAATGCTGGCCGGTGCCCAGCGTGGTGATCAGGGTTTCACCCTGTAGATCGCGCCGCACCACCTCGACCTCGCCCTTCTGGATAAAGTAGGCAAAGTCACCTTCGTCGCCTTGTTGGACGATAATGTCACCCGGCTCGAAAAGCGCGAAGGCGAACAGGCTGTTGCGCCTCAGATAGCGGTACACCGCAACGGCAACGAGGAGTAGTGTGGCCAATCCCGTTAAGGTCGGAGCAGCCACGGAGAAGAGAAAAAGCGTTCCACCATTAGTGAGAAACAAAAAGCCTACACCAAGGACATAAGTGAACAGGGCAAGAACCTGCGCAAAGATGAGCGCCCAGCGGAGCGACCTTGGATCGAGTTCAATGCTTCGGACTTTGGGCGCGCTCACCGCCGTGCCTCCTGCGCCGGCAGCAGATGGGCGGGAGTCGTTTCTGCGTGGCACTGCATACAGGTTAGTTGTCCCGCGAAGATGCGTTTTTCAAATTCCGCGTGAGCCTCCACCCATTTCACAGCTGCTGCGTGGCATTTCAGGCAATCAGCATCACGATATGGGCTGCTGAGCTTGAGCGGAAGTTGGAACGTCCGCGTGTAATATCGGAATACGTCGATCATACCCTGTTTTTTTGCCTCTAAAGTGCCCAGGAGGCCGTATGCGGTGTGACATTCGTAGCACTGATTCACTGAGATGTATCGGTTGGCATAGTGGATGGCGGCGAGGCTCTTGCTTTTTGGATTTTCCATGTCATCCACGTAGGGCTTCATCGTCAGATGACACGAACCACAAAGCTGTACGGTTTTCACTCGTTCGACGACTAGGAATGTGCCTGCACCAGAGAGAATTAACGGAAACAGAATGGTACCCGCGATGAGAAAAGCCCAGGCAATAGGACCCGTGTCCCGCCCCCGGAAACGAATCAGGCTGAAAATTACAAGCGCGGCGCCGATTACGATGATGATAGTGAGGAATCTCGAACCATACTGATCGACAAGGTCTCGTTCGTAGAGATTCCCCTGCGCAGACATTGTGGCTGGCCACATCAGATCGGCGACAAGAACGAAAAATATTTGAGATAGCGAATTCCAAAAGAGTGACGTCAGAGGCGGCACCCGCCCCCGTTTTTGGGCGCATCTCCACATGTTTTTCGCTCCGGCGCTAGCGAACAGCACCCCAAGTTGCCCAAGACCATACGCCCGAACTCCTTCAGAAGTCAACGGTATGCGTCTGTTGTGTTTATTTATAGCCGAATTTTTCCGCAGGATACTACCCCGTCAAGAAAACGCTGGGGTAGTATCCTGCGGGAAAATTCGGCTACACGATTCGTAAAGCAAATCCCCGAAGAGGACAGGTCGATTTTTGACGAAGAAAGTAGCCAACCAATTTCGCACCTAACCGCCGGTCAAAGCATTCGTGTCAGCGAAGACCTACGTGACGCTCAATTTCCTGAAAACGGGGATCGTCGCGGAAGTTGTCGAAATGGGGCCACACCTTGAGAAGAATGATGTTAGTTTCGCGATCTGCACAGGATTTTCGTAGCGCTTCGATCGCGAGTTCCCTTTCCTTTAGTCCATCATAAACGATTGCCAACACAAATGATGGAACGTAGGTAGTCTTGGAAAGTTCGGTCAGCTCCCGAACTATCTCCCAAGCTTTTCCGTGCTCGCCAGATGTAGCATAGGCGTGACCCACGAAGGATTTCTGCAAGACGAGGGCGCCGCCCAAAGCAATGCCTTTTTCAAACGCCACGATAGCTTCGCGATACATGCCCTTTTGCTCAAGAGCAGTTCCCAGTGTGAAGTAGGTGAGCAGCATGCCGGGGTCCACGTCGATGGCGGTGAAGGCTTGCTCGATGCACTGGTCGTACTTGCGCGCATGCAGGAGAACAAACGCCAATGCTGCATTCAGCAAGGGAGACATAGGGTCGCGGCTCAAAGCTTCCGTGGCTTCATGAATGGCCTCGTCAAAGCGACCCAGATACGAAAGCAAGTAGGAGTAATGGTAGTGCGCGGTAGCGTAATTCGGGTTGAGCTCAATAGCCAGCTTGAATTCGCTCTCCGCAGCCCGCCAATTCCAGTCATAGGATTCCAGAATGAAGGCCAGAATCGAATGGCCTTCGGCCAGATTGGAATCGATTTCCAATGCCCGCAGCGCGGAGGCTTTGGCCTTTGGGAGGGCTGCATTGGGATCAACGGAGGCGTATTGACAGGGGACTGCGAAACATTGCGCAAGTTCCGCGTGGGCCAAGGCATAATTCGGGTCTATTTGTAACGCCTGGCTCAAGTACTCGATTCCACGCTTGAATCCTTCCTCCGTTCTCTTCTCACACCACCGCCGACCTCGCACGTACAACTGGTATGCATGGATATTCTCGGTATACCGCTGGGCGAGTCGCTTCTCGGCCTCCCCCGTCATGCGCAGGCGTAGTTTTTGGGAAACCTCCCGGGAGATGTCGTCCTGAACGGTGAAGAGTTCAGCGAGGTCCCGGTCGTACTGGTCTCCCCAAATCTCTTCGCCATTGGCTGGGTCCAGCAGATCCATGTGCAGCCTCAACTTATTGCCGCGCTGCCAGATTCTGCCGATGAGCACTGCTCTCACGGCGAGTCTGCGGCCAACCGCCAATGGGTCATTTTGCTTTTGCTCTTTACTGGAAGTAGTTCTCCACGAAATCACACGCAAGTCGGGTATTTGAGAAAGGCTATGAACAATGCTCCCGGGAATTCCCACGGCGAGGTATTCGGTGTCGGGATCGATAGAGTCGCTTTCGAGAGGGAAGACGGCAATGGAGTCGATGGCCGCACCGCGCGCTTGGGCCTCCGCCCGGACAGTGGTCGAAACCAAGAAGCGGTAGCCGCGTTTGGCAAGTGTTTCGATAAAGCGAGGGTTATCGGCGGAGTCGCCCAATGCTTCCCGGAGCTTATTGATGGCTTTGTTTAGACCGTGGTCGAAATCCAGAAATGTGTCGCCGGGCCAAAGCCGGCTGCGGAGTTCCTCACGGGTGACCACCTGTCCTGGATGCTCCAGCAGCATAGCTAGGATTTGAAAGGGCTGCTCCTGGAGCCTGATTTTCAGCCCCTCTTTGCGGAGTTCTCCCGCGCGCAAATCCAATTCAAATGCGCCAAAACGAACGAGCGGGGGTTGAGAGGACCTGTTCTCCATGAGCGCCTGGTCGATCCCCGGGATGTGTGTCGGGGAAGCTTACCACTGGCAGAATTCCCACTCAATCAGAGAGATGCAGAGAACAGCTCACCAGGCCCCAACTGGCGGGGATTCCCAGAGGAGAAAAGAAGGAGGAAGAGGGGATTTTCTGGGAATTGCGCGAAAAAGCCAAGAAGGGGAAGGTATGCGTCACACAGCGAACTCCCGCAAAGCGGAGGGAAATCGCGAGGAGGAGAAATGAAATCCATCATGCGGACCCTAGGAAATACTTGTTTGTGGCTGACGATGGCCATGGTACCGGCGGTGGCGCACGGCCACGAATGTTCCATGGCCCGGGCGGCCGGAACCTACGGGTTCACACTGACAGGAGTCCTGATCACTTCCACCGGAGCCGTACCCGCAGCAGCCGTGGGACGTGCCGTCGTGGACGTAAACGGGCATGTGACTGGAACGGAAGCCCGCAGCGTTGGCGGTGGGTACGCGGACGAGACACTCAGCGGGAATCTTACACTCAACGACGACTGCACCGGATCGATGACCTTGAATTTTTACGAAGACGGGCAGCTTGCGCGCACCTCCGTACTCAGCGTTGTGTTCGTTAGCCATCAAACAGAGCTCCAAATGGTGCAGAAATCCCTGACGCTTCCTGACGGCACAGTCGTTCCGGTCGTAATCACCGCCAACGCAAAGAAACAATCTCCCTTCTGAAGGGCTTTTGCTGGCAGGTGGCATGACCTTTGAGAGGATGACTTGCTTGCGCATGAGATGGAGGACACCCGTGAACTGCAATAGATTCCTTTTCTTCTTGCTTGCCGCAGGACTAATGGGCTGCGGAGGAGGCAGCGGTTCTGTTGGTGGCCCGCCTCCGCCGCCACAGTTGATATCCTTCGACGTGCCAGGTGCTGGAACACGTGCTGGCCAGGGCACCTTTCCGCAACAAAATACCCAATCCGGAATCGTCACCGGCTACTACATTGACGCGAACAACGTATCTCACGCGTTCTTGCGTAGCTCTGATGGCACGATTACCAGCTTCGACGCCCCAGATGCAGCGCAAATTAACGGCCGCGGCACCCGCGCATATGGTATCAACGCGGGAGGCACAATCGTGGGCATGTACATCGATTCGAGAGCTGTCGATCATGCCTTTGTACGTGCTGCCGACGGAACTATGAGCAGCTTCGATGCTCCTGGAGCAGGCTCAAGTACAGGTCAGGGCACTCTTGCCCTGAGTATCAACGTGGCAGGAGCAATCGCGGGTATCTATCATGATTCAAATAACGTGTACCACAGTTTCTTGCGAGCCGCGGATGGGACCACGACGGGCTTTGATGCTCCCGGGGCGGGCTCAGCCACGAATCAGGGAACGCTCGGAGACACGGTAGGCCTCAATGACTCAGGAGTGATCACAGGAATATATCTAGATGCGAACAACGTGAATCATGGCTACGTGCGAGCTGCGGATGGCACGATCACCAGCATTGATGCTCCGGATGCAGGGGCAGGTCCCGGCCAAGGCACGGGCACGGCGACTATCGGCGAGTCGGGAGCAATTCCCGGAGCCTACTACGATTCGAACGGAGTTTTGCACGCCTTCCTTCGCGCTTCCGACGGAACATTCACTTTCTTCGACGCGCCAGGAGCCGGAACGCGCGCTGGCCAGGGCACAGGAGCCATTGTGACCAATTACCCAACGGGCATTACAGCCGGAAATTACATCGATGCAGGTGGAGCGATTCACGCCTTCCTACGCGACCTAAATGGCACCATCACCAGCTTCGATGCCATGGGAGCAGGGACAGCCCCGGGCCAGGGCACCTCGCCCTTGTCAATCAACTCAGCAGGGTCGATAACTGGACTCTATGTCGATTCAAACGGAGCCAATCACGGTTTCATCAGAGACCCGTAAGGACCGAATGGCGTCGGGAGATGATTCCATTACCGCCTTGGTCAGGCATGAGACTGTCCCTCTGCAAGAAGTGCCACCATCGCCGTTCATATGTGTAGGAGGGAAACACAGACAATCATGAGGTTGCTACTTCTCCATTTACAAAGATCTGCCGGGCGCGCCAGCACCCTCGTTCTCGCAACGCTGGTTATCCTAGGGACTTTACTTGGCGTGTCAATATCTGCCCCAAAAGAGCCGCAAGGGGAACAAAGCGTCGAAAGTAAGCGCGCTCTCGACCTTGCAAATAACGCCATCGCAGAAGCCAAAAAACTTCTGCCCGAGCCGGGACCTGTTCACACTTTTTACCCGGAGTCACGTAAGGAAGAAAAGCACAAGGCAAAGGAAATGACAGATGCCATCGAAGGGCTCCGGAAAGCGGATACAGCTCTTTCGGAATTCCTCAAGGCACATCCCGACGACATCGCGCTTCTTTGGACTCAAGTGCATCTCGATTTTATGAAGAGGCAACTCCCAATTTGGGAAGCGGGAAAAGCAGCCAACCGACCAGATTTCCTTCCGAGCCCGTTACGCGATCCCATGAAAACTCTTGACCACATCCTTGAACTTGATCCCAACGATCCTGATGCCTATTTCCGTCAAGCGGAGCTGTATGCCAACCCTGATCTTCGAGGGCTGAACATTGCACCGGACTACGCAGCGGCCATTGATTCGTTACGTAAGGCCATCGATCGTTCGCCCGACAATTCTCCCTACCGCGAAACACTAGCCAGCCTCCTATTGGAAATGGGACACGACAAAGAAGCCATGGACGCGCTGCGGCCGATTAGCAATGGCCATCATCCCGTCTATCTGCTCCTCGTTGACTGGTCCAAATTGCCACTACCCACCGGAGCAGTGCTTAACAAGCAAGCGACGGAGATCGCGGTACAAATGTTAGCGGTGACCGGAAAAGAAAATGCCGAAGTTCGAGAGCGGACCTACGACGTCGACCAAAACATCACCGACCTGGAATCCTTTTATCGTGGCTATTGGAAGGATTTTCATTTTGTGCCTGAAGGGGCGGAGGAAATCAGAAACGGCGAGCACGTTAGGCATTTTAGGGCGTCCTTCCTCTGGCAGAACGGCGAGTGGAGCCTCGTCGGGTCCGACATGTCGCAACAGGCACTGGAAACCGGCTTAACAATCTTCGTTAGTGAATATCGCAAGGATCCCAAACCCGGAGACGGTTCTCCTGCCCTTCGTTGCTCGCTCAGCATTAGCGATGATCGCCCGGTCTCCAGCCCGGGACCATGAGCGATTCGGGAAATAGCAGCGTGCGAGAGTTGTGCGTCATTCCCTGATAGTATCTTGTCACTTCGTGTGCCTTATGGGCCAAAACCCAATGATCTTAGTCCCGCCGCCCAGACGGAAGAGAAGCCGGATGGCCACCGCCGGACTCGTTCTCGGATCTACCGCGGCGACGTGCGTCCTGCTGATTGGAATTTTCGTTGTAGGGATGCTACGACATGAGCAGGGAATCATCAAAGAGGCGGATGAATCGTCGGCAGTCGGCACGCTGCGCACGATGAACGCAGCGGCGGTCAAATATAAGCTCACCTATCAGAATGGCTTCCCTCCCAACCAGACAGCATTTGGCGGAGCGATGCCGGGCACGTGCGATGCGGCAAGCCTGATAATCGACATGCTGGCGGTGAATGGCGGCGCACAGAAAAGTGGCTACACGATCACCTACACCGGTGGCGCGGCACTACCTAAAGCATCACCAGGTTGCGCGGTCCCGGGCGCGCTCACGTACACAATCCACGCGGATCCCATTCGGAGGGGAGAAACGGGACAGCGCAGCTTCTTTACAGACGAAACCGGCGTGATCCGGGCCAACGGGGACGGAGTCGCGGGAAAAGAAAGCTCGCCGATTGGATAAAACGGAACAGGCGGCGGGGGTGACTTAATTACTATAGAGGCTAAGCCTATGCACACAAATCGTATTGCGGCAGTCGCAGTGATCATGTTTTCCGGAATGCTCGTGCCTATTGTTGTTGCTCAAGAGAATTGCATGCATCCGAGAATAATTTCGGTGACCGGCACAGCCGAGATCAAAGTGTCACCCGATGAAGTGCAGCTGACAGTCGGGATTGATTCGCGCGACAAAGACCTTGTCGTCGCGAAGACTAGCAAAATACACTGAGGATGCAATACGCGGCGGGGGACACTATAATCCTGCACGTCCTACACACCCCAAAGCTTTCCGGGAGAAATTTTATGTCCATTACCCTGCGGTGGCTCGCTGCGTTTTTGGTGTTCAGCCTTCCTCTATTAGGCGCCTCGCCCGCGCCCCCGGCGTCGCCGCTGGTGTTTGAAATCACTTTTCCAAAGGAGCTTTCCGCCGCGCCGGTCGACGGCCACATCCTGCTGATCCTTTCCGTGGACGGCAAAGCAGAGCCGCGCTTCGGCGTGGGCGAGGGGGTCGAGTCGCAGCAAGCCTTTGGCGTGGACGTAGACAACTGGCAACCCGGCGTTCCCACCCGGGTGGACGCCGCCACGCTTGGCTATCCGCTGGCCAGCCTGAACGATCTGCCGCCCGGCGATTATTACGTGCAGGCGGTGCTCAACGTTTACGAAACCTATCATCTCGCCAGCGGAAAAACCGTGAAGCTGCCTCCGGATCGCGGCGAGGGCCAGCATTGGCAAACGAAGCCGGGGAATTTTCTCAGCAAGGTGCAGAAGCTGCACCTCGATCCGCAATCTTCCGGCGCGCTGCGCATCGCCTTCGATCACAAAATTCCCGCTCTCGATCAGGAACTCGCCGACGTCGAGACGCTGCTGGATTGGCGCCCCATCTCGCAGCCGGACAGTGGCCTGGACAATAAATGGGTGAAGCACATCCACATGCAGAGCGAATTGCTGACCAAATTCTGGGGGCGCCCTACGGAAATTGGCGCGGTGGTGCTGGTTCCCGACGGCTGGGACACGCACCCCGACGCGCATTATCCCGTGTTGATTTCCGAGGACCACTACCATCGTCACTATTTCCCGAGCTTCCGCGTCACCCCGCCGGATTACACCCTGGCGGAAAATACGAAAAAGGAGCAACCCGGCGTTCAGGATTGGGTGCGCGGGCGGAACGCGGAACTCGAGCTTCAGGAAGCCGGTTGGAAAATGTTCCAGGATTGGACCAGCGGCCGACTGCCTCGCGTGCTGATCGTCATGCCGCAACACGCCAATCCATATTTCGACGATTCCTACGCGGTGAACTCGGCGAACCTCGGCCCCTATGGCGACGCGATCATGCACGAGCTGTTGCCCGCGATTGAAAAACAATTTCGCGGCATTGGCCAGGGCTGGGCGCGCGCCGTGTTTGGCGGGTCCACCGGCGGCTGGGAAGCGCTCGGGCAGCAGGTGTTTTATCCCGACGACATCAACGGCGCCTGGGTCGGCTGCCCTGACCCGATCGATTTTCGCGCGTACGGCACGGTCAACATTTATCAGGACAAGTCCGCCTATTTTCGCGAAGGCCCATTCGGCAAAGTGCCGCTGCCGGAAAAGCGCAAGACGAACGGGATCCTCGACTCCACGGTGGAGCAGGAGAATCGCTACGAACTGGTGCTTGGCACCAACAGCCGCTCCGGCGAACAGTGGGACATCTGGCAAGCCGTCTTCAGTCCGGTGGGCGACGACGGCTATCCCAAACCCATCTGGGACAAGCGCAACGGTTTGATCGACAAATCCGTCGCGGAATACTGGCGCGAGCACGCGGACCTGACCTACATCATGAACCGCGATTGGGCAACGCTCGGCCCAAAGCTCGCCGGCAAATTGCACTTTGCCGTCGGCGACATGGACACCTGGTATCTCAACAATGCCGTGCACCTGACGGAATCCGTGCTCACCGACCCGAAACTTGCTCCGGCCGCGCATGCTACATTTGATTACGGCCCGCTCCAGCCGCATTGCTACCAGGGCGTGCGCCTCGACGCGCCGCGCTACGAGCGCCTGAATTTTTATCAGGACATGATCTGGCGCATGGCCAAGCACATCGAAGACACCGCCCCGGCCGGAGCGGACACCGCAAGCTGGAAGTATTGACTCCGGCGTTTTGTTATCGCTGGAGCATCCGTATCACATCGATAACACTCCGCTGAATATCACAGACATTGCCCGGCGATCCGAGTAGCCTGTTTTCAGGCCCGGCTGTGAGTGGGTGCGGGCATGAGCAAGCGAGTTCAGGCTTCGCGGGTTTTTCAGGGGCCGCTCGGGGCGTGGCTTCCCATCGTCGGCGGCGTGGTTGTTCTTGTGCTTTCCGCCGGGTTGCGCGGCCTGCCTGTTACCGCCAATCCTTTTTTCTTCGCGCAACTCCAATTCACCTGCGGCATCCTGGCGCTCACGTTCGCGGGGACCGCCTTTGTCCGATTTCAGGGCACCCGCGACCGGTTGTCTCTGATCCTGGCCGCGAGCTTCGTGATGATCGGGATCACGCTGGCCAGTTCCAGCTTCGGACAGTCCAATCCCCCCGCTTCCGATGTCGCCGCCACGTTGCGCGATCCTCTCACCTGGGTCATCGGGCAAACGCTGCTGGCCACTTTGCTGGTATCGGCGCTGCTGGTGGAAAAGTGGTACGCCTGGTCGCGCCATCCGGCTCGCGACACCGCGGTTGCGTTCGCGCTTGTGGTGCTGCTGACTTCGCTCTTGAGCGTGTCGCACCGCTACCTGCCTGCTGATTTCGTGGTTCTGCCCGGTAGCTTCTTCGTCCGCCCGGGCAATCTGGGCCCGGCTGCGTTGTTCCTGGTGGCAGCCGTCCTTTTCCGCCGCAGGCTGACCAGCTCTTCCGGATACTTCGACGATTCGCTTTTCCTCGCCGCGATCATCAACGCCTGGTCCTCGATTGCCGCCGCCGAATCCGCCTGGCGGCTCGACGCCGCCTTTGCCCTCGCCGCTCTTCTTCGCTTGGCGAGCTACGCCGTGTTGCTGGGCGGCGCGCTCCTGGATATCACTCATCTGTTTCGAGACATTCAGCGCCTAGCGGTCACCGACAGCGTCACCGGCCTTGCGAATTACCGGCGCCTGATGGATTGCCTGGCTCTCGAGATACAACGAACCGGGCGCACCGGACGCCCGTTTGCCGTTCTGCTGTTTGACCTGGATGGCCTGAAGCGCATCAACGATCAACTGGGGCATCTCGTGGGCACGCAGGCCTTGTGCCGTGTGGCGGATGTGTTGCGCGTGGAATCGCGGGCGATTGACACCGCCGCGCGCCACGGCGGAGACGAGTTCGCCCTGATCCTGCCCGAAACGGCCAAGGACGGGGCGGAAGAAGTGCTCACACGCGTGTGCCATCGCGTGGCAAATGATGGTGAACAACCTCCGATTTCCTTGAGCGCCGGCTCTGCCATTTATCCCGGCGACGGCAGCTCCATTGAAGGCTTGATGGCTGCCGCGGACCGCGCTCTCTACCAAATGAAAGAAACCCACAAGCGCGAACTTGAGATCGTGCGGCAAGCGCGAGCTTGAGGCGCTTCACCCTACGGAACGCTCGCCGCTGAGCACCATTTCGCCAACACTTCTCCTCTGTTGGTTTCTTTGTCCCCTTGCACAAAAGTCTTAGAACTTTTCCAGACTTGGGACAGGCCACCGTTGCCCTCTCCGAACTTCCGCAGCCTGTCCTGTTTCTGTTCCAGCCACCAGTAGTTTCTTCGCGCGGGTCGCCGTATCTTCAGCTCGGATGTGAAGAACCAGAGCAGCGTGACGCTACGCGACCCCTCTCCGTTCCGGCCGCGCTCCTGAAAAAAAAACGCAAAGGAATGCCCTGTCATGGATAGGACACGATTGGTGTGCCAGCTTGCCGGTTTGCTGGTTCTGGGATGCATTTGTTTCCCGGGTGTTGCCCGGGCTGGCGCCGGCTTATCTCCGGCATCGCTGAATTTCGGCTCGGTCACCGTCAATACCAGCAGTGCTGCGGCAACGGTCATGGTGACCAACAACGGCTCCGGTAACTTGATCCTGGACCGAATCACCTGCAGCTCCCCCGATTTTGTGATCACGGCTCCGGCGCTGCCGCTGACGCTCGCCTCCCATCAAAGCACATCCATTCAGGTGGTGTTTCATCCCGTTTCGGCTTCCAAATTCACCGGTAAACTCACGGTCGTTACCGGCAAGCGCTCCGGAAATTCGTCCAGCATTTCCGTTTCGGGAACCGGCACCGCCCCGGCGCTTACCTATTTGCTTTCGTCGAGCGTGGGCAGCGTATCGTTCGGGAATCTTCTGGTCGGAAGTTCCGCGTCGCAGGCAGTCACACTGACCAACGCGGGGACGGGCAGCGTCACCGTTTCCCAGGTTTCCGCGGCCGGCACGGGATTCAGCGTCAGCGGATTCACGGGGACCCTCAGCCTTGCCGCGGGACAAAGCCTTTCGCTTGCCGTGAACTTCGCCCCAGCGTCCCCGGGCAGCGTCGCAGGCAGTGTCAGCGTGGCGAGCTCCGCAACCAATTCCCCGACGGTCATTTCCCTCAGCGGCGCCGGCGTGCAGCCTTTGCTTTCCGTTTCGC
>Ga0335077_10007064_pt1 | contig 13900 bp, 10 predicted proteins | sample Lox_Sample_31_FD_207151 | JGI IMG/M metagenome (GOLD analysis project Ga0335077, IMG submission 207151) | Soil microbial communities from Loxahatchee National Wildlife Refuge, Florida, United States - Lox_Sample_3.1 | ecosystem: Environmental > Terrestrial > Soil > Wetlands | place: USA...
CTACTCCCCGCTTGATCGATGAAAGACCGCCTTACCGCCGGACACGCACCAGTGCCTCTGTCCACTCTCGCAACAGCCGCCCGTCGAACTCCACATCGGCTGTGACCACTTGCAGTCCCACGCCTTGCACTGTGAATACTGCTCGCGCCGCACCCTCGCGGCGTGCTGGGACCGCCACTTCGCGATCTGCGTGCACCACTTTCCAGCCCGCAGGCACGTTCCATGTCACCCGATAGATTTCAGGCCGCGGGGCGTGATTGAGAATGCGAACCCGCAGCGAGACGTTCTCGCCGGCGCCGGCTTCGCTTCCGTAAGGATCCACCTCAGCCCAGCTCTCGTCGATCGCGTAATTCGGGTCCGGCCACGGCGCCACCTCCCGCAGAATGCCCATGCGCTTCACTAGCTCCATCCGCATTCTCCCGAACTGTTCCGTGGAGAAACGGAAAGTGGGGTCGACATGCTGGTTCACCAGCCACACATCCTTGCTCTGCCGCCGCAGCACATCGAGGCAATATAGGTATCCTGCACCGTCGCGCACGTAATCGCGATTCTGAAGGCAGTAATCGTCGATGCCGGAGGGAGTGAAGGAATCGCCGGTGAAAAACAGCGCGCCGCCGCCGTCGCGCTCCACCAGTAACCCGTCATGATACAGTGTCTGCCCCGGAAAATCGAAAAAGGTGAATTGAAATTCATGCCAGCGCATCCGCGTGCCGTCCGGCTGCGGCTTCCCGGAGGTGATGGACGCGGTGGTCAAGCACGGCATCCGGAAATGCGACGGGTTCTCCAGAATGCCAGTCAGGCGCGGTGTGAAATAGATGGGGCACCGGAAATGGTCCGCCAGCACCTGGGCGTAATCGGTGTGGTCATCATGGTAATGTGTGATCCAGATGCCGTCCATTGTTTTCAGCCGGCCCTGCACTGTCAGCTCTTCCAGCTTGGCGCGCAAGCCTTCGTAGCCCGCATCGATTACGAAACCGGCTCCTGTCTGGGAAATCAGCAGCCGCGAGTTCCCGATTGCCATCGCCCATTCCGGCAGCGGGCGCTGTTCCGCCATGGGCATCGAATCAACCGGCCGGTTATCCAGCGCTTTCCGAGACCGGATGCGCAAATTATCGTCGCCCCAATACCAGCGCAGCGCGTCCGTGGCGAAGTGGCTGGCCATGAGCGCCTGCAAGCGCGCGATCAGATGTCCGATGGACGCCTGCGGGTTCTCGATCAGCGGGCCGCGCGCGGGTACCAGCACGTCCGGATTGCGCGCCGCGATCTTGCGCAGGCTTTCGATCAGATCGCCGGCGCGGGCCGCATAGCCGTGATATCCCCGCGCTTTAGCCTCCGGAATGGCGTCCTGCAGGCTGGAGAGATCGAACAACTGACCGTCGCCGTAAATCAGGTCACCGGTGCAAGCAATGTGCTTGCCGTCGATCTCCAGCCAGTACGACACCGCACCGCGCGTGTACCCCGGCGTATCCATGACCTCCACTCGAACACCGTCTAGATCCAGTACTTCGCCGCCGCGCACCGCTCGCGACACCACCATGGGTTTCCGGAGGACCTTGGTATTCACCTGGGAGTAATCGTGGAACCTCTGGGTCTCGTACGCGGCCCAGAACGCGCCGGGATCTTCGAACAACGCTCGCTCGCGCTCAGGCACTATCGCCGCAGCGCCACGCGCCACGAGCGGCACTCCCGCCCAGACGAGATCCCGCCGCGCCTCGGTAAAGAGCACATACGGAACCGCCTTCAGACCGCCGCCCGCGTCGCCGTAAACCAGCACCTTGCCTTGGACAAGTAAGCTGTTCACTGGTCCTGGAACAAATTGCACTCCCGAGGGCAGAGGCCCGGCGCCTGCGGCAGCCGCCACCATCAACGCCAGCCAAAATATCCACATGACAGGGGAGAGTCTATCCGCCCTGGAGGAACTCTGCAATCCGTTCGCGAGACACCCGCTCATAGGGTTTTGAGCCGGCGGCTGTTGGCCTGGTTGTCCCCTCCCAGCGCTGGCTTGAATCCGGCGTGGAAACTCCTAACATAGTTGCCGAAGGGAGTTTTCATGTTTTCACGGATAATGGGTATTCTAGGCTGTTTGAGCCTCTCTCTCTCTTTGCTCATTCGCTCGCTATGTCCGCAGAATCCTTTTCTGATCTGACAGCGACTATGCGCGGTTTCCAGGAGAGTCGTGTTCTCCTGACCGCGGTGGAACTCGACGTTTTCACCGCCGTTGGGCACGGCGCCACGGTCGCCGACGTGTCGAAGAAACTGCAAACCAATGCGCGCGCCACGGAGGTCTTGCTGAACGCGCTGGTTGCGATAGGCGCGCTGACCAAAAAGAATGGGACGTTTTACAACACGCCGGACACGGCGCGCTATCTGGTGGCGGGCTCGCCCGATGATGCGCGTCCGGCGCTGATGCATACGGTGCACCTGTTCCAGTCCTGGGCTACCTTGACCGATTGTGTGCGCGCGGGCACAGCGGTATTGCCGCCAGGAGTTGACAAGCAGGACCCCCAGTGGACGGAGAGCTTCATTGCCGCCATGCACCGGGGATCGCAAGGCACCGCCGATCAACTCGTTCACACCGTGGGAGTGCGTGGAGTGCGGCGCCTGCTGGACATTGGCGGGGGCTCCGGCGCATATTCCATCGCGTTTGCAAAAGCGAGCCCGGCGCTTCACGCTGAAGTGCTCGATCTGGCAGCCGTTGTTCCGATCGCACAGAGATATATTCAGGAAGCCGGACTAGCCGATCGAATCAGCACGCGCATCGGTGATTTGACGGTGGACGAATTCGGTAAGGAATACGATCTGATTCTGCTGTCGGCCATCTGCCACATGCTCGATGCGGAACAGAATCAGGATCTTTTTCGCCGCTGTTATCGGGCCCTCGCTCGCGGCGGACGCATCGTGATTCGCGATTTCATTCTCGATCCCGACAAGACCGCACCGAGGTGGGTCGCGCTATTCGCTATCAACATGCTGGTCGGGACCAAAAGCGGCTCGACCTACACCGAGGCGGAATATAAAACATGGCTCACAAGCGCAGGATTCGAGGCCTTTAACCGGATTGATCCGGCCGGCGATCTCGTCGTAGCCACAAGGTTTTAGAGAGACCGCGACCATTTGTTTCGGACGCTTTGCCACCGGAAATTGCGCAGCCGTCTTTAGGTTGGTTGCGTCTAAACCCCCGACTTTACGATTCCTGTTGGCGCAAGCCAGCCGTTTAGTCGCAGAAAACAAAAGGGTAAGCGAGCGGAAGGCCATGTGCTCAAAATCATTAATCCCGTCATGAGCATAGAAGTCGGAGTCAACCTGGAGTTCATCCGCTGCGAGGACAAACCTTTTGAGGCCGGTGTCGCCCGGGCGGCGGCGCTGGGGTTCCGGCACGTCGAGCCGATGGTGCACAACGGCCGGGAACTGCTCAGCGAGGCCGGCTACTTCCACTCGTTCTCCATGGACAACGATCCGCTGGAGATGAAAGATGTTCTCGCAAAGCACGGTGTCAAAGCCTCGGGACTGAGCGCGCACACTCCGTTGATGCGCCCGGAGATCAGCGTGCCCTATCTCGAAAAAGCAATCCGCCTGGCCGCTGCGGTTGGCGCGCCGGTGGTGAACACCGACGAAGGCATCCGTCCGCAGTGGCTGGAGGATGAAGAATGCTTCCAAGTGATGCGCTATACGCTCAAGAAAGTCCTGCAAATCGCCGAGCGCTATGGCGTGCTGATCGGGATCGAACCGCACCAGAGCATCACCAAGAAAACGGAAGGCCTGCTACGAATTGCGACGCTGGTCAAATCGCAGTGCCTGAAAGTGAACTACGACACGGGAAATGCCTACCTGGGCGGCGAAGATCCCTACGATGGGCTCAAAGCGGTGTTGCCGCTGGTGGCGCACGTCCATGCCAAGGACATCTCGCTGGGCCAGGCGGAATCGGAGAAAGGTAAAGTGACCGGCACGCCGGTAGGATGCGCTTGTGGTGATGGTGTCATCGACTGGGCGAAAGTCGTCGGCATCCTGAAAGGTGTTGGATATGACGGCGTGCTCAGCGTCGAGTGCGGGACGCCTTTGCAGGCCGAGCGCAGCCTGGCGCATCTGCGCAAGGTGATCCATGGTTAAGCGCGCTCTCTTCGTGATGCTGTTCGCAGCGGCGGCCTGGTCGCAGAACACTGCTGCATTTTTCCAGAACGGCAAGATCCGGGCGCTAATCATTTCCGGGCGCAACAATCACGACTGGCGCGCTACCACACCGTTGCTACGCCGGCAACTCGTCGACACCGGTAAATTCGACGTGCGCCTCAACGAAGAGCCTTCCGGCATGACCGCCGAAACCCTGGCCGCGTACGACGTTCTCATTCTGGACTACAACGGGCCCCGCTGGGGCGAGGGAGCCGAGAGAGCCGTTGAGGAGTTCGTGAAGGCGGGCAAGGGTTTGGTGCTCGTGCATGGCGCGAGTTATGGCTTCGGGGAGATGGAACTGCTCGGCGACCGGCATGTGAAGACGGGAATTCATGAAAAACCCTGGCTCGCATTCGCGTGCATGGCCGGTGGGACTTGGTCCGCACAAACCGGGCACGGCCGGCGCCACGTCTTTACAGTGAAGTACACGGACCGGGAGCACCCGACCGCACGCGGCCTTCCGGAAGCCTTCCGCACGAGCGATGAACTTTACCACCGGATGAATATGCGGCCGGAAGCTCATGTGATCGCCACAGCGTATTCGGCGGTAGAGACAGGTGGCACAGGCAGGGACGAGCCGATCTTGTGGACTGTCGCCTTCGGCAGAGGCCGGACATTCCAGACTGTGCTGGGTCACGACACGGCCGCGATGATGGAGCCGGGGTTTGCAGCCTCTTTCACGCGCGGCGCGGAATGGGCTGCCACCGGTGATGTGAAGCCGCCGGTCGAGAAGAAGAAAGAACTACCCCTCCGCGTGCTCGTGGTGACCGGTGGTCATGATCATGCCCCCAGCTTTTACTCGCTTTTCGAGGGGCGGGATGATCTGGCGGTCAATGTTGACTCGCAACCAGGCGCCTTCGGTAGCGATCTTCGGAAAAAATACGACGTGCTGGTGATCTATGACATGTACCAGGATGTTCCGGAGGCGCAGCGCAAAAACCTCCGCGACTTCCTGGAAAGCGGGAAGGGCGTTTTGATCCTGCACCACGCCCTTGCCAGCCTGAATGACTGGCAGTGGTGGTGGCAGGACGTGCGCGCGGGCAAGTATGTTCTGAAAGACGAACCCGGACACGTCGCATCAACGTATCTGCATGACCAGGAACTGATCGTCGAGCCCACGGGCAAGCATCCGATCACCGACAGTATCGGCACGATGCATATCATCGACGAGACTTACAAACACGTGTGGATTTCGCCCAAAGCAGAGATCCTTTTGAAGACGGATCACCCGACCGCGGACGGGCCGCTGATGTGGGTAAGCCCGTACCAGAAGTCGCGCGTTGTTTATTGCATGCTCGGGCACGGACCCGAAGCGCACAACCACCCGCAGTACCGGCAGTTGATTTACAACGCGATGAGGTGGGTGGCGGGCAGGTAAGGAGCATCTATGCAGCGAAGAGATTTCTTGAAGACGACGTCAGCGCTTGCGGGCATGACAGCCGCGTCCGCCTCCCGCGTGATGGGCGCTAATGACCGCATCCGGCTGGGCATCATCGGGACAGGAGGCCGCGGGTCTTATCTGATGGGCGAGGCCAACAAATGCGGCGGCATCGAGTGGGTGGCGGTCTGCGACGCCTGGGACGTCCGCCGTGACGAAGCGCTGGAGCTTGCCGGCTCCGGGGTGGACAAATACGCAGATTACCGCGCGCTGCTCGACCGGAAGGATATCGACGGCGTGATCGTCGCCACCTGGGACAACACACACTCCCGAATTTCGATTGACGCCTGCAAGGCAGGCAAGGATGTGTACGTCGAGAAGCCCATGACGTCACGCCCGGAGCAGGGCCCACCTTTGGTGCGCGCCGTGCGCGAGTATGGCCGGATGGTGCAAACGGGCGTGCAACAGCGCAGCACTCCGCACTTCGCGGAGGCCAAAGAACGCTTCTTCGACAGCGGACTGATCGGCGAGGTCCACATGGTCCGGACCGTCTGGAACTGCAACAGCGGCTACCTCATGAAGCCGCCGGAGGGTATGGAGAAAAAACCCGCGGGGCTCGATTGGGAGGCCTGCCTCGGTTCACTGCCGAAGATTCCCTGGGACCCCAAGCGCTATTTCAACCACTTTTCTTATATGGACCTGTGCTGCGGCCAGACCGGAGGCCTGTTTGTCCACATGATCGACGTAGTGCAGTGGTACCTGGGGATCACCAGGTGCAATTCCGTGGTTGCGGGCGGCGGAATCTACCAGTACGACGACGGGCGCGATACACCGGACAACGTCAATCTGATTTGCGAGTATCCGGGGAAACTGGTGGTCACGTTCGAGGCCAGCGTCACGGACTCGGTGCCGGCCGAGAGCGAGGACATCGTATTCCTCGGCTCGGGCGGCAGGCTGCAGATCTTCCGGCGTGGCTATCGCTTTCTGCCCAAGGGCACACGGAATGCGGCGGAAGCCACAATCGCCAAAGGAACTCCGGACCAGCACATGAAGAACTGGCTGGACGCGATCCGCTCGCGCAAGGATCCCAACGCCACAGTCGAGCAAGGCCACTACGGCGCGATGGTCTGCCACATGGGGAACAGGGCCTGGCTGGAGAAGCGCCGCGTGGCATGGCAGGCGGAGTGGGACGTCTGACTTCCGTGGGAGGCTCACCATGTACAACGGGGCGATCGGCCGGCTTGCTACTTTTCTTCTTGCTCTGCCCGTTGCGGCGCAGACGCTCTGGACCATTGGCGCCTTTGACAAATCCTCCGAAGAGTTCAAGGCGGAGGCGCGCAGCCGCAACATCTTTCGCGCCGGGCAGGGTGACTGGCGCCGCGAGTGGCCGCGGTTTCTGTCGCCAGGACAATCCGCGGAGATCGCCTTCACCCTCCCGAGCCGGCCGGCTGTCAATTACACGCTCGCGCTGTCCGTTCTCACATGGATGCCACGAATTCCGACGCTCCATGTCAGTGTAAACGGACACCCGGGAACCTTTTATCTGCATCCGAAATTGAACTACACGTTCGGCGACGGCGTGTTCGCCTTCGATCCCCACTATTCGATCTCGGAGCTGAAGATTGCCATCCCAAAACGCTTTCTTCGCTCCGGCGAAAACTCGTTCGTGCTCGAACCGATGGACGACCCTCCGTCCCCGCCGGGCCGCGGCGGCATTTCCGGAATTGCCTGGGATGCGCTGCAACTTGCGGAGGGAGAGCCAGCAGAAAGCGTTTCCGCTTCGCTGACGCCAACCATCTTCTACAAGCGCGTGGGCGGCACGGAGGTCGTTGAGGCGATCGTCCGGCTGGATCATCAGCCGGAAGCGGGAACGGTTGTGCTCGACATCGCTGGACATCAGTATCAGGCGGCTCTGTCGAACGCTGCCGAATTCGGGGAGCAGCGCATTTACTTCGATGTCCCTGAATGGAGCGGCGAGGAAGCTGCCACACTCACCGTGAATGCGGGCGCGCCACGCACGTTCCGGTTCAATGTCAGCCCGGCGCGGAAATGGAAGATCTTCGTGGCGCCGCACACGCACCTCGATGTCGGCTACACCGACTATCAGGGCAAAGTAGCCGAGACGCAAGCGCGCGTGCTGGAGCAGGCCGCAGAGCTGATTCGCGAACACCCGGGCTTCCGCTTCTCGATGGACGGCTCATGGAATCTCGAGCAGTTGCTGGACACCCGCTCTCCGTCGAAGCGCGATGAGGTCCTGGATCTGATCCGCCAGCGAAAGATGACCATGCCGGCGCAGTATTGCAGTCTGCTCACGGGCTATGCCTCCCTCGAAACGCTGTACCGCTCCTTGTACTTCTCCAAGAACTTCGCGCGGCGCTACGGTCTGCCGTTCGAGTACGCCAATATCACGGATATTCCTTCTTACACGGGCGCGTATCCGTCGGTACTAGCCGCCGCCGGCGTGAAGTATTTCGCGGCCGCTGCTAATAATGATCGGGCCCCGGTGTTCGCGCACGAGCGCTGGAACGCGAAGTCGCCGTTCTGGTGGGAAGGTCCCGACGGGAACCGGATCCTGTTCTGGTATTCGCGCCATTACGAGCAGGTGGAGACCCTGTTCGGGCTGCCGCCGGTGCTCGATGCCGTTCGCGAATCGCTGCCGGTTTACCTGGAGGCGTTTTCAACGCCTGATTACAAGCCGGACGTCGCGCTCCTCTACGGCACCCAGGTGGAGAACACGGACCTCTTTCCGAGCACAGCGACCTTTGCGCCACAGTGGAACGAGGAATTCGCGTACCCGCATCTCGAATACAGTACGTTCGCCGACTTCTTCGCCTATATCGACAAGAATTACGGCGCCGGCCTGCCTCTATACAAAGGCGACGGCGGTCCTTATTGGGAGGACGGCGCGGGCAGCGATGCCCTCTATACGGCCCAAGATCGCGAGAACCAAAACCGCGCGCTCTCAGCCGAGGTGCTCTCTTCGGCCGTTAGCTCCTTCCAGCCGGACGTGCACGCGCCGGCGAGCATGATGACCGACATCTGGCGCAACATCGTACTTTTCTCCGAGCACACATGGACGTCGTGGAACTCGGTTTCGCAGCCCAACCATATCGAGACCGTGGATCAACTGGAAGTGAAGGACGGCCGTGCCGTAACCGCGCGCCTGGAAATTCGGGATGCCATCAATCGCGGGATGAGCCAGCTAGCGAACGAAATCCATGTGCCGGCAGAGACGCTGGTGGTCTTCAATCCGCTGAACTGGCAGCGCGACGCACTGATAGAAACCGATCTGCCGGAGAAGGCGAGCCTGGAAGATCTGACCACGCATCAGCCGGTGGCGTATCAGGTGGTGGAGAAGAGAGAAGGCTTCGTGCGGGCGCGGTTCCTGGCGGCGGCGTTGCCATCAACCGGCTACAAGTGCTACAAGATCGGCGACTCCAATACTGCGGCGGCGGAGTTGGGGCGCGGCAGCCCCGCCGTTGAGAACGAGTTCTATAAGGTGGCTTTGGATCCTGAAACAGGCGCCGTGCGCAGCATCTACGACAAGCAACTGCAGCGTGAGCTGGTGGACGGAAGCAGCCAGTACCGGTTCGGGCAGTACGTTTGCGTCAGCGGCGGCGAGGACACCAGCATGATCCATCCGGTCAGTTCGCTGCCGAAGGCGCATCTCGCGATCGATGTCTCCAGAGACGGGCGCTGGACTAACGGCGGCAAGACGCCCTTCGGGGCATCTTATCAGCTGCACTCGCGCGCGAAGAATACACCGGACATCAACCTGGAGGTCCTGCTCTTCGACCATGCGAAGAAAATTGAGTTCATCTATCACGTACGCAAGGACGCCGTGACGGCCAAGGAGGCCGTTTACTTCGCGTTTGCTGTAGCCGCGCCGCAGCCGCGGTTCGCGTACGCGTTGCAGCAGGGTTGGGCCGATCCGGCGCGAGATGTTCTCAAAGGCGGGAGCCTGGAGTGGTTCACGGTACAGGACTGGATGGCAGTGGGCGACGATCACGCGACGGTGGGCATCGTACCGCTCGACGCACCCCTGGCCAGCTTCGGCGACATCAATCGCGGCGAGTGGCCCGGCGAGTTTCGACCGAAGAGCGCCACCTTGTTTTCCTACGCCATGAACAACTACTGGCACACCAACTATCGCGCCGCGCAGGGTGGCGAGTTCACGTTCCGCTACGTGCTGACAAGCGGGGCAAAGTTAGACCCGGCAGCCCTGACACGCTTCGCCCTGGAGAGCATGCGGCCGCCGGAGGTGAACCATGTCGTCGGGCAGGACAAGCCCGGCAATCCGGAGCGGCCACTGCCGCCGGACGGGGCGAGCTTCCTTGATACAGATCAGCCCAACATCGTGATGGAGACCTGGAAACGCGCGGAGGACGGCAACGGCGCCATCATCCGCCTGCGCGAGACAAGCGGCAAAGCTACGCCGGTTCGCATCCGTCTGCCGCGCGGCAGAATGCAGAGCGCATGGCTGTGCAACGCGGTGGAGGACGATCTGAAGCCAATTCCCGTCGGCGCGGACACGACAATGGAAGTGTCTGTCGGAGCCTACGCGGTGACGACGGTGAGAATCCGATAGACCCACAACAACAGCGAGCCCCGAAAGACATCGAGCAAGAATAACCGCAAACGCACTTAGTCCCACTCGGACAGGACGGCGGCAATTTTCACCCGATGGTTTGAGCATGGCAGAAACATCCGGCGTGCCCACACTTCGCACTGAGACGAATTCTGATTACGGGCGAATAGAGCAGATAGACAGATCTCTGCTACGCGCCCCAGGCGCCAGTCTCCAAATGACGGCTGGCGCCAGCCATCCCTCCGAGTCATTCTGCAGAGACGTAGTTGGAAGACGGCGACAATGCCGGATTAAACTGCTCGAAGTGAGAAATAGAAGGTAGAACCGATTCCCGGCTGCGATTGCACCCAGATGCGCCCACCGTGGCGCTCGATGATCCTCTTGCAAATGGCCAGGCCGATGCCGGTTCCACCGTATTCGTCGTGCCCATGCAGACGCTGGAACGCCACGAAGATCCGATTTGCGTATTGCATATCGAATCCGATTCCGTTATCCAGGACTTCGAAGATCCACTGCGGCCCAGCGCGGCGCGCGGAGATTTGAATTTCCGGTGCCGCTGTACTTCGATATTTCAACGCATTGCCAATCAGATTCTGAAAAACGCTAACCAGTTGGTCATCTCCGAACACAACGGGCAGCTCATTCACGGTAACTCTCGCGTGAGCCTCGGCAATGCTGCTCTGGAGGTTCGCAATGGCCAGCCCGGCGAGTGCGTTCGCATCCACTGGCCCGAGCCTCTTGCTTTCGTTCGAGACTCGGGAATATACCAGCAGATCGGATATGAGACGCGACATCCGAATGGCGGCGTTTTGAATGAATTCAAGCTGTCGGCCCGCCTCTGGACCGAGTTGGCCTCCATGGTGATTCGCAATTAACTGGGTCATGGCACCTACTGTCCGGACAGGCTCCTGCAAATCGTGCGCTACGATGTGAGCGAAGCGCTCGAGTTCTTCGTTGGATTCCTGAAGAGCCTCGTTGGCCAGAGCCAAATTATCTTCCGCGCGTTTCCGCTCGGTAATATCCGTCAACGTCGCAACACATCCGAAAACCTTGTGATCCTCGCAGTAGAGAGGGCCAGCACTCAGCAGAATGTGGGCTGAACTGCCGTCGGGCCGCCGGATGCTTGCCATGACACCCTTGACGCTCTCCCCGCGGGCCACGGCCGAATGGAAGCGCAGGCTGAGAGGAGGCGAGGGTGCGTCAATCCCTTCAGGGGTAAATGCCTCATCAAATTTCTTCATCAGCACATTACGCCCGGCGAGCACGTGCGCGGATTCGTTGGCGCGAGTGATTTCGCCCGCCTCATCAAGAACAACGATCGCCTCGCAGGAGCGATCCAATATCGCACGAGCTATTTTTTCAGAAGCTGCGATCTTCTCGTTACGCTTCTGATCCGTCTGGTCGACGACGACAAGACATATGCAACGCACTCCATCGATTTCGACCGAGGTGGAAATAACGTAAACCGGGACGTCATTGCCGCGGCTGCTGCGCAGGCATGTCTCCGACCTGCGGGATCCTCCACCTTCGACGGCCAGCAGGGCCTGCATCTCGTTTTCATGGGCTTTGGAAACGAACTCGCCGATGTGCGAGCCGATCACATGCTCGAGCGGCACGCCAAGCAGTTCCGAGAACCGTGCATTTGCGTATAGAACGGCGCCATCCGAGTTGACGGTGACGGCACCCTCTTTCATACTCTCGACCATGATGCGGTACGGTTCATCGGCACCGCGCAAGGTGTACACGTGTTCGGAGCCATTGCGACCAACGACGATCGCGTCTACATCGCCTCGTCGAATCGCGTCGAGAGTGTCCTGCGATTCGGCAAGTTCTGATTCGAGGTCCGCGATCCGGGCCAACAGCTCTCCCAGCGATGTTTCAACCTGCTCCATACGGGTCTTCCGAATTCTGCTTCTTCAGCCCGAGGCCGCGCAGCACATATCCTTCATTCGAAAGGTCGCCAATCATCTTCCGGAAAGGAAGCGGCAGACGCTTGACGAGGGTGGGTACTGCGATCACTTGATCCGCGCCGGCGACCGACGGATTCTGATAGAGATCGATCACCTCGAGATCGTAGCCGGCAGGCATTTGCTCCTCACATAGCCGCTTGATGTTCTCGACGGCTCGAATGGATTTCGGCGTCGAACCCGCGACATATAAACAAAGAACGTACTCCTGCGGCGCCGGATTAGCTAGTTCTTCCTCGAACTGTTGAGCGGTCATATGTTTTCCGTTTGAAATCATGCCGGGCTCATGGCGTCACGCGGGGGCGGAGATCCAACCCCACCAGGACACGCTCGGCGTTTGACAGATTTCCTATGATCTTTCTCACCGGCTCTGGCAGCTTCCGAACCAAAGTCGGGATGGCCAGGATCTGGTCCCCCGAGGCGAGTTGCGGGTTCTTTAAGAGATCGACAATCTCAATCTCGTATTTCCCGGTCAGATTTTCTTCGCAAATCTTTTTCAGATTAGCGAACGCTTGCAGGCATCGAGGCGTTTGACCGGCGACGTAAAGCCGCAGTAGCCACTGCTCGGAACCATCGTCCGTCGCGGCGCGAATGGATGTTGGATTCGTCATTCTGCAACTCCTGTCCCGTTGGGATCGGCCGATGCCAGTCTAAACGTTTCCTCTGATTCTGATAGGCTTGCGATTGATTCCCCAGCGTGCAACTGCCTTAACGCCACTTCGTCCTCCTCAAGATCCGCGCGGAGTTCTGCCATCTGCCTCTCGATCATTCTCCGCTTGCGCGCGATTTCCCGTTCTTTGCGCTCGATTGTCAGACGTCTTGCCTCGTTCGCTCTCCGTTCTACCTGTTCCTGGGCAAGGCGCACCGCGCCGACCAGCCCGCCGCTCGATCCTTGAGCCCTGGTGGGCACGTTGATGCCCTGATCGGTGAAAACGAACTCCTGCACCTGATTGGAATGCCGCATCCCGCGAGATTTGAGAACGTAAAAGCCACGATTGCGCTCGCCCTCAGACTCGCTGTCGCGAAGCAACACCCAGGTGTCCACCAACGATGAGATGTTCGATGCTGTCCCTTCGGCCGGAGTCCCGGCAGCGATTTGGTGCGTCATTACCGTCACGATGCCGCGCTGCTTCAGATAATCCGTCAAACGCGCGATCATGCTGGCAACTTCGAATGGTTGGGCGGTATCGACGAAACTACTCAGGGGATCCAGTACCACGGCTCCAGGGTCGAATTGCACCACGATACGGTGAATCCTCACCAGATGGGATTCGAGCCCGGTCATTGTGGGCCTGGTCGCGTCAATGCACAAGAGTCCTTTTTCTCTCCACTGCTTCAGATCGAGCCCAACCGAAGACATGTTTCGTTCAATCTGGTCGGGCGACTCTTCAAAAGTGAAAAAGAGGGCTCGGCCGCCTGCCCGGCAGAAGCGGTCGCAGAAGAATGAGGCAAAGGTCGTTTTTCCGGTACCCGCACTTCCGGATATCAGGACCGTGCTTCCACGAAAATACCCGTTTCCGCCCAACATCGAGTCGAGCGCCTCCACCCCTGTCGAAACTCGCTCCCTCGGAGCCGGATACGCCAATTGTATCGACGTGATGGGCAGCACCGATAGACCTTGATCGTCGATAAGGAACGGGTAATCGTTCGTTCCATGCTGGGAGCCGCGGTACTTGACGATGCGGAGCCGGCGAGTCGAAATTGATTGCTCCGCCTTGTGGTCGAGCAGAATTACGCAGTCCGACACGTACTCTTCCAGGCCGTGCCGAGTGAGCCGGCCGTCGGCACGCTCGCCGGTCA
>Ga0335077_10007065_pt1 | contig 13900 bp, 10 predicted proteins | sample Lox_Sample_31_FD_207151 | JGI IMG/M metagenome (GOLD analysis project Ga0335077, IMG submission 207151) | Soil microbial communities from Loxahatchee National Wildlife Refuge, Florida, United States - Lox_Sample_3.1 | ecosystem: Environmental > Terrestrial > Soil > Wetlands | place: USA...
AACACCGTGGGCGAGCCGGCGGCCAGCTCGCGGGCGCGCAGCATGAACCCGTCGATCTCCTTCGCCCGCTCGGTCCGCCGCCGGCGCAGGACTTCCTTGAACGACAGCAGGGCGCCGCCGGTTTCGCGGATGGAGAGCGCCAGGCGGCTCTCGACGATCTTGGAGATGCGGAAGATCGCCTGGGCGTGCCGGTAGTAGTCCTCCATGAAGTCCTCGACCCGCTGCAGCGCGTCGTGCTGGCGGTAGCCGAGGTGCAGCGCGACGCGCGGCTGCATCTCGAGGTCGAGCAGGTCGGTGGGGCGCTTGCTGATGAAGTGGAGCTCGTTGCGGACGCGCAGCAGGAAGTTGTAGGCGCGCTGGAGGTCGGCGAGCTCCTTGCGGCGGAGATAATTGAGGGTGTGCAGCTCCTCCATCCGCTCGATCCCGAGCTTCACCCGGGCCATCCAGAGTGCGTTCTGGTAGTCGCGCAGGCCGCCGACGCCGTTCTTGAGGTCCGGCTCCTGCAGGAAGACGGTGTCGCCGTACTTGGCGCGGCGGGCGGCCTGGTCGGCGAGGCGGTCGGCGATGTACTCCTTGGCGCCCTCGGTGGTGGCGAAGTTGCGGTAGGCCTTGGCGAAGGTCTCGTAGAGCGAGGCCTGGCCGGCAACCAGGTGCGATTCGAGCAGGGAAGTCTTGGTCTGGATGTCCTTGCGCGCCTCCCCGAAGACCTCGTCGATCGTGCGGGTGGAGTGCCCGACCTTCAGGTCGCAGTCCCAGAGCACGTACAGGACCTCGTTGACGAGGTGCTCCTGCAGGGGCTTGACCGCGGCCGGCTTCACCTTGGAGGGGAAGAGGAACATCACGTCGATGTCGCTCTGCGGGCTGAGCTCGTGGCGGCCGTAGCCGCCGAGGGCGATGAGGCACACGGGGGAGGGCAGGCTGCCGTGCACGCGGCGGTAGGACTCGAGCGCGTAGTCGAAGAGCTGCGCCAGCATGACGTCGATCATGGCGGCGCGGGCCTGGGCGACCTTGAGCCCGGGCTCGCCCGCGTCGTGATGCATGCGGATCATCACGCTCTCCAGCCGCAGGAAGGTCTTGCAGGCGGCCAGGCGCGCGGCGACCGGCACCTCCCCCTGGAAGTTGAGGCGTTCGCGGGCGTGCTTGTGGGTGCGGCCGACCATCGCAGGGGCTAGTGAGCAGCAATCCCCCGGCCGCGCAAATCCGGAAATGCGCCCGCCCCGGCGCGGCGACGGCCGCGACGGGCCCGGCCGGAGCTTGGATCGAGGCGGGCGGCCGCCAACTAATCGCTTGCCCCGGCTGGGCGCGGGTTTTTAGCTCGCCGCCTTCAGGTCCTCACTCATGGCCGAAATTTCCAAGAGCTACGAGCCGCGCGACGTCGAGAAGCGCTGGTACGCCGCCTGGCTCGAGGCCGACCGTTTCGCCGGCCGGGCCGTGCCGGGACGGGAGGCCTACAGCATCGTGATCCCGCCGCCGAACGTCACCGGCGTCCTGACGATCGGCCATGTGCTCAACCACACCCTGCAGGACATCCTCATCCGCCGCGCCCGCCTCGAGGGCCGGGCCGCCCTCTGGGTGCCGGGCACCGACCACGCCGGCATCGCCACCCAGACGGTGGTCGAGCGCGAGCTGCGCAAGCACAAGCAGCACCGGCGCGACCTCGGGCGGGAGAAGTTCCTCGAGCGGGTGTGGGCGTGGCGGGAGAAGCACGGCAGCATCATCCTCGAGCAGCTCCGCCGCCTCGGCGCCTCCTGCGACTGGCACCGCACGGCGTTCACGATGGACCCGGCCTACTCGCGGGCCGTGCTCACCGTGTTCGTCGACCTCTTCCACCGCGGCCACATCTACCGCGGCAAGCGCATGGTCAACTGGTGCCCGGCCTCGCTCACCGCCCTGTCCGACGAGGAGGTGATCATGAAGCCGGTCCGGGGCCTGCTCTACCGCGTGCGCTACGAACTGGTCGAGCGTCCCGGGCAGTTCCTCACCGTCGACACCACCCGCCCGGAGACCATCCCGGGCGACACCGCGGTCGCGGTGCATCCCGACGACGCGCGGTACCAGGGGCTGGCCGGCCTGCACGTCTGGCGCCCCCTGGTGCGGGCCGCCATCCCGGTCGTGGCCGACGCCGCGGTCGACCGCGAGTTCGGCACCGGCGCCCTCAAGATCACCCCGGCCCACGACAAGGCCGACTTCGAGGTCGGCCAGCGCCATGGCCTCGAGATCCGCGAGGTGCTCAATCCCGACGCCACGCTCAACGCCCTGGCCGGGCCCGAGCTGGCGGGACTCGACCGGGCCGCCGGCCGCAAACGCGCGGCCGAGCTGCTCCGGGCCGCCGGCGCGCTGGTGGAGGAGAAGCCGTACGAGAACAACGTCGGCTACTCCGAGCGGGCCGACGTGCCGATCGAGCCGCGCCTGACCTGGCAGTGGTGGCTGCGCTATCCGCGCGTCGAGGAGGCCAGGGAGGTCGTGCGCGCCGGCCACATCCTGTTCCACCCGGAGCGCTGGACCAAGGTCTACCTGCACTGGCTCGACCACATCCAGGACTGGTGCATCAGCCGGCAGCTCTGGTGGGGCCACCGCATCCCGGTCTGGTACCGCAAGGGCCTCGACCGCGAGCGGCTCACCGAGGCCGACCTGCGCGACCCGGCCAAGGTGCACGTCTCGCTCGACGGTCCGCCCGATCCCGCGAACTGGGAGCAGGAGGAGGACGTGCTCGACACCTGGGCGTCGTCCTGGCTCTGGCCCTTCGCCACCCTCGGCTGGCCGGACGAGCAGGCCATGCGCGCGGCCGCGTTCAACACCTTCTACCCGACCGCGGCGCTGGTCACCGCGCCGGACATCATCTTCTTCTGGGTCGCCCGCATGATCATGGCGGGCCTGGAGTTCACCCGGCCGGGCGCGCCGCTCGAGCGGCGCATCCCGTTCCGGCACGTCTATTTCACCGGGATCATCCGCGACCACCAGGGCCGCAAGATGTCGAAGTCCCTCGGCAACTCGCCCGACCCGCTCGACCTGATCGGCAAGTACGGGGCCGACGGCCTGCGCTTCGGGATCGTGTCGATCGCCCCGCAGGGGCAGGACATCCGCTTCGCCGAGGAGCGCATCGAGGCCGGCAAGAACTTCTGCAACAAGCTCTGGAACGCCTGCCGCTTCCGCCAGCTGAGCGGGCCGATGGACGACAACACCTCGATCGCGGCGATCCTGGCGCGGCTGAAGCCGGCCAAGTTCGACGCCGACGATCACGCCATCCTCGACCGGCTCTTCCACACCACCCGCGCGGTCGACCGCTGCTTCCACGAGTTCGAGTTCAGCGCCGCCACGCAGGCCCTCTACGGGTTTTTCTGGAACGACTTCTGCGACTGGTACGTCGAGGTCTCGAAGTCGAAGCTCCAGGCGCCCGAGACGAGGGCGAACTGCCTCGCGCTCCAGGACCTCGTGTTGCGCCAGACGCTGCTTCTGCTGCACCCGTTCATCCCCTTCATCACCGAGGAACTGTGGAGCCAGCTGGGCTACGCGGCGCCGGGGCGGTTCATCGACGACGCCCACCTCGACAACGCCTCGCAGCTCGTCATGGAGTCACGCGAGCACGAGGTGCTGATCGACCCGGCGCAGGTCGTGGTGGTGGAGCGGCTCAAGGCTTACGCGTCGCAGGCGCGGGCGCTGAAGGCGGGACTCGGCCTGGCCAGCCGCCGGGACCTCACGCTGGCGAATCTCTCCGCGCCGGCCGACGCGGCGATCCTCACCGCCAACGCCGAGAAGCTCGTCCGGTTGATTGGCGCGCGGGCGCTCGAGTTCGTGGCGGCGCCGCCCGGGGGCGCGCCGGCCGCGGTCACCCCGCTCGGCACGCTCTACCTGGTGGATCTGGCCCAGGCGATGGACGTCGGCGCGGAGCGCCAGCGGCTGACGAAGGAGCTGGAGAAGCTCGCCCAGCACATCGCGGCCACCGAGGCGCGTCTCGCGAACCCGGCGTTCGCCGGCAAGGCGCCGCCCGCGGTCATTGCCGGCGCGAAGAAGCAGCTCGCCGAGCTCCAGGCCAAACAGGCCGAGCTGGAGCGACTCCTCAAGGCGCTGAAGTAGGGTGAACCGCGACCGATCGGCCAGTGGCCCGGCAGCGGAACTGTAGGGGCGCAATCTTGTTGCGCCCTTTTTTTGATTTTTCGGGTGCAGCAAGTCTGCGCCCCTACTGCCAAATCGGCAGGTTCCTCAAGAAGCTCGTTCTTGGACATTGGCAGCGACGGTCGTTTGAAATTTGCCGCCGCCGGCGGACATTGCCGCCGTGGCGCCCACGGAAGCAACCCCGCCCCGGCCGCCGGCCCCGACCTACTGGCTGACGCGCTTCGTCCTGCTGCGGCTGCTCGGCGTCGTCTACGCCGTGGCGTTCCTGGTCGCGGCCAACCAGATCCTCCCGCTCATCGGCGCCGATGGCCTGCTGCCCGTCGGCCCGTTCCTCGACCGGGTGCGCGGGGCGCTGGGCTCGACCACGGCCGGGTTCATCCGGCTGCCGACGTTTTTCTGGTTCGCGCATGGCGACGCCGTGCTCGTGGCGGCAGCGTGGGTCGGCTTCGCCCTGTCCTGCGTCGTGGTCGCGGGCTACGCCAACTCGCTGCTGCTGGCGGCGCTCTGGGCGCTGGATCTGTCGTTTGTCCACGCCGGCCAGGACTGGTACGGGTTCGGCTGGGAGTCGCAGCTGCTGGAGACGGGCTTTCTGGCTATCTTCCTGGTGCCGTTGCGGGACGCCCGGCCGTTTCCGCGGCGCGAGCCGCCGCCAGCGGTCCTGTGGCTCTTTCGCTGGCTGATCTTCCGGATCATGCTCGGCTCCGCGCTGATCAAGCTGCGGGGCGACGCGGTGTGGCGCGACCTGACCGCGCTGTGCTACCATTTCGAGACCCAGCCGCTGCCGGGGCCGCTGAGCCGCTGGTTCCACTTCCTGCCGCGGCTCGTGCTGCGCCTGGGCGTCCTGTTCAACTATCTGGCGGAACTGGTGGCGCCGTGGTTCGTGTTCTGGCCGCAGCGCGCGAGCCGGATCGCCGGCGGGGTGATCATCCTGTTCCAGGTGACGCTGATCGCGAGCGGCAACCTGTCGTTCCTCAACTGGCTGACGATCGTGCCGGCGCTGGCCTGCCTCGATGACGCCGTCTGGGCGCGGCTCCTGCCCCGCGCGCTCGTCCGCCGCGCCGCGGCCGCCGCCGGCGCCGCCGTGCCCAGCGCGGGCATGCGCGCCGCCGCGACCGCCGTCACCATCCTCGTGCTGCTCCTGAGCTGGCAGCCGGTCGTCAACCTGCTCTCGCCGCGCCAGGTGATGAACACCTCGTTCGACCCGCTGGACCTGGTGAACACCTACGGCGCGTTCGGCACCGTGGGCAAGGAGCGGCTCAACGTGGTGTTCGAGGGCACCGATGCCGACGTGCCCGACGATCGCGCGGTCTGGAGGGAGTACCCGTACCGGGGGCTGCCGGTGGACCCGTCGCGCCGGCCGTCGCAGGTCGCGCCGTACCAGTTGCGGCTCGACTGGCAGATGTGGTTCGCGGCGATGGGTTCGCCCGCGCAGTACCCCTGGACCCTCCACCTCGTCTGGAAGCTGCTGCACAACGATCCCGGCGCCGTGGGCCTGTTCGCCGCCAATCCGTTTCCGCAGCACCCGCCGCGGTACATTCGCGCGACCCTGTGGCGTTACCGCTTCGCCCCGCCGGGGAGTCCCGGCGGCCGGTGGTGGGACCGGGAGCGCGTCGGCCTCTGGCTGCCGCCGCTGTCGGCCGCCGACCCGGACCTGCGGCGGTACCTCGCGGCCTACGACTGGCTGCCACCCGCCGCGGCGCCCTGAGCGGCGCGGCTCAGATCACCATCTGCTCCTCGGCGTGCGGGAAGCGCGGGCGCAGCGCCGGCTCGTAGTGCCGCGGCACCAGGTGGCGCTTGCGCTTCGCAAACACGAAGTGCTCGACCCGCATGTTGGCGAACAGGACTTGCGGGTAGACCGTGTCGTAGAGGTCGGTCACGAAGTAGATCCGCGGGGCGAGCGAATCGCGCAGCATGGTGAAGAGCGCCGCGTACACGCCGACCGCAACCTGGGTGCAGGTGGCGTTGGCGCCCATCACGGCGCTGTTGGCCAGGCTGTGCAGGTAATAGACCCGCCGGCGCGGATACTCCAGGCAGACGCCGATCGTGTCCTCCCCGGCGAGAGGCATCGTCGTGTTGTCGCCGACCCGCAGGTCGGAGACGAGCAGCTGGCCGCGCCGGCGCCAGCGCCGGACCAGGTACGCCATGGTCTTCGGATGCACGGCGTAGATGAACTTGGAGGAGACGCCCAGCGCCTCGCCGAGGGTGAGGTTCTCCTCGTGCAGCACGAGGAAGCCGCTGGGGTAGGTGGCGAGCGGGAACACGGGCTTGAGAATGTCGCGCATCGCCACCCGGTGCTGGATGGCCCGGGTGCGGAAGATGACCGGCCGGCCGTCCACCACCTGGCCGGTCGGATCGCCGGCGAGCTCGCTGATGAATTCCTTGCGCGACCAGGTGACGATCGGCCGCCAGCCGTCCGCCGCCGTCGAGGTGTCGTACTCGAAATGGATGATCTCCCGCGGCTTGCCGTAACGCCGCACGCCGTGCCAGACCCAGATATTGACCACGCCGGGGTTCATCCCCGAGCAGAGGATGTGCGGGGCGCGCCGCGGCTTGGCCCGCGTGGGGTGCAGCGCGGCGACCAGCGCCTCGGCGCCGCGGTGGTTGTCGTTGAGCGACGTGCCGATGTAGGAGACGCCCGCCAGGTCCGTTGCGCCGAGGACCGGCAGGGAGTCCATGTCGGTCACATCGAGCGCGATGTCGACGTCGTACCGGCGCAGCAGGCGGCGGTAGTAGGCCTGCTGGCGCGGCAGCGTGATGCGGCGGCGCACGAACTCGTAGGCGAGCCGCTGGTGCTCGAGGTTGCGGTCCTCCAGCACCCGTTCGCTCCGGTCGACCAGGATGACGCGGTTGAACTCGTCGCGCCGGCCGCCGAGTCGGCGCAGCAGCGCCCGCGCCACGCTGCCGCTGGCGCCGAGGATCAAAAGATTGGGCGGACGCCGCTGGGGGTGGGGGCTGGCGGTCGGGCTGATCATGAGGCTGGCGGACTTCCGGATCCGGCGCCGCGCCTGCGCGTCGCGGTGCGACCGCTAGCGGACTGCAACGGATATCCACTTTCAATCCCGAAAACGCCCGGCCAGCCGCGGCGCGGGCCGCGGTGGCGCGCCGCGGCTCAGGAGGCCACGAGTTGGCGGGCGAGGTCGACCGCGACGGCGGCGTTCTCGCCGAAGGCGTCGGCCCCGATCGCCTGCGCGAAGGCCGGCGTGACCGGGGCGCCGCCGATGATCACCTTGACGCGGTCGCGGACGCCGGCCGCGCGGAGCGCCTCCAGCGTGGTCTTCATCGCCGGCATCGTCGTGGTGAGCAGCGCGGACAGGCCGACGATCTGCGCCTGCTTTTCGGTGATGGCGGCGATGAACTTGCTCGGGGAGACGTTGACGCCCAGGTCGATGACCTCGAAGCCGCTGCCCTCCAGCATCGCGCCGACGAGGTTCTTGCCGATGTCATGCAGGTCGCCCTGGACCGTGCCGAGCACGACCCGCCCGGTGGGCTTGGCCCCTTGGCGCGCGAGCAGCGGGCGGATGAGCTGGAACACCTCCTTGGTGGCGCGGGCCGACAGCAGGAGTTCGGGCACGAAATACTCGCCCGCTTCGTAGAGGCGGCCGACCTCGTCCATCGCCGGGCCGATGCCCTGGTTCACGAGGTCCACCGGGTCGACCGCGGCCGCCAGGGCCTGGCGGGCGGCGGCGGAGGCGTCGGGGGCGCGTCCCGCGAGCACCGCGGCGCGGAGTTGGGAGAAGTCGTACATGGCGTTCGGGATGGATCGTTGCCGCTGGAGCGGCCCCCAGTGGGAGGGGGCGATGATGGAATCGGAAATCCCGGCGGAGGCCAAGCCGGAAGCGCGTCACCTCCGCATGTGACAGCCGATCAGCGGGCAGCGGTCGCAGGGCGTCAGGACGGTGCTCACGAGCGCGCGCGGGCCGAGGCCGACGATGCCGGAAACCGATTTGAGCGGGTCCATCAGCAGCGACGGCAGCAGCGCGACGCCGACTGTGTCGGCCCGCATCAGCCGGAACAGATTCCGCTGCTCGGCCAGTTCCATGCCGCAATAGCCGGGGCTGTAGGGCAGGGTCCGGCCTTCGTCGGGGAGCAGGTGGGGATCGAGGCGCGTCAGCAGCGCCTCGGCCGCGGCCTCGGCGGCCCAGGATCCGATGGCATCGAGCACCCAGCCGGCGAACGTGTCGCCGGCGCGGCAGCGCTCGTCGGCCAGCCGGGTGATCGCACCGCCCGCGGTGGCCGCGAACACGGCGACCCGCGCGGCGCCGTGCAGGAACTCGCCGATGTTGCCCTGGAGGATGACACCGCCGATCGACAGCGAGTGCTCGGTCTGGCCGGTCAGCGCGTAAAGCGAGTAGGTGCCCCGGGGCTGCAGATGCGGCAGCGCTTCGGCCACGATGCGGTCGATCGCCGCGGCGACGTCGGCGGGCGGGGCGGCCCGGTGCGCGTAACCCAGGCACCGGTGGATGTCCTCCCGGCGGGGCGTCAGCGGGAGCGGCTCGCAGGTCTCGCTGGCCAGCGGAGCCGGGGGCGGGGCGGCGGGTGGCGCGTCGGGGCTGGTGGGTCGGGCGGGCATGGCGCGGCGCGGGCGCGCCGCCGGCCCGCAGTGTTGGCGGCGGGGCCCGCCGACACGATCCCAAAAGCCGCGGCCGCGCCTTTCAGCGCGCCCCGGGATGCCGCCGCCGGTAGGCGCGCATGACGCACAGCACCAGCGCCGTACCGGGCGCCCAGATGAAGCAGTAGAAGCTGCCGATCTGGATGCCCTGCCACGCGAGCTGCCCGGCGGAGCGCTCCACGTGAAACAGCCAGCCGCCGAGGGGAAACAGGAGGGCGCCGAGCGCTGCGCCCGCGGCGGTGATCGCGCCCGTCCAGAGCAGGAAATAGAGCGTCCAGTGCAGCCAGCCCGGCTTCATCGGCACACGTCGTATTTCACCAGCAGGGTGTGCGGTCCCAGCTTCTCGACGCCTTGCAGGGCCAGCCGCACGTCGGCGCGGCGCGCGAGCAGCGGCGTGCCGCCGCCGAACAACGCCGGCTCGATGGTCACCCAGACCTCGTCCGTCAGGCCGGCCTCGAGGAACAGGCTGTGCACATGGGAGCCGCCGAGCAGGGCGCACCGCCGGCAGCCGCGCCGGGCCAGCTCCGCCGCGAGCGCCGCCGGCGCCGCGTCCGTGAATTCCAGTCTGCCCGGCACCGCGTCGGCCGCGTACCGGGCCGGCGACCGCGTCAGGACCACCCGCAGCAGCCGACCCGGCAGGCTGGCGCGGATGAAGTCGCGCGATACCCGGTAGGTCCCGCCGCCGATGACGCCGGCGTCAAAGCCGCCGAGGACGTCGTGGAAATAGGCCTTGTCCTCGGGCGAGGTGAAGGCCGTGCCCGGCTCGTCGTGCCGGGTGATGAACCCGTCGAGCGACTGGGCGGCGATGAGGACGAGGCGCACGCCGGCAGCGTAGGCAAAGGGGCGGGCCAGGCAAGCGCCGGGCCGGGGGGCGATCCGCCGGCGCGCGGGCCGGACCAAGGGCGCCGCCGCCGGCTGTTAAATCACCGCGCTTGCCAGCGCCGCGTGGGTCGGCCTAGTTTGCGCCCTTCCTCTTCATGAAACGCGCCCTTATCACCGGCATCACCGGTCAGGACGGCTCCTACCTTGCCGAGGTTCTGCTGGCCAAAGGCTACGAGGTGCACGGCGTCATCCGCCGCTCCTCGACCTTCAACACCAGCCGGATCGACCATCTCTACCAGGATCCGCACGTCAACGGCGTGCGCTTCTTCCTCCACTACGGCGATCTCGGCGACCCGGTGCAGATGCTGCAGCTGCTCTACGAGCTCAAGCCGGACGAGGTCTACAACCTCGGGGCGCAGTCCCACGTGCGCGTGTCGTTCGACATCGCGGCCTACACCGGCGACGTCGTCGGGCTCGGCACGCTGCGCATCCTCGAGGCGATCCGCGAGGCCGGTTTGGTGAAAAAGGTCCGTTTCTACCAGGCGTCGTCCTCGGAGATGTTCGGCAAGGCCCAGCAGGTGCCGCAGACCGAGCGCACGCCGTTCTGGCCGCGCTCCCCCTACGCCTGCGCCAAGGTCTACGCCTACTGGCTGACGGTCAACTACCGCGAGAGCTACGCGCTCCACGCCAGCAACGGCATCCTCTTCAACCACGAGTCGCCGCGCCGCGGCGAAACCTTCGTCACCCGCAAGATCACCCGCGCCGCCACCCGGATCAAACTCGGGCTGCAGGACGCCCTCTACCTCGGCAACCTCGAGGCGAAGCGCGACTGGGGCTACGCCAAGGAGTACGTCGAGATGATGTGGCTCATGCTCCAGCAGGACAAGCCCGACGACTTCGTGGTCGCCACCGGCGAGACCCACAGCGTGGCCGACTTCTGCGCCGAGGCCTTCGGCGCGCTTGGCCTCGACTGGAAGCAGTACGTCCGCCACGACGCCCGCTACGAACGCCCGACCGAGGTCGACCTGCTCATCGGCGACTCGGCCAAGGCGCGCCGCCAGCTCGGCTGGGAACCGAAGGTGAAGTTCAAGGAACTGGTCCGGATCATGGTCGACGCCGACATGGAGCAGGCGAAGCGCGAGGCGCAGATCGCCAAACTGCCGAAGCCGTGAAGAAAGTAGCGGGCATCGAGTAGCGAGGAGCGAGCATTCGGCGTCCGAGCTTTCACTTCGCTTCGTCCTTCTACTCGCTACCCACTACCCACTACCCGCTGCCAGTCCCGTGAAACTCTACATCGCCGGCCACCAGGGCATGTTCGGATCCGCGCTCGTGCGGCGCTTCGAGCGCGCCCCGGGCGTAACGCTGCTGGTGCGCGGCCGGGAGGAGCTCGACCTGACCAGCCAGGTCGCCACGGCGCGGTTTCTGGCGGCCGAGCGCCCCGACACGGTCATCGTCGCGGCGGCCAAGGTCGGAGGCATCCACGCCAACAACACCTATCCGGCCGAGTTTCTGTACGACAACCTGGTGATCGCCGCCAACCTGGTGCACTCCTCCTGGCAGGCGGGGGTGAAGCGGCTGCTCTTTCTCGGCAGTTCCTGCGTCTATCCGCGGCTGGCGCCGCAGCCGATGACCGAGGACTGTCTGCTGACCAGTCCGCTCGAGCCGACCAACGAGGCCTACGCGGTCGCCAAGATCGCCGGCCTCAAGCTCTGCCAATACTACCGGCGCCAGTATGGCGTGACCTACCATTCGGTCATGCCGACCAACCTGTACGGCCCGGGCGACAACTACCACCCGGAGGACTCGCACGTGCTGCCGGCGCTCCTGCGCCGGTTCCATGACGCGCGCGAGGCCGGCCGCCCGGAGGTCGCCGTCTGGGGCACCGGCGCGCCGCTGCGCGACTTCCTCTATGTCGACGACGCCGCGGATGCCTGCGCCCACCTGCTCGAACTCGCCGACCCGCCCGACTGGACCAACATCGGCACCGGCGTCGACGTGACGATCCGCGAAGTGACCGAGACGGTCGCCGCCGTGGTCGGCTACCGCGGGCGGATCGTCTGGGACACATCGCGCCCGGACGGCACGCCGCGCAAGCTGATGGACGGGGCGAAGCTCCGCGCCCTGGGCTGGAAGCCGAAATACAGCCTGCGCGAGGGCCTCGAGAAAACCTATGCGAGTTTCCTGGCGGAGAAGGCCGCCGGCACGCTGCGCGGCTGAGGCGCGGGATCCGGCGGCGGCGGGCCGCCCGCGGGCCGGTGTTGGCAAACGGCCGGGAATCGCGTACGGCTTTCCGAGTCCCCCCAGCTGATGGCTGAAAATCTTGAGATCGTGCCGCCGGAGCGCCCCGAGGGCGGGCCGCGCAAGCCGTTCCTCGAACACCTCGAGGATCTGCGCAAGGCCCTGCTCAAGTGCGTCACCGTGATCGCGGTGGCGCTCGTGGCCTGCCTGCTGCTCGACGCCCAGCTGGCCGCAATCCTCGAGTACCCGATCCGGCACCTGCACATGTTCGAGGCGCAGAAGCCGACGGTCACGCTGCTCATCGGCGACTCGCGCCTCGGTCCGTATCCGGTGACCCGCGAGCAGTTCCCGGCGCTCCCGCCCGGCGCGGCGCCCCAGGCTGTCTACCGCCTCGGCGCCGCCACCGTCGGCGGCCAGCCGGTGGCGACGCTGCAGGCCGAGCCCCCGGCCGCCGCCGGGGCTTTTCTGCCGGTGAAACTCCGCAACTTCAACCCGGCGGAGGGTTTCACCGTGGCGTTCCACCTCGCGCTGTACGCCAGCCTCGTGGTCTCGGCGCCCTTCTGGCTCTACTTCATGGGCCAGTTTATCCTGCCGGCGCTCAACATCCGCGAGCGGAGGTTCCTCTTCACCTGGCTGGGGTGGGGGCTCCTGCTCTTCCTGGTCGGCGTGTTGCTGACCTATTTCCTGCTGCTGCCGCTGGCGCTGCGGGCCTCGATCCAGTACTCGACGCTGCTCGGCTTCGACGCCTACGAGTGGCGCGCCGACGAGTACATCAGCTTCACCTGCAAGTTCCTCCTCGGGATGGGGCTGGGATTCCAGTTCCCGCTGGTGGTGATGACGCTGGTGAAGCTGGGATTCCTCAGCTACCGCCAGCTTTCCCATTTCCGCCGCCACGTGATCGTGATTTCGTTCATCCTCGGCGCGATCCTGACCACGCCGGAGGTGATCACCCAGGTGGCGATGGCCGTGCCGCTGTGCCTGCTCTACGAGACCTGCATCTGGCTCGCCTGGTTCTGGGAGCGCAAGAAGCGCCGGCAGGAGGCCGCCGCGCCGGCCTGACCGCCGGATTTTTCCCTCGCGCCCGCCTTGCGCTTCCCTCATTCCCTCACTCCCTTGTTTCCCTTTCCACCATGATCGCTCCCGAAACCCTTTCCCGCCTCGACGACCTCAAGAAGCGCGCCCGCCACTTGTGGAGGTTTCTTTGACGTCGAGCAGAAACAGCGCGAGATCGAGGCGCTCGAGGCGCAGATGGCCGCGCCGACGTTCTGGGGCAACCAGGAGCGCGCCCAGCAGCACATCGCCAAGGTCAACGGCCTGAAACGCGCGATCGGCGGCCTGGTCGAGTTCAACAAAAAGGTGGCCGACGCCGGCGTGATGGTCGAATTGGTGGAGGCGGCCGCCGGCGCCGAGCAGGAACAGTACAGCCGCGAGCTCGACCACACCGTGGCCGCGCTGGCCGGCGAGATCGACGGAATCGAGCTCCGGAGCTTCCTCAGCGGCCGCTTCGATCGCAACAACGCCATCCTCAGCATCCAGGCGGGCGCCGGCGGCACCGAGTCGTGCGACTGGGCCGACATGCTCTTCCGCATGTACACCCGGTGGGCCGAGCGCCGCGGCTTCACCGTCGAGGTCCAGGACGTGCTCGCGGGCGACGAGGCCGGCATCACCAAGGCGCTGATGCTGATCAAGGGCGAAAACGCCTACGGCTACGCCAAGGCCGAGCGGGGCGTGCACCGGCTGGTGCGCATCAGCCCGTTCGACGCCAACAAGCGCCGCCACACCTCGTTCGCGGCCATCGACGTCGTCGCCGAGATCAACGACGAGATCGAGATCGAGATTCCCGAGAATGAGATCCGGGTGGACGTCTACCGCTCCTCCGGCAAGGGCGGCCAGGGCGTGAACACCACCGATTCCGCCGTGCGCCTCACCCACCTGCCGACCGGCATGGTGGTGGTGTGCCAGAACGAACGGTCCCAGATCAAGAATCGCGCCACCGCCCTGAGCGTGCTCAAGGCGCGCCTGTACGAGAAGCGCCTCGACGAGCAGCGCAGCGAGATGGAGCGTTTCTACGGCGCCAAGGGCGAGATCGGCTGGGGCAGCCAGATCCGCAGCTACGTG
>Ga0335077_10007066_pt1 | contig 13899 bp, 15 predicted proteins | sample Lox_Sample_31_FD_207151 | JGI IMG/M metagenome (GOLD analysis project Ga0335077, IMG submission 207151) | Soil microbial communities from Loxahatchee National Wildlife Refuge, Florida, United States - Lox_Sample_3.1 | ecosystem: Environmental > Terrestrial > Soil > Wetlands | place: USA...
GGGCGTTGACAGGGACCGGTTTGGCCCAGCCGAACCCTGCCACGACGAGCATCAGCGCGCCGAGCGGATCGATGTGAGGCAAGGGGTTGAGCGTGAGGCGCCCCTGCGCGCGCGCCGTGGGATCGCCCAGCCGGTCGGCGACGAGGCCGTGCGCCAGTTCATGGACCGTTACCGCCACCAGGAGCGCGGGAATTTGCAGGATGAGGCGCTGGAGGAAGCCGAACGGATCGTCGAAGAGATCGGTCATTCGCTGCGGTCGGCCGCGCTCGATACCACGGGGAACTCGGCCCCAGGGATGCAATAACGTTCATCGAGCCACACGCCGAGGTCGATGGGCCGACACCCGAGCGAGCAGAACGGACGGTGCGGGTTGGCGGCCCACGCGATTTCCCGGCCGCACTGCGGACATCGGAGCCGTGTCGTGATGGATCGCCGCCGCTGCACGCCGCCATCGTATCGGCCGATCCAACGTGCTGTCAAATGGGAGCGAGCACAGATGGGAGCCTGCCGCGTGGACGGTGAGGGGGGCACGGGCGAGTCGAGGCGTCGCGAAGGCGTCGCGCGATTGACATGATGGACGGCGTCCGGTACAGTCGCCCCAGAGTGCGTTGCGGTCGCTGGCGTGGCACTCCACCCGAGCGCTTTTCATTCCCCATGATGGTCAGGAGATCAGGGCATGTTCCGTCTGCTTCCCCGCGAGGAAAAGTTCTTCGACCTGTTCGAGCAGCAGGCCGGTCACATCGTGTCGGCCGCTCGCGTCCTCGAAGAGATGACGCTCGATTATGCCAACGCCAGGGCCAAGGCCGAGCGGGTGAAAGACCTCGAGCACGCCGGTGACACGCTGACGCACGAAATCGTTCGCAGGCTCAACACCACGTTCGTCACGCCGATCGACCGCGAGGACATCTATGCCCTGGGAAGTCGGCTCGACGACGTGCTCGATCTCATCGACGCGGTTGCCGATCGGTTGGTGCTCTACCGGATCGACGCGCCCACCGACGGCTGTGTGGCCATGGCGAAGATCATCGTGAAGACGGCGGAGGAGACTGACCGAGCAGTGCGCTGCCTGCGGACGCTCTCGGCCTTCTATCACAAGCACGCGGTCGAGGTTAACCGGCTCGAGAACGAGGCCGATCGCCTGCTGCGCGACGAGCTCGCGGCGCTGTTCGAGGGCACCAAGGATGCCATCGAGGTGATCAAGTGGAAGGAACTGTACGAAACCATGGAATCGGTCACCGACCGCTGCGAGGACGTGGTCAACGTCATCGAGGGCATTGTGCTCAAGATGGCCTGAGGGCGCGCCGGCGGCCCGCATGACTTCCTCCCTTGCCCTCGTCGTCCTCATCATCGGCATCGCCCTCGCCTTCGACTACATCAACGGTTTCCACGATGCGGCCAATTCCATTGCCACCGTTGTCTCGACGCGGGTGCTCACGCCGTTCCAGGCCGTGATATGGGCGGCGTTCTTCAATTTCGTGGCGGCCTTCGGGTTCGGCGTCCAGGTGGCCAAGACCGTGGGCAAGGGGGTGGTCGAGGCGAGCGTCGTGGACCAGTGGGTCATCCTGGGGGGACTCCTGGGCGCGATCACCTGGAATCTGATCACCTGGTATTTCGGCATTCCTTCGAGCTCCTCGCACGCGTTGATCGGGGGCTACACCGGCGCGGCGGTGGCCAAGGCCGGGTTCGGTGCCCTGCTGTTCTCGGGGCTTGGCAAGATCCTGTTGTTCATCGTTCTCGCCCCGATCATGGGTCTTGCACTCGGCTTTGCCTTGATGGCGACCACCCTGTGGACATTTCGAAGCTTCCGGCCGAGCCGGGTCGACGGGCTGTTCCGACGGCTCCAGCTGCTCTCGGCAGCCTGCTACAGCCTCGGCCACGGAACGAACGACGCTCAGAAGACCATGGGCATCATCGCCATACTCCTGTTCTCAAGTGGATACCTCGGCTCGGAGTTCTACGTGCCGGTCTGGGTCATCCTGGCGGCTCATGCCGCCATCGGCCTGGGAACCATGGCGGGCGGGTGGCGCATCGTGAAGACCATGGGCATGCGGCTCACCAAGCTTCGCCCAGTGGGGGGCTTTTGCGCCGAAACGGCTGGCGCAGTGATGCTGATCGGCACCGCAATCGGCGGGATCCCGGTGAGCACCACGCATACCATCACCGGATCCATCATGGGGGTCGGTGCCCTCCAGCGTTTGTCCGCCGTGCGTTGGGGAGTTGCCGGCCGAATCGTCTGGGCGTGGATCTTGACGATCCCCCTGTCCGCCTCCATCGCGGCGATCGCGTGGCTCATCTTGCCGCACGGATGAACACGAGGTGGCGTCTTGGGTCCATCCTCGCGGCGGGTGGCCTCGGGCTCTTTCTGCCTTTCGGCTGGCTCTTGGCCCATCTGCCCGCCCGTCTCGGCCTCTGGGTTGGGCAGCGGGTCGGCGACATCCTCTGGCTGACGCTGCCGGGTCGGCGCGCCGTTGCGATGGATAACATCAGGCGGGCATTCGGCAGTGAGCGCTCGGAGGCCCAGCTCGCCGAGCTGGGCCGTAGATCCTTTGAGCATCTGGGCATGAACCTCGTGGAGGCCTGCGTTTTCTTCTTCCGGCACCCGTCGGTTCTGCTCTCGCGGGTCGATCTCGGCGATCCCGAGCCCTTCCAGGCGGCGGTTGCCCGCGGGAAGGGCGTGCTTGCGCTCTCCGCACATTACGGCAACTGGGAGCTCCTGGCGGCGGTGAGCGCGCTCAGCGTCTACCCGCTCTCCGTGGTCATGCGACCGCTGGACGACCCCTTCGTGAACTGGCTCATCGAGCGCTTCCGCCGGCGGAGCGGCGTGGAGTTGATCGCTAAACGGCAGGCCCTGCCCGCGATGCGTGACGCCCTGCGGCAAGGGCGAATTGTTGGCGTGTTGCTCGACCAAAATGCGTCGAGGACTGAAGGGGTGTTCGTGCCCTTCTTCGGGAGACCCGCCTCTACGTCCAGGGCCCTGGCGATCCTGTCTCTGCGTACGGGAGCCCCGGTTGTCCCGATCTTCATTCGCCGCAGCGAGGGCGGGCGTCATTGCGTCTGGGCGGATCCTGCGATTCCGGCGCCGGACACCGGCGATGTGGCTGACTACACGGCCGCGTTCAACCGAAGCATCGAGGCCGCCATCCGCCGGGCGCCCGAACAGTGGTTTTGGTTGCATCGGCGCTGGAAGACGGAGCCACACTCGGAGACAGCATGACCGGTCGACCTTTGATGGCGCTCTTGGGCCTGGGAGCTCTACTGGCGATCAGTAGGGGGGGCCCGATCTTGGCTGACGACATCACGGAGCTGCTGGCACCCTACCTCCAGGCCCGGGATGCCCACCAGGTCGGCGAGGTGACGGTGCGCGCCCTGGGGGACCCGTCGCGCCCCACTGCGCCCCCGATTCCTTACCAGGGGGTGTCGGTGCTCCTCTTCCCGTACTCCGTTCCGTTTGACTCAGAGATCGACGACGTCAAGGCGCATTTCCGCGATTCATTGAGGAACTACATGGGAGCTGTGGCGGACGTGGTCGCTGCCCGGACGGGCTATGAGAGCGCGCTCGTGTGGGGCGGAGGCGGGGAGCTGGTTCGCGGGGAAGTCAGTGATGCGCAGGGGCTGGCCCGGCTGACGGAAATTCCCGGCGGCGAGTGGGTACTCTTGGCGTGGCGCGAGGAATCGCATCCGGGGAAAGCCCCGCTATTGAAGGGGCGGGAGACGAAGGGCTTTCGTGACATCCCACTGAGCACAGGGTATTCGGTCGTGACGTACTGGTGGATGCGGCTTCAAGTCAGGGCAGGCGAGACTACCGCACTGGAGCTGAACGACCGCAACGTTTGGATGGCCGGGATTCGGGAAGACCTCATCTACATGCAGGGCCTTCCCGCGACCAAGATCGGGCCGCGGAGGCGCGGATACTAGACATCGGAGTGACGGCCCTGGACGGATGCCGAGGGCATGGGCAGGGGCTGCGCACCTGGGACTAGACCGCTAGGGCGCCACCAAGCATCGGTGGCGCCCTGAGCCGTGTCGAGGACTTCTACACAACCCTGTTACTGCTTCTTGTCGCCCGTCTGGGCGGGGGCCTGAGCCTGCCCGGCCGCCGCGGGCTTCTTCGCCTTTGCGGTGTACTGCTTCTCGCACTTTGCCTTCTTGGCCTCGTCGGTGCCGGCCTTGTCCAGGCACGCCGCCTTCTTCTCCTCCATGGTCATCTTCTTGGAGGCCGGCTTCTTCTCCATGGACTTGTCATCTGCCTTCTTTTCCGCCGGGGCAGGCGCCGGCGCTGGCGCCGGCGTGGAGGTCTGGGCCACTACATAGCTACTAGTGCCGAGAATGAAGGCCATACCGACGAGCAATGCGGTCATCTTTCTCATCTAGGTCTCACCTCCTTTCCGGTATCCTCTGGTCCATCACGTCAACAAAGTCTTTGTCGGCTAACACTTCAACATAGAGGCTCGGCTCATGCTGAGTCAAGAGCAATCGCCAGGCCCGTTACCCTGCTAGGATCCTCGGATCACCGGGTCGGCAGGGCCCGGGGGGGTGCCTTCCCTGGGCCATCCCATCATGGTTGACCCCCCTGCCGTCCTGTGGTACAAAAGCCCGGTCGAGCGAACCATGCGGCTCCCCATCAAGGCTGTCGTATTTGGACTGTCGCTCGTCGTCAGTCCCCTAGGTACCGAGGGCGCGACGACTATCGAGGCACCGCTTCCGACATCCCTCTCCGACACTCCTGCAACTCTTTGCGATGCGGAGCGGATCAGCGAGCCTCTAGAGCCTGAGGCGGCGTCCTCGTGCTTCGAGGCCGCCCACTCATCGCTGTCGGTGAAACAGCCGGAAGAGCCTGGGAGTTCCACATCTCTCGCACAAGATCTAGATGGGTTGCCACACGACCTCGCGGCACCTGGCCCAGAGCCGGTGCCAGCCGCTGTCGGCACGGTGCCCGTCGTCACTCCCAGTAAGGATCTGACAGCCCTTCAGATCAAATCGAGCAGCCCGATCTACCAGGTCGAAGACAACCACGATGTGCGCCGGTTCCTCGATCAGTTTCAGACCGGCTACCGCCGGGCTGTTATCGAGCGGTGGCTGGTTCGCGCCGGGCGCTACCTTCCCATGGTACTGAACGTGTTCAAGCAGAAGGGCTTGCCGGAGGAGCTGGTCTTCACGGCGATGATCGAGAGTGGATTCGACCCCTTGGCGGTCTCCCGAGCCGGCGCGAAGGGCCTCTGGCAGTTCATGGCACCCACCGCGAGGCGCTACGGCCTGCGAGTGGACCGCTGGATGGACGAGCGCCTCGATCCCGAGAAATCCACTGCCGCCGCGGCGCGCCATTTCATCGATCTATACGCTGTGTTCGGTTCCTGGAACCTGGCCCAGGCGGCCTACAACGCCGGGGAGAGGACGGTCCTCGACGCTATCCGCGCCATGGGGACCAGCGACTTCTGGGCCCTCGCCCGCGGTCGATGGCTGGCGGACGAGACCAAGAACTTTATTCCGGCCATCAAGGCCGCGACGTTGATTGCCAAGGAGCCTGAACGCTACGGCTTCATGGTCACTCCCGCTGCCCCCCTCATGTACGACGTGGTTGCAGTACCGGGATCGACCAGTCTCAAGCTGCTCGCGGGTGCGACGGGGCTCGACCTTGATTCCCTGGAGCGGCTGAACCCAGAGCTTCGCCTCAAGCAGACGCCTCCCGACGGCACCTACTCCCTGAAGGTCCCTGTCGGCAGTGCCGTCCTTGTCCGCGCAGCGCTCGACCGTGACGTACCGGGCCATGGCCTGCACGCCTCCCCTGGGAGTGGCAAGCACGACATCGGCGGACTTTCTCCGTCCCAGAGGGGCAAGCCGGCCATCCACGTCGTGAAGCGGCAGGAGACCGTCTCGACGATCGCGAAGCGCTACAGGGTGTCCGTCGTCGACCTCATCCGGTGGAATGGCCTTGACGACACGGGCCGGATCCGTGCCGGAGATCGTCTCCGGGTGACCGCGGCTGTTCGTTCCGAGGAGATCCAGGGCCAGCAGAAGTGAGGGTCGTGGTCCAGCTGTTCGCCACCCTGTCGGCGTATCGACCTGGTGGGGCGAGGGGCGACGACGTGACCCTTGACGTGCGGGATGGAGCGACGGTCCGCGAGGTGGTCCAGTTCCTGGAGATCCCGCCCGACCTCGATTGCATGCGCGTCGTCAATGGCCGGGACGCGCCGTTCGATCAGCGGCTTGTCGAAGGCGATGTCCTGTCGATCTTTCCCCCCCTCGCCGGTGGATAGCCAAGACCTGCAACAGCTGAAACCGTCCGTCCGCTCCAACTCCAGGAGGACAACGTCCATGGCGACCGTCAGACTTCGCGATCCCGCTGAGTATCCTGAACTCGCGCAGAGGCTCTTCGAGCTGTCCAAGGGCTGGTTCAACCACGATTTCAAGCAGCCGGCGGCGATGAGTCGTGTGATGGCCTGGGACCCGGCGTTCGGGAATCCTCATGGCCGAGCCATGAAGCGCGCCATGGCGCCGGGAGAGTTCACCCGGGCCGAGAAGGAAATGGTGGCTGCGGTGGTGAGCGGGGTAAACGCCTGCGCCTACTGAGTCAGCGCCCATACTGCGGCCGGGAAGCTGCAGGGGATGACCGAGGACGCGCTCTGGTACGAGGCTGCGCTGCTGGTCGGGATCACGAATGCGCTGAACGTGGTGGCCGACGGGTTCGGGTCCACGTCCAGCGCGCTGGCACCGCGGAGCGAGGCCGATGCGCCGCCGGAGGTCCGAGCGCTCTTTGCGGAAGTTCGTGACTTCTACGCCTGTCAGGAGATCCCAGCGCCGTTTGCGATCATGGCCCATGATCCACCGTACGCGGCAGACGTGTGGGCCGCCCTCAAGCACGCGTTCGGAGACAACCGCCTGTCGCGGCGCCTCAAGGAAGCGCTGGCCTTCGCAGTCTCGCTGACCTCGCGCTCCGCCTTTGGCACCGCATTTCACCTGGCCGAGATGCGGCGACTTGGAGTTGGTGCGCGCGGTGTGATGGAGGTGCTCGGGGTCACCCAGATGTTCTCGAGCTATACGAAGATCGCCGACACGCTCCAGCTCATTCCTGACATGGCGGACATCGCGCCGGTGGATTGGTCGCCGGCCCCGGGAGGCGATGCCCGCTAGAGTCGACGTCACTGTCACGCCGTCGCGGCGACGGGCAGGCTCCGGGCAGGTGACGTCAACTGGCCGGCGACGAGCGGCGGGGGCTCAGCCGGAGAGTCCGTAGAGTGCCGTGGCGTTGTCGGCGAGGACCTGACGGCCGATTCGTCGGGCGTCTTCCAGTGCGAGGTCGCCGCGCTCCACGAGCCAGCCGAGAGCCTCCCCGAGGGCAGAGCGGCCCCAGTCAGCCGAGAGCGCGAACAACTCGGGGATTCCCCCGACGTCCGACCCGTACATCAGCTTGCTGGAAGGGGCCAGCGAGAGCATCTCGATGAGCGGATGAATCGTCCCCGTGCCGAGAAACGGAATGGCGAGCGACAGATCTACATGAAGCCGTGGCCACACGGCCGCCATGAAGGCGGCCTCTCTGAAGTAGGGGTACGCCATGTGCAGCGCGACGATGGACACTCGCGCCCAGCGGGGATCCTCGAGCACAGGGCGGAGCAGCAAGGGGTTCGATTGCAGCAGGTCAACATCGGGGTCGCCGAAGCCCGCGTGGAACTGCAACGGGCGCCCGGTTTCCTGGCAGACGTCCAGGGTCACCTCGACGAGCGTGTCGAGCAATGGCTTCTCGACGAGGCGAGTCGATCCTCCGGCCTGAGCTCGGGCGAGGGCCGTGTGGTAGGCCTGTGCGGCCTCATCAGCCGTCCACGCCCTGAGGGCGAGTCCCGAACGGTACGCGATGATGCTCTTGAACGCCACCGTGCGCCGCGCCGCCGCTCGAAGCTCTTCCCGGAAGATCGGGAGGAATTCCTCGTAGGCCAGTCCCTTCGCGAGGAGCGCTTGCGCACAGGTCTCCACCCGGAAGACTTCATGGACAACGCAGGACAAGGCGAGGCGCATGAGCGGAAGCGGCATCGCGTCAGGCGGATATCCCGTGTCGACGAGCAGCGCCGCCACCCGACTTTGGTCGAGCGTTCGGCAGGCGGCCTCCGCGCCGAGTTGGGCGCGGCGCGCGATGACGGCGTCTACCTCGGCGTCGGTATCGAGGCGGCGGGCGAACTCTCGTAGCGCCCGCCTGAAATAGCCCGTATACGGAATGTGCTGCCCCATGACTCCGGACCGGCCCTCGGTGAACAGATCCAGGAAGCTGTCCGGGGCAAGCGTCCAGGGATCTGTGAACAACGGATGGCAATGACCGTCAACGATGGGGAGGTCTGACAGGTCCACCGGACGCGGCATCATCACCCGATGACCTCCGACGGCCCGGCATTGCTGCAGGTGTGGCTGGCGTTTACCTGGTCGCGAGCAGCGCTTCCGACGTGCGGTATCACCGAGCGTGAGCTCCTGCTCACCTCTTGCTGCAAACCTGGTACCGTCCTCCAGGGTAACGCATCACGTCGATATCGGTTGTCGGGACCAGGCTGGGAAGCCCAAATCAATTCACATTATCGTTAATGTGATTCATAAATAGGAAATCAATTGCAGAACGCGAGATCTCTCTGGATTCTCGACTGGCCAACACGATGTGCCCAAGCTAAGCTGTGAACCCGCTCCGATGGGAGCCAAAACGAGCTGTCGACGGAACCATAGGCGACAAGGAGGACGCGATGCAGATCACCGCCGCTGTGCTGCACCAGGCCAACACGCCGTATTCGATCGAGACCGTAGAACTGGACGCTCCGAAGCGCGGCGAAGTGCTCGTGAAGATCCGCGCCGCGGGTGTGTGTCGGAGCGATCTACACTTTCAGAAGGGTGAGGCCTCAATCGCGATGCCCGTCGTCATGGGCCATGAGGGATCCGGAGTCGTCCAAGCCATCGGCGAGGGCGTCACCCTGGTCAAGCCCGGCGACCGCGTCATCCTGAGCTTCGTACCCAACTGCGGACATTGCTACTCGTGCGAGACGGGCCGCCCGCACCTCTGTGATGAGCATGCGCGGACCTCGGGGAAGCTGTTCGACAACACGTCGCGACTCCGCACGAGTTCCGGGCGAGACCTGGCGCACATGGGCAAGGTCGCCTGCTTTGCCGAGTTCGCCGTCGTGCCGGAGGCCGGCTGCGTTCCCGCGCCCGCTCGGCTGGACTTCCCGCAGATGGCGCTCATCGGGTGCAGCGTCACCACCGGAGTCGGTGCCGCGCTCTTCAATGGGGAGGTCGCTCCCGGTGACAGCGTGGCGGTGATCGGCTGCGGCGGCGTGGGGCTCAACGTCATCCAGGGCGCAAAGCTCGCCGGCGCGACCACCATCGTGGCGGTAGACGTCAAGCAACCCGCCTTGGACTTTGCCAGGAAGTTCGGCGCCACCCATGCCGTCAACGTGCGGGATGGAGCGGCCGTGAAGCAGGTGCAAGACATCACCGGGGGCGGCGCGCACGTCGCGTTCGAGGCGTTCGGGGGTGGGGAGACCACCCGGATGGCCGTCGACATGCTCCGGAAGCGGGGCACCGCGGTGATCGTCGGCATCGCCCCCCTCGGCGATACGGCGGCCATCGAGCCGGTGGCCGTCACTCGCATGGAGAAAACCATTCGTGGCTGCTATTACGGGTCGTGTCGTCCCCGCCAGGACATGCCGCGGATCGCGGACTGGTATGCGCGCGGTCTGCTCGACATCGATGGTCTCATCACGCGGCAATACAGCCTCGCCGAGATCAACCGGGCCTACGAGGATCTGGACACCGAGGCGATTGGCCGAGGCGTGATCGTGTTCTGAGACACCCTCACCATTGGACGCTCGAACGGTTCCCGCTTCCAAGACGAGGCTCTGGGTCGGACGAATCATCAGCGTCCTGCCAGTGCTGTTCCTGCTCGTGGATGGCGCGATGAAATTGGTGAAGCCAGAGGTGGTCGTCAAGGCAACGGTGGAACTTGGATACGCCGAGACGGTCATTGTTCCTCTTGGGGTCGTGCTGCTGGCCTGCACGATCCTTTACCTGGTTCCGTCGACTGCAGTTTTCGGCGCCATTCTGTTGACAGGCTATCTCGGCGGTGCCGTGGCGACGCAAGTGCGTGCCGGACAGGGACCGTTTGCCATCTTGTTCCCCGTTGTATTCGGCGTTCTGCTCTGGGGAGGACTGACCTTGCGCGATGACCGGCTGCACCGGCTCATTTTTCAGCGAGACTAGATAGGCGAGGCCGGCGTCAAGATCGTCCGGCTCGTCGCGACGTTTCCTCCGGACCCTGGCTTTGTCGGTCTCGTTAGCGAGACCGCCTGCCAAATTGGAGGGAATGGTCCGTGAGCAGCGGATTTCGGGAACCGCCGGGACGGACCGAGGATTTCAGACCCGTCGCGTCAGTACTTGTAGAAGTGCTGGTCGATCTCGAAGGCCACGTCCTTGCCTTCGAAGCCGCGGACTTCAGAGCGCTTGACGGTGAGGTATTCCTTGGCCAGGGTCTCGCCGAGTGCGGCGCGCAGCACCTCGTCGCGCTCGAGTGCCGCGAGCGCCTCCGCGAGGGAGGCCGGGAGCCGACGGATCCCGCGTCGCTCCCGCTCGGTGTCCGACAGCGTGTCCGGGTCCACCAAGGTCGGCTCGCCCGGGTCGAGCGAGCGCTCCATGCCGTCGAGCCCCGCCGCGAGCAAGCCGCCTAGGGCCAGGTACGGGTTGTTCGAGGGGTCGCAAGGCTTCAGCTCGAGGTTGGTGGACTCCATCTCAAGACCGCGACGCTTGGAAGGCACGCGGACGGCCGCCTCACGATTGTCGGGTCCCCACGCCGTATAGGCGCTCGACCAGAAGCGGGGCTGCAGTCGGCGGTAGGAGTTGACGCTCGGCGCGGTGAGCGCGACGAGCGCCGGCAGGTGTGCCAGGACGCCGCCGATGAACGCGTAGCCGGCCGCCGACAGGCCGTAGCGGCCGGCAGGATCGTGAAAGTGGTTGCCCCCGTCCTTGATCCGCCAGAGGCTCCAGTGAATGTGACTCCCGTTGCCGGCCTGATCGGGGAACGGCTTGGGAGCAAAGGACGCCAGCAGGCCGTGTCGCAAGGCCACTCCCCGCGCGGTCTCGCGCAGCGTGATCTGGTTGTCCGCTGCTGTCAGCGCGTCGGCAAAGCGCACGGGCAGCTCCTGCTGCCCCGGCCCTAGTTCGGCGTAGTATTGCTCCGGGTAGACTCTCTGGGCCATGAGCGCTTCGATGATCTCGATCATGACGGGGGCGGTCGAGTCCATGCCGATCGTGGAGAAGCATGGGCTCCGGTCCACCGGAACGTACTGTCCGTCCTCGCGCCGCGCCAGGGTGAACTCGTTCTCGAAGGTGGCCTTGAGGGTCATGCCGGCCCGGCGGGCCCGCTCGATCATCCGTTTGAGAAAACTGCGAGGGCAGGCGTCCCAGGGCGTCCCTTCGAGGGTCAACATGTCGCACAGCAAGCGCCCGGACTTGGGCGCGTAGGGCAGGACGGTAAAGGTCTCGGGGTCGGGCACGAGCCGGATCTCGCCCACCGGCCCGAAGGCGCCGTCGGGCGCGAGCTGGTCCAGCATGTTGAACGATTGCATGGCCACGGTGAGACCGATGCCCGAGCGCAGATAGGAATCGAGGAACCGCGTGTGGCAGGCTTTGCCACGGATGACGCTATCGTTGCCGCAGTATAGGAAGCGGACGAGCTGCACGTGCTCGGACTTGCAACGCCCGAGGATGCCTCGGACCGTGTCCTTCGATTTCTTCTGCGCATCTCTGGTCGGCATCGCGTTTCACCACCTCTGGCCCGGATGTTGCGAACGAGACTACCGACACCCCCTGAATCGTGTCAAGGTCCCGGCGCCGAGTCGTCGACAACGGTGACATGAGTCCTGCCAGCAACACCGTGCGGGCGATCTCTTCGGGAGCGGGTCCCGCGCTACTCGCAGCGGTTCTCTTTGGCGCCAGCACCCCGCTGGCCAAGCTCCTCCTGCGAGGGATGGACCCGTGGATGCTGGCGGGCGTCCTCTATCTCGGCTCGGGGCTCGGACTGGAAGCGCTGAGAATCGTGACCGCAGCCGGCAGTCGGAGCAGGATCGAGCCACGGACCTGGCTCCGGCTCGGCGCCGCGATCGTTGCAGGTGGTGTCGTCGCGCCGGTGCTGCTCATGACGGGGTTGGCCAGGAGCCAGGCGTCCACGGCGGCCCTCCTGCTCAATCTCGAGGGCGTCTTCACCGTTCTCCTCGCCCGGTTCGTCCTCCGGGAGCATGTCAGCCGGCGCATTACTGTCGGCATGGCGAGCATCGTCGCGGGCGGTGTCGCCCTGACCGTGGGCGGCCACGCGATGGCCGGTGGATGGCTAGGTCCCGCAGCGATCGCGGCGGCGTGTCTCGGGTGGGCGATCGACAGCAATCTGACGAGGCAGGTGTCCGCGATGGATCCTGTGTCCCTCGCGATGTTCAAGGGCGGCGCGGCGGGCGCGACGAACGTCGTGATCGCCCGGTGGCTTGGATCGGCGTGGCCTGGCCCGGGGACGCTGGCGGCGGCGGGGCTGGTCGGGTTTCTGGGCTATGGCATCAGCCTCGTCCTGTTCGTCGTCGCTCTTCGAGGTATCGGTGTGGCCCGGACCGCTGCGTACTTCTCGCTGGTGCCGTTCTTCGGCAGCGCGATCGCCGTTCTGCTGCTGCGCGATCCGATCACCCCTTCGCTCGTGGTCGCCGGGGTCCTGATGGCCATGGGTCTCTGGCTCAACCTCACCGAGTATCACGAGCACGTGCACGAACACTTCGAGCTGCCGCAGGAGTCAGGCCGTGCGTCCGGCCACGAACCGCAGCCGCCGCGAGACCGGCGTGATCGTGAGCCAGTGTGGCACAGCCACCCGCACTATCCGGACATCCACCACCGTCACGATCACTGAGCGGCTCGACTGGACACGCTTCGCACCGCCGCGTGCGAGCGACGTGCCCCCCTACTGCCCTCCCGTCACGTCGATGGTGACACCGGTCACGAAGTCGGCGTCTCGTGAAGCCAGGAAGCAGATGACTCGGGCCTGATCTTCGGGCATCGCCACCCGGCCCAGGGGCGTGCGTGTGATCTCGGCGGTCTGGGCTTCCGTGGTACGTCGCTCCCAGTGTGGCCGGATGCGCTCCGAGAGTGTCAGGCTGGGAGCGATGGCATTGACGGTGATGCCATGGGGACCAAGCTCCATGGCGAGCTTCCTGGTGAGCGCGATGATGCCTCCCTTGGCCGTGGCGTAGGCGCTGCTGCTCGCCTGCGACAAGCCGCGCCCGGCGATCGAGGAGATGTTGACGATCTTCCCGCTCTTCTGCCGTTTCATTACCGGGACCACGGCGTGGCAGAACAGGAAGGTGCCGGTGAGATTGAAGTGGAGGAGTTTTTGCCACTCCTCCAGGCTCAGCTCGTCCAGCGCGGCGGCGGGCCTCGCGATGACCGTGCTTCCACCCACCGCGTTGACGAGGACATCGATTCGGCCGTGGGCGTCGACGGCGCGGCGGACGATATCCGCCACGGAGGCGGCGTCGAGCGCATCGCCGCGAATTCCCAGCACCCGCCCTCCGCCGCTTTCCGCGCCGAGCCGATCGAGCGCCGCCTGATCCGTATCGACCGCGACCACGGCCCCGCCCTCGCGGCCGATGATCGCCGCTGTCGCGCGGCCGATACCGGCGCCGGCGCCCGAGATCAGCGCCACCTTGCCCTCGAATCTCATGGCGAGACCCTCCGGCTCCGGCTCACGACCGGTGCCCTGCCTTCGCTTCGACCACGATGTGGCGTTGCGTGCCCAGACCGTCGATTCCCATCTCCACGACATCGCCGGGCTGGAGGTACCGTGGCGGCTTGGCGCCGTGTCCGACGCCGGCTGGTGTGCCGGTCGAGATGAGGTCGCCCGCCCGG
>Ga0335077_10007068_pt1 | contig 13898 bp, 13 predicted proteins | sample Lox_Sample_31_FD_207151 | JGI IMG/M metagenome (GOLD analysis project Ga0335077, IMG submission 207151) | Soil microbial communities from Loxahatchee National Wildlife Refuge, Florida, United States - Lox_Sample_3.1 | ecosystem: Environmental > Terrestrial > Soil > Wetlands | place: USA...
CCTCCCGGCACACGTAGCCGTTCAGGTGTTCGATCTCGGTCCGTCGGCCCTTCACCACGTCCTGGAGGAGGCTCGGCTGGCCGCCGCCGCGCGCTCTCGCCACGGCGGCGATGTCCGCGAGCAGCTCGAGCAGGCCACGGCCGGCGTAGGCGTCGAGGTAGCGCTGCACGGGAATGCCGTAGATAGGCTCCACCTCGTGACCGACGGCCCGGCCCACGGCAATCGCCTCCGCCCCCAGATGCACGCCGATCGCGGAGACCTCCGGGATGGTCCGCACGTCGAGCGTGCCGAGGCCCGTGAGACCCGAGAGAGGGTTCGCCATGCAGTTGATGGCGAGCTTCGACCAGCGCTCGCCCCAGAGATTCTTGGTGACCTTGCTCTCGGCCACCGCGTTCATGATGCCGGCCAGCTCGCGCGCGCGAGGCGTTTCCGCACCGTCGTGCTCGCCGATCTTGAACCCGAGCGACCCAGTGTCCGTACGCATGGCGTGTCCCGGCTCGTAGAGACTGGCGCTGATGGTGATGACGCACCCGAGCGACCGGCTCTTGCCTGCCACCCTCGCCACACGGTCGTCGTTGATCCCATTCTGGAAGTCGACGACCACCCCGTCGGGCTCGCGAAGATAGCCGAGGGCCAGCGCGACCGCCCACTCGGTGTCATAGGACTTCACCGCCACGAACACGGCGTCGAACGGCTCGCTGATGGTCTGCATCTCGTGGATGTGCAGCGCGCGCACGGGGACGACGAAGTCCCCGATCGTCCCCGAGAGCCTGAGCCCCTTGGCCTTCATGGCGTCCACGTGCTCGGGCCACTGGTCGATCAAGGTGACGTCGTGTCCGGCCCGGGTGAGCAAGCCCCCGACCACGCTCCCGATCGCCCCCGCCCCGAGTATGCCGATGCGCTTGATCGTCATGACTGGTTTCTCCTCGGTGGTCACGCGCCCTCAGGCCGTCGCCGCCGCCTTGAGGTCGTCGAGCTGTCGTCGGGCGCCGGCCGTCATGCTCGCGACGTCCGAGGTGAGCATGATGAGGTCGAAGCCACGCTTCACAGCCCCGGCGGCAAAGGCCGCGCTCGCGCAGTGCATGCAGGCCTTGATGCCGTGGCGGTGCGCCGTCTCGCGGATCTTGTCGCACGTCGCGAGATGCTGCGGATCCGGATTGTCGCCGCGCGGCGGCAATCCGAGGGCGTACGACAGGTCCGCGGGGCCGATGTAGACCGCGTCCAGCCCCGGGGTGGCGCAGATCGCGTCCAGGTTGGCGAGGCCCTCCTTGGTCTCGATCATCGCGAGTACCACGATCTCGCCGTTGGCTTCCGCCTGGTAGTTGGCGCCACCGTAGTGCACGGCGCGGATCGGTCCCGACGACCGGATGCCCACCGGGGGATACCGGCACGCCGCCACAGCCGCTGCCGCCTCCGCCGCGGTATTGACGAGCGGGACGATGATGCCGTACGCGCCCACGTCGAGCGCCTTCATGATGATGGCCGGGTCGTTCCACGGCACGCGCACGACGGGGACGGTGTCGGTCTGGGAGATGGCTTGCAGCATGGGCAGGAGATTGGAGAGCTCGTTGAGTCCGTGCTGGAGGTCCACACAGAGCGCGTCGAAGCCCTGGCGCGCCATCACCTCGGCGGTGAAGCTGTTCGGCACGGAGAGCCAGCCGAGCGTGACGCACTTTCCCTCCCGCCACATCTGCTTGATCCTGTTCGGTCGCACGATGTCATCTCCCTTCAGCGTGGGTGGTCGGATGTCGATGATGGTCCCCAGACCAGCCGGGCCGTCTCCGCAACGCGGCAGAGCTTCTTCTCCTGATCCTCGGGCGAGATGCGGTTGCCCGCGATGGTCGACGCGAAGCCGCACTGGGGGCTCAGGGCGAGTCGCTCCAGCGGGATCAGTCGCGCGGCGTCATGAATGCGTGCCCGCAGCTCGTCCACGGACTCGAGCCGTGGCTTCTTCGTCGTGACCAGGCCCAGCACCACCACCCGGTCGTCGGGCACGGCGCGCAGCGGCTCGAAGCCTCCCGAGCGCTCGTCGTCGTATTCGAGCAGGAAGCGCTGGAACCGCGCGCGGCCGAACACGCGCGCGATCGGATCGTAGCCACCGCTCGCGTAGAACATCGACTGGTTGTTCCCGCGGCAGATGTGCAGCCCGAACGTGACCTCCGGATGCGCTCCAACGACGGCGTTGTCCATCTCGATGCACCGGTCGATCAGCTGGTCGGGATCGCTGCCACGGCGGCGATAGCCCTCGCGCAGGGCGGGGTCGAGCAGCGCCGCATATTGTGGGGCGTCCACTTGGATGTAGGTGCAGCCGAGCCGGACCAGCTCCTCGACTTCTCGCCGGGTGAAGTCCACGACGTCGGCGAGGTAGGCATCGCGCGTCGGGTAGGCGCCGGCCGATCGCTCCGGATCGTAGTACGCGGCGGCCTGCTGGGTGCTGATGAGAGTGACCTTGATCGGGCGTTTCGAGCGCGCCCGCACGTAGCTGAACTCCTCGGCGCACATGCTGCGCCGCCATCGGAGTCGCTCCACCACCACGGGCCGTCGGAAGGTCAGCTCCTCGCCGGCCTCGTTGTGGAACGCGATGGCCCATCCTCCGAGCTTGTCGAACCCCTCGAGCGATTCGATGAGGTGGCCGAAGAACGCGTAGCGCCGCTGCTCGCCGTCGGAGATCACGTCGAGCCCCGCCGCCTCCTGGAGGCGGACGGCCTCGTCCACGGCTTGATCCTCGATGCGCTTGAACTCGGCCGGACTCCCACGCCCTGCCTCGAAGCGCTCGCGCGCCTGGATCAACGCCGGCGGGCGCAGCAGACTGCCGACCACATCGCTCCGGATCGCCATGGCAAGCAATGCATGATAGCCCAGCGCGCGCCAGCATGGAAAGGCGCGGCGACGCCTTCGGGGTGATCCTCGCGGAGAGGCCGCGTCACCTTGCGTCCGACCATCGCTCCCGACTATGCTCAGCGAGCGATCGGTGCCGGCGACACGCCCGCGCCCGGCGCGGAGAACGAAACTCGATGGAGGAGTGCGATGACGGAAGCCATCCGATGGAAGCACGGCGCACGGTGCGCGGTCACGCTCTCGTTCGACGTCGACGGCGAGACCCCGTGGATCTATCGCGACAAGGCGCTGGCCGACCGGCCGCTCCACATGTCCATGGGCGCCTATGGGCCGAAGACGGGCGTGCCGCGTATCCTGGCGCTGCTCGATCGATACGACATCAAAGCCGGGTTCTTCATTCCGGGATGGATCGTCGAGCGGTACCCCGACCTGTGCCAGGAGATCGTGCGTCGCGGCCACGAGGTCGGTCATCACGGCTACCTGCACGAGAAGCCCTTCTTTCTCGGCAGTCGCGAGGAGGAGGAAGGGCTCCTCGTCAAGAGCGTCGACATCTTCCGGCGCGTGCTCGGCGTGAAGCCGCTGGGATCGCGAGCGCCGTCGGCCGACCCGAGCCAGCACACCATGGAGCTACTGAAGAAGCACGGCTTCGTCTACCACAGCAACATGATGGATGCCGATCTGCCCTACCTGCACGAGACCACTCATGGCGAGCTGGTCGAGCTGCCCACCGCGTGGGTGAACAACGACTTTCCCTTCTTCGGCTTCAGCGCGGTGCCGCCCGTCGGCAACGGCATCTGGAGCCAGCAGGACGTGTTCGAGATCTGGTCGGAGGAGTTCGAGGGCATGTACGACGAGGGCGGCTTCTATAACCTCATGGGGCATCCCCAGGTCATCGGCCGGCCCTCGCGCATGCGGATGCTGGAGCGCCTCATCCGTCAGATCCTCGGCAAGAAGGACATCTGGTTCGCGAAGCCGATCGAGGTGGCGGAGTTCTGGCTGGAGCGACGCGCGTGACGCCTCCCGTCGACGCTACAGGTATTGCCCGTACCGGATCTTCTCGAGGACCGTGCGGATGCGGCGGTAGGCGTCGATCTGGTGCAGGAGATCCGGCGTCGTGACCAGGCTGTTGTCCTGCCCTTGACCGGCCGCCTGCACCTTCTGCTCGAGGGCGCGGTGGAGCACCTCGGTGATCTCCGCACCGCTCATGCCGCCCATCGGCGGCAGCACCGACCCGTAGTCCAGATCCGCGACGAGACGACGGCCCGCCGCCCGCTCGGCCTGCGCCCGTGCCAATTCCAGGATCTGCTGCTGCGCGGGGCCATCGGGCAGCGTCACCTCGACTAACCGGTCGAGGCGTCCCGGCGCCACCAGCGAGGGATCCACCGCGTCCGTCCGGTTCGTGGACGCCACGACCACGATGCGCGAGAACGGCTCGATCCCGTCCAGCTTCTCGCACAGGGCGGCCAGGAGCCGCGCGCTCGCCTCGCGCGACTGGCCCGCCGGCAAGAGATGCTCGAGCGAGAGCGCGTCGGCCTCGTCGAGAAAAATCACGGCCCGGCCCTGATCCTTGGCAACCGCGAGGATTTCGTGGATCAGCTCCCCCGTGTTGGGGCCGAACTTGGACGTCAGGTTCATGAGCTTGAGGTGATAGAAAATCGCCCCGGCCTCGGTAGCCAGCGCTCGGGCCAGCAGGGACTTGCCGGTGCCGGGCGGCCCGTAGATGAGCACGCCCTTCGGTGGGGTGATGCCCCATCGCTTGTACAACTCCGGATCGGTGAGAGCGGTCACGAACCCGCGAACCGTGAGCTTGGCCTCCCGAAGACCGCCGATCTCATCGAAGGAGGTCTCCGGTTTCACCCTGACCTCGATGCGCCCGGTCAGGTCGCCGAATTTCTCTCCGAGCTTCGCGAACACGTCCTCGATGCGACGCTGGATGGCCCACTGCTGCCCCTCGAGGCCTGGTGGACTCTCGCCGGCTCGGGTGGAATCGGACGCCATCGATCAGATCCGCGGGCCGGATCCGGACTGAGCGCCGGGGATCTGTTCAGCCCGGTCGAACACGCGGTCCTCGACAAGGATCGGTGCATTGGCCCGGATGGCCAGCGCGATGGCATCGGACGGCCGCGAATCCAGCTCCAGCGTGGTGCCATTGGCTGAGAGGTAGAGCGCCGCATAGAAGGTGTTGTCGCGGAGGTCCGTGATGACGGCCTTGGTCACCGTCACGTGCAGGCGGCCGAACACCGTCAGGAACAGATCGTGGGTCAGCGGACGCGGTGGCGTCAGCTTCTGGAGCGGGAAAGCGATGCCAGCCGCCTCCGCGTGACCGATGGCCATCGCGAACGCGCGGCGGTCTCGCTTGCCCTGGAGCACGATCGTGGGCTGCTGCGTCTGCTCATCGAGCAGGAGACCAACGACCGTCGCTTCCTGCGGGCCGGTCGGCGGCGGCGCCGGCGTCACCCTCTCGGGAGAGCCGAGCAGCCCGACGCCGATGACGACCAGGAATCCGAGCCGGCTCAATCGCATCATCGCCGACCTCCATCGGAGCGCCAACTCCGCCTCGCGTCACGCCATCAACACGCCGCTCGGAGCGACGTGCCCTCAGTGTCGGCCCGTGGCGGAGCGAAGTCAATCAGCCGGCGTCCGTCGCGAGCTGGTGCGGCGAATGCCCGACGCGCAGGCGCAAGCTCGCGAGGAAGCCGGCGAAGAGCAGGAGCGCGAGCGCGCTCCACATGACGCGATAGCCGAATCCACGGGCTACGTACCCGAAGGCGATGGATCCGAGCGCAGTGCCGATCAGGTACACCGAATTGAACGTGCCGATCGCGCTGCCCCGGCGCCGTTCCGGCGTGACGTCCATCAAGAGGGCGGACAGCGCGGGATAGAGAAAGCCGTGCGCGCCGCCGGCCATGAACCCCGTCGCGAAGAGGAACGGCAGCACCGGCACGGCCGAGCCGGGCCGGACCAGGATCGCCACCATGGCGAGGATGCTCGCCGCCGCCGCCTGCACCAGCATCGACGGGATGATCACGGCTCGGCGCCCACGGGTGTCGATCAGTACACCGCCAGCCACTCGCACGAGCATGGCGGCGCCGGCATACGCCGTGTAGAAAAGCCCCAGGCCCGTGACGCCCAGGCGCTCGGCGAACGTCGGCAGGAAGGTGAAGATGGTGCCCGTCCCGAGCCCGAAGAAGAACATCAGCCCCATGTGCAGGTGCAGCAGCTCGACGATCCCCTGGCGAACCGCCTCGAGACCAGGTCCGCCGGTCAAGCTCGGCGGCTGGACGTCGCGCATGCGGAACACGAGCGCCAGCGAGGCGCCGGCGAAGAGCGCAGCCCCCGCGAACAACCACGAAAAGCCCATGCGGCGGATCACGAATTCGCCGGCGAGCGGGGCGAGGGACGTCGAGAGGAGGCCGGAGAGCCCGTAGATGCCCAGCGCCCAGCCCCGCCGCTCGTGGGGTACGAGGTCGACCACGTGGAGGTAGTTGGCGACGAAGAACGCCGAGTACCCGGCTCCCTGCAGCGCCCTCAGCAGCCCGAGTAGCGGAAAGGCGCTGCTCGCGGCGAAGGCGGCGCACGAGACCGTCAGCAGCGTCGCTCCCAGGATCATGAAGAAGTGACGGCCGACCCGGTCGATCCACGCGCCCACCAGTGGTTGGCAGAGGATGCCAGCGGCGCTATAGCTGCCCTGCACGAGCCCGATGGCCGCCTCGCTGCCCCCGAGCTGATGCACGTAGAGCGGCAAGAGCACGAACCCGTTCAGGCTGCCGAAGAAGAAAAAGTTGGTCAGCATGGTGCGGGCGAAGGGCCCGCTCCACAGGATGTCCTGCGTCGACGTCACGCGTTCGACGCCGAAGATGAGATCAACGACTGCGCGAGCCCCGGAGCATCGAGGCGTGGGGTGCCTTCACGCCGGGACGGAGGCGCGAGCGACGGCGGCCTTGGCCCGGAGCGCCTCCCAGCAGGCCATCGAGACCGCCGGTACTCCCAACGTGGCCGCGCGTACGGCGGGGCCGTGGAAATCCGATCCTCCCGTGGCCACCAGGCCGTGATCGCGGCAGAGTTGCGCGTAGCCGGCCGTCTGCGCCGCCGAGTGCTCGCGGTAGTAGCATTCCAGCCCCATGAGACCGGCGCCGATCAGCTCTGGGATCAGCTCGTCCCGGTCTGCGAGGCCAGGGTGCGCGAGGACGGGGACGCCAGAGGCCTTGCGGATGAGCCGCACGGCATTGTCCGGGGCGAGTTTCTTGCGTGACACGTGGGCCGGCCTCCCCACCGCCAGGTACTTGTCGAACGCCTCGCGCACGCTCTTGACGTAGCCCCGCCTCATCATGGCCTGCGCCACATGCGGTCGCCCTGCGGAACCTTCGCGAACCAGGGCGAAGACCTCGTCCGGGTCGATGGGCAGCCCCAATTCGTCGAGTCGTGTCGCGATGCGATGAACGCGAGCGCGCCGCTCCTCCCGCTGTGCGCGACAGAACTCCTGGAACCACGTCGCCTCGTAGTCGAGGTAGTAGCCGAGGATGTGGATCTCGGCGCCCTCGACGTCGCAGTTGATCTCGATCCCTGGCACGATCAGGAGCGGAGGGTGGCGGGCCGCCTCGTCCAGCGCCGGAGCGAGCCCGTCGGTCGAGTCGTGGTCGGTGATGGCGAGCACGCGGAGTCCGCGCCGCACCGCTTCCCCGACCAGCTCACGCGGGGTGAAGCTCCCGTCGGACGCCGTCGTGTGCGTGTGGAGATCGACGGGGCCTGCCATCACGCCCAACGCATCAGCGGCCCGCCAGGGTCACCAGATGGTTGAGCACGGTGCGCACGCCCACACCCGTGGCTCCCTTGGGGCCTAGCGCGTGCTCCCGCTCGCTGAAGGCCGTCCCGGCAATGTCGAGGTGCGCCCAGGGGATCTTGCCCGTGAAGTCGCGCATGAACAGCCCCGCGACGATCGCTCCGGCCCCGCGCTGGCTCGACACGTTGTTCAGATCGGCGACGTCGCTCTTGAGCCCTTCCTTGTAGTCCTCGAAGAGCGGGAGCCGCCACATCCGCTCCCCCGCGACCTCGGCGTCGGCGAGCAACCGGCGGCCGAGAGCGTCGTGGCTGGCGAACAGTCCCGTGATGCCCTGGCCGAGCGCGATGACCACCGCGCCCGTCAGCGTGGCCAGGTCGATCATCTCGTCGGGCTTGGTCTCCTTCACCGCGTACGAGAGGGCGTCCGCTAGCGTGAGACGTCCTTCCGCGTCCGTGTTGCCGATCTCGATGGTGAGACCGTTCATGGCGCGAACGATGTCGCCGGGACGCTGGGCGGTGCCCGATGGCATGTTCTCGGTGGCCGCGATGAGACCGTGCACTTCGATCGCCGGCTTGAGTCGAGGCAACGCGTGGAAGACGCCGAGCACGGCGGCCGCGCCCGACATGTCGGTCTTCATCCTCAGCATGCCGTCGGCCGTCTTGAGATCGAGACCGCCGGAATCGAAGGTGATGCCCTTGCCGATGACGGTGACCCGCTTGCGCGGTCGCCGTCGGGGCACATATGAGAGATGGATGAACTTCGGCGGCTCCTGACTGCCTTGAGCGACGCCGAGATACGCCCCCATCGCGAGCTGGGCGCACTCCTCGCGGTCCAGCACCTTGAGCTCGAGGGCCCCCGCCTGCGCGATCTCCTCCGCGCGCCGGGCCAGATAGCCCGGCGTCATCACGTTGGCCGGCTCGTTGACGAGATCGCGTGCCACGCAAGTGGCGTCGGCCCAGATCTCTCCCAACCGCATGCCGTCGCGAACCGCCGGATGAAGGCGCCGATCGGTCTCCACGACCGCGAGCGACTGGATGACCTTGTCGCTCTTCTCCTTGAGGTAGCGGTCGAAACGGTACGTGCCCAGGTTGGCGCCCTCGACGATCGCCTGAGCGCGCGCCCGAGCCGGGAGACCGTCGCCCGCGATGAAGACGGCGGCGGTGGAGGCGCCAAGTTCGCGGGCGCGCCGGATGGCGGCCGCGGCACCCCGGCGCACGGGCTCGGCATCGCCCGGCTTCCTCGGGCCGAGACCCACGACCAGGACCCGACCGGCGCCGATTCGACCCGCGGTGTGGAAGTGGCAGATCTGCCCGGCCTTGCCCTCGAACTGCTCGCTCTTGAGCATGTCGGTGAGGAGCCCTTCAAGCTTCTTGTCCAGCGCGGCTACTTCCGGCGTCGGGCGCGCGCCATTACCTGGGCGGCCGATCACGAGGACGTCGGCGCGTACCTCAGCCAGGCTTCGCGTCTCGAGGGACAGCTTCATCCGATGAGCCCTCCTTGGGCACTGGCGCGAACGGAAACACCGTCTTCCATCCGCGCGTGATGGCACGGGCGAAGCCCGCGCTCGAGGCAGAACATCAGCTGGTCGACGATCCGAACGCGCGCCAGAGCTTCACTCCAGCTGGGTCCGGGCCTGACGAAGCTTCACGGCCCGGCGGATCATCGCCGCCAGCGCGTCCGTGGTCTCGTAGCAATGCAGGTCGGCCATGGGAACCCACCGGGCCTCGGCCGCATCGCTCCCGGCTTGCAGGTGGCCGCCCGTCGGCCTGGCCACGTAGTCGATGATGACGTAGTGGTAGCGCACCGCCGCAGCACTCGCCGGGTCCGTGGGCTCGCCGGAAATGATGCGGTCGAGCACCCCGCAGAGGCCGAGGATCTCGACGCGCAGGCCACACTCCTCCTCGACCTCACGGACCACGGCGTCCTCGAGTCGCTCGCCCACGTGAATCAGCCCGCCAGGGATGCTCCATCTCCCCTGTGACGGCGGCGCGCCCCGGCGCACCAGGAGCACCTGGTCGCCGTCGAGCACCACGGCGCCGACGGCGGCCCGCGGTGCGTCCGGGTACTCGCGGGAGATGGCCACTGGCCTACGCGCTCGCGAGGCGCACGGACGGGCCGCGGCCTGCGCGATTCCATCGCTCGGTCCCATACTTCTCGCGGACCAGCGACGCCGCGAGCTCCGCCTCGTGCGACTGGATCGGGCCGGAGCGCAGATCCAACCGATGAGCGTGGCGAAATCCCAGCGCCAGCGCGTCGGCGGTCTCCGCGAAAGACGGCCGCCGGCCCAGAGCAGCCTCGAGGGTGGTCATGCCTCCGAGAGGATCCCGGTGAGTGACGAACACTCGTCGCAGCCGCTCGGGTGCGGCGCCGAGCATCACCGACCCGTGCTGGAGAAAGCCAGCCCCTTGACGGCGCTGGGCACTGCCGACGAGCTTTCGCCCATGGACCTCGAGCTCGTGGGAGCCGCTACGCGCGAAGCAGAACACGGGCATGGCGTTCGGGTCGGACGGTTGAACGGGCACCATCTCCACGGGGGCGCCGAGCGTCGCAAGCCCAGCCGCCAGCGCCGTGCCGATCCAGCGGTAGGTCGCGAGGAGATCGTTGGCGCCAGCGAAGTCACCTACGGCTCCGACCACGCTGTAGGTCAGCTCGAGGTCCGGACCCTCGTGGAGGATGGCGCTGCCTCCGGTCGGCCGCCGCACGAGTCCGATGCCCAGGCGCGCGGCTTCCTCCAGGTCGATGCTCTCGTCGACGATCTGGCCGTACCCGAGGGAAATGGCCGGCGGCTCCCAGGCGAAGAACCGGACCGTAGGAGGGCCGCCCTGCTCGAGTCGACTCCTGAAGAGGGCTTCGTCCAGCGCCATGTTGTGGGCCGCGTCCATGGGCTGGCTGACGAGCAGGCGAAACGACATTCAGCGTCCCGACGCCTTCCAGCGAAGCTCGGGTTGGCGGGCGGCGAGCGTCTGATCCAGTCGTCGCACCGGCGTCGTGACGGGGGCGTCGCGCACGAGCTGCGGGTCCGACTCCGCTTCCCGGGCGATCTGGATCATCGCGTCGCAGAACGCGTCCAGCGTCTCCTTGGACTCCGTCTCCGTCGGCTCGATCATCAGCGCTTCCTCGACGATGAGCGGGAAGTACACGGAGGGCGCGTAGAACCCCAGGTCGAGCAGACGCTTGGCGATGTCGGTGGCCGAGACGCCGAGGCGCTTCTGACGGCGTGCCGACAGCACGCACTCGTGCATGCAGGGTCCGGGAGCGGAGCGGTCGTAGTCGGCCTCCAGACGCTTCAGCACGTAGTTGGCGTTCAGGACCGCGTTCTCCGAGACGGACCGGAGTCCGTTCGGGCCCATGGTGCGAATGTACGTGTACGCTCGCACCAGCATGCCGAAGTTCCCCCAGAAGGCCTGCAGCTTGCCGATCGACTGCGGGCGGCTCCAGTCGAGCCGGTAGCTGTCCGCGTCCTTGGCCACCACCGGGACGGGCAGGAACGGAGCCAGGTGCGACTTGATGCCCACCGGACCCGCGCCGGGTCCGCCGCCGCCGTGGGGCGTCGTGAAAGTCTTGTGCAGGTTGAAGTGGCAGACATCGAAGCCGAGATCGCCCGGCCGCGTGATGCCGAGGATGGCGTTCAGGTTGGCGCCGTCCATGTAGACCTGGACGCCCTTGGCGTGGCACATCTCCGTGATCTGGTGGATGCGCGCCTCGAAGAGGCCGAGCGTGTTGGGCTGTGTGATCATGAAGGCGGCCACGTCCTCGTCCAGGTGGCGCGTCAGGTCCTCGAGGTCCACTTCACCGCTCTCGCCGGACTTGAGCTGCACGACCCCGTAGCCGGCGAGGGCCGTCGACGCCGGGTTGGTGCCGTGCGCGGAGTCCGGGATCAAGACCTTGTGGCGGCGCTCGCCGCGTGCCAGGTGATAGGCGCGGATCATCAGCACGCCACACAACTCCCCCTGGGCCCCGGCGGCTGGCTGAAGCGTGACCTCGTCCATGCCCGAGATCTCCGCGAGATCGCGCGCCAGCTCGTGCATGAGGGCGAGCGCGCCCTGGCTCGCGGCCTCGGGGGCGAGCGGATGCAGGCGCAGGAAGCCGGCCAGACGCGCCATGTCCTCGTTGATCTTGGGGTTGTACTTCATCGTACAGGATCCGAGCGGGTAGAAATGCGTGTCGACGCCGTAGTTCATCTGCGACAGACGCGAATAGTGCCGGATGACGTCAACCTCCGACACCTCGGGCAGCTCGGGAGGCATCTCCCGCAGATAGGCCTTCGGCAGGAGCGCGGCCGGATCGCTCTCGGGGACGTCGCAGGCTGGCAGCGAACACGCGAAGCGGCCCGGCGAGGACAGCTCGAAGATCACCTTGTCGTACGAGGCTCTGGCGCTTCTCATCTCACGCCTCACGCCACGGCCGCGGCCAGCGCCCGGCTGTAACGATCGATCTCCTCCCTCGTCCGCTTCTCCGTCACCGCGACGAGGAGGCAGTCCCGGTAGCGTCGGTCGAGCGTCTTGAGCGGCAGCCCTCCCAGGATCTTCTCCTTCATCAGACGCTTCACGACGCGCTCCGGAGACTTCGGAAGCTGCAGCGTGAATTCCTTGAAGAAGGGGGCGGGAAAGCGCAGCCGCACTCCCGGCACCTTGCTGAACTCCGTGGCGGCGTAGTGCGCCTTGGCCAGGGAGAGCTCGCCGACGGTGCGGAGGCCCTGCTTGCCCATGATCGCGAGGTAGATGGTCGCCATCAGAGCGCACAGGGCCACGTTGGTGCAGATGTTGGAGGTCGCCTTCTCGCGACGGATGTGCTGCTCGCGCGTCTGCAGCGTCAGCACGAAGCCGCGCCGCCCGTCGAGATCCACGGTCGCGCCGACCAGCCGCCCCGGCATTCGCCGCACCAGCTCCTGCTTGGCGGCGAAGACGCCGAGGTTCGGCCCGCCGAAGCTCAGAGGCACGCCCAGGCTCTGCCCCTCGCCCACCACGATGTCGGCGCCGAGCGCCCCCGGTGGCGTCAGCACGCCGAGGTTCACGGGATCCGCCGACACGATCAGCAGCGCTTCCGCGGCATGCGTGATCTCCGCCGCGGTCGCAATGTCCTCGAGGCAGCCGAAGAAATTCGGGTACTGGAGCACGACGGCCGCCGTCGTGCTCGACACGGCCTTCCGGAGCGCGTCCAGGTCGGTCACGCCGTCCGCCTGCGGCACCGAGCGCAACTTGAGATCCGGGCCCTCGCAATAGGTCTCGACGACCTGACGGTGCAGCGGGTTCACGCTCGAAGACAGGACGATGCCGTTTCTCCCGGTCACGGCATGGGCCATGAGGGCAGCTTCCGCCAGCGAGGACGCCCCGTCGTAGAGGGACGCATTGGCCACGTCCATTCCCGTCAGCTCGGCGATCATGCTCTGGTACTCGTAGATGCTCCTGAGCGTTCCCTGGCTCGCCTCCGGCTGGTACGGCGTGTAGGCCGTGAAGAACTCCCCGCGGAGGATCAGGTGGTTGATCGGGCTCGGAATCGTGTGATCGTAGGAGCCGCCGCCAAGAAAGCACGCGTGATCGTCGGCGCTGGCGTTCCGGCCAGCGAGATCGCGGAGGTGCCGGATCAGGTCCGTCTCGGCCAGGGCGTCAGGCAGGTTCAGCGGGCGAGAGAGCCGCGCCTTCGTGGGAACGCGGACGAGGAGATCCTCGACCGAGGACACCCCGATGGCGCCGAGCATCTCCTTCTGCTGCGCCGGCGTGTTGGAGATGTAACGCATGGCGGTACCCGACCTCAATGAGCCGCGGCCGCGATGAGCTTCTCGTAGTCGACGGCGCTCAAGAGTCCGTCCAGCTGCTTGAGATCAGCGCACTTGATCACGATCATCCATCCTTGCCCGTAGGGATCCGCGTTCACGACCTCGGGCTTCTTGGCGAGTTCACCGTTGACCTCGACGACCTCACCGGAGAGAGGCGCGAAGAGATCGGAAACGGCCTTGACCGACTCCACGACGCCGAAGCCCTGCATGGCGGTGACGCGGGCGCCCACCTTGGGCAGCTCCACGAACACGACGTCCCCGAGCTGTTCCTGGGCAAAGGCGGTGATCCCGACGCGCGCCCGATCGCCGTCGACCTTGGCCCACTCGTGCTCGCGCGTGTACCTGAGATCGGCCGGAACATTGGACATCCTGGCGTTCTCCTCAGTCCTGGCTAGGCCTTCTTGACCTTGGATGGATAGAACGGAGTGCGGACCACGCGGGCGCGGTGAGGCTTCCCGCGGATCTCGACGTGGAGCTCGCTGTCGACACTCGACAGCGCCGTCG
>Ga0335077_10007071_pt1 | contig 13894 bp, 8 predicted proteins | sample Lox_Sample_31_FD_207151 | JGI IMG/M metagenome (GOLD analysis project Ga0335077, IMG submission 207151) | Soil microbial communities from Loxahatchee National Wildlife Refuge, Florida, United States - Lox_Sample_3.1 | ecosystem: Environmental > Terrestrial > Soil > Wetlands | place: USA: Florida...
CGAGGCCGTGGCCGTCAGCCACGACGGGCGCGCCAATCCGAATCAGCTCCTCTCGGGCGATCACACCCGGGACTCGCTCGAGGAATTGCGCCGCGCCCTGGTGTCGGCGCACGACGAACGGTTCGGCTCGAGTGCTGACTTATTCATCGGCTTACAACTGACGCATTCCGGACGTTTCGCGCGGCCTAACGACAAAAAGCGGCTCGAACCGCGCATTCTGTACCATCACCCCGTGCTCGATCGCAAGTTCGGCATCGAACCCGGCTCTGCATGCCTGACCGACGGAGAAATCGACAAGATCATCGAGGACTTCGTCCGGGCGGCGGTGCGCGCGCAGGCGGCCGGCTTCGCTTTTGTCGATATCAAGCATTGTCATGGCTACCTTGGGCACGAGTTCCTGAGCGCGCGCCGGCGAGCGGGCAGGTACGGAGGAAGTCTGGAAAATCGGACGCGCTTCCTGACAGAGATCGTGCGGGGCATCCGGCGCGACGCTCCCGGCTTGCTGATTGGAATTCGCCTCAGCGCTTTCGATCTCATCCCCTTTCGCATGGGGAGCGACCGGCGGGGGGAACCGGAGGAATGCGCGGGGCTGTACGATTGCGGTTTCGGAGTGGATGCGGCGAATCCGCTGCGCGTGGACCTGACCGAGACCTTTCAATTCCTGGATGTGCTGGATCGTCTCTCGATCCGGCTGGTCTGCATTACGGGCGGCAGTCCTTATTACAACCCTCACATCCAGCGGCCGGCGCTATTTCCGCCTTCGGATGGTTACGAGCCGCCGGAAGATCCGCTGGCGGGCGCCGCCCGGCTGATCGCGGTGACGAGCGAGATCAAGGCGCGCTATCCGCAGATGGCCGTCGTCGGGACCGGCTATTCTTATCTGCAGGAATGGCTGCCCCACGTGGCGCAACACTATGTGAGGACGGGGCAGGTAGATTTTGTGGGGCTGGGCCGCGTGGTGCTCTCGTACCACGACTTGCCGGCCGACGTGCTGCGCGGCGCGCCGCTCCAGACCCGCCGGCTGTGCCGCACCTTCAGTGATTGCACCACCGGTCCGCGCAACGGGCTGGTGTCGGGTTGTTATCCACTCGATCCTTTTTATCGCGGGCATCCGCAGGCGGCGCTACTCAAGATAGCCAAACAGAAGCCTAAGAGTTGAAGGTTCAGGCAAAGCGGCGGACGGCTGTGCCACTATAGAATTCTCCATGAAAGTTGCGCTGGGGCAGATTAATACCACGGTGGGCGATCTGGCAGGCAACACCGAGCGCATGGTATCGGTGGCGCGAGAAGCTGCCCGGGGCGGCGCCGACCTGGTGGTGTTCCCCGAGCTTTCCGTCACCGGCTATCCGCCGCGCGACCTGCTGGAGAAGCCCACATTCATCGAGCGTTCGGAGGAGCAATTAGAGCACCTGGCGAGAGAGACATCCGGCCTGGCGCTGGGCATTGTCTGCGGGTATGTGGGCCGCGCGCAGTCCTCCGCGGGTAAGATGGCCACCAACAGCGCCGCTGTCTTGAAGAAGGGCGAGGTGGTATTCCGGCAGACCAAGATGCTGCTCCCCACTTACGATGTTTTCGACGAAGCGCGATACTTCGTGCCCGCCGAGCATCAGAAGATCTGGCCCGCCGGCGACACCAAGGTTGCGCTCACCATCTGCGAGGACGCCTGGAACGACAAGCAATTCTGGGAACGCCAGCTTTACCGGCGCGATCCGGTGGACGAGCTGATTTCCTGCGGCGGCGAGGTTCTGATCAGCATCAACGCGTCGCCCTACCATATGGGGAAGCGCGCCATGCGGCGCGAGATCTTCACCGCGGCGGCACGGCATCATGGCGTGCCGCTGGTTTACGTGAACCAGGTGGGCGGGAATGATTCGCTGATCTTCGACGGCACAAGTTTCGCCATTGACCGGACGGGACACGTGATCGCCTCCGCGGCTTCCTTCGAGGAGGACCTGGTTTTCGTCGATCTGGTAACGAATCAGGGGGACCAACATCAGAATCTGCCGGATGAATGCGAGGCGGCGTATGAGGCCCTGGTGCTCGGCACGCGCGACTACATTCGGAAGTGCGGGTTTCGCCGTGTGCTATTGGGGTTAAGCGGCGGCATCGACTCATCGCTCACAGCGGTCATTGCCGCCGATGCCGTGGGCGCTGAAAACGTGGTCGGCGTCGGCATGCCAGGTCCTTTTTCGTCGCTGGGGAGCATTGACGACTCGCGAGCCCTGGCGTCGAACCTGGGTATACGCTTCGAGCTGGCTTCCATCACGCCGGTGTACGAAGAGTTTTTGAGAATACTGGATCCGCTGTTCGGCGGTGCGCCGCGTGACGTCACGGAGGAGAATCTGCAGGCTCGTCTGCGCGGTGTGACGCTGATGGCTCTCTCGAACAAGTGGGGCGCTATCGTGCTCACCACCGGAAACAAAAGCGAGCTGGCCGTGGGATATTGCACGCTGTACGGCGATATGTGCGGCGGCCTGGCGGTGATCAGCGATGTGCCGAAGACCCTGGTTTACTCTTTGGCGCGGGTAGCGAACTGCCGGCATCCGGGCGCGATTCCGGAAGCGGTCTTCGAGAAACCACCCTCCGCCGAGCTGCGGCCCAACCAGAAAGACAGCGACTCGATTCCTCCTTATGAAGCACTGGATCCGATTCTGCGGGCGTACGTGGAGGATGATTTGTCTCCACAGCAAATCGCAGAACAGCTGAAGGCGCCCCTGGAACTGGTGAAGAAACTCATCAACCAGGTGGACCGGAATGAGTACAAGCGCCAGCAGGCCGCGCCGGGGCTCAAGGTAACTTCCAAAGCATTTGGCATTGGCCGTCGCTTTCCCATCGCACAAAAATACACGGAATGAAAATCCGCTTCGTGCAGTTGAAATCTCTGTCAGTGGCCAGCCTGTGCGCGCTTTTGCTTCTTGCGGGGGCGGCGCTGGTGCTTTCGCAGCCGGTTCCTCTGGAGCGCGTAGGCCCGCTCCCGGGAGGCGGCTTCCTGCTCAACAGCGGATGGCGCCTGACCCCCGCCGGCCGGCAAGTGCCGCTGGATACGTTTCCCATGTCTTCGGCGCTGTCGCCGGACGGCCGGCATCTGCTGGTTCTGAACGGCGGGTACAATCCGCCGTCCATCAGCGTCCTCGATACGACAGCGGCGCGTGAGATCTCGCGCGTTCCGGTGGCCGACGGCTGGCTCGGCCTGGCGTTTTCCGCCAAGGGGGATCGCGTCTATGTGGGAGGAGGCTCGCGAGCCTCGGTGTTCGAGTTCACCTTCGCCCAGGGTGTTCTGCAACCTGCGCGCACGTTTGTTGTGGCGCCCGAGGAGAAGAGAACCAATCGCGATTTCATTGGCGACGTCGCGATCAGTCCCGACGGGCGCCTCATCTATGCGGCGGACCTCTATCATGATTCCGTCGTCATCATCAACCCGCAATCGGGGATGGTCATCGAGCGGATCAAGACCGGGCGGCGACCCTACCGCATCCTATTTCATCCGGACGGGAGGTCGTTTTTCGTGACGAGCTGGACCGATGGGTCGCTCGGCCAGTATCAGGCGGAAACCGGGAATCTCATTACCACTTTGCGGCTCGGACCGCACCCCACAGACATGGTGTGGCGCGCTGGAAAGAACGAACCCGCGGAAGGCGAGCCTTCGTGGGTGGCGCGCCTGTTCGTTTCGGCGGCGAATACGAACAGCGTGTATACCGTGGGCGTCTCGGCGTCGAATGAACTGCAGGTGGTGGAGAACATCAATCTGTCGATGACTCCGCGGCAGCCGCTCGGCATGACCCCCAGCGCCCTGGCACTGGGGCCGGATGGCAACCAGTTGTACGTGGTTTGTTCCGATGCCAACGTGGTGGCGGTGGTGGACGTCTCCGGAGACCGCAGCGAGGTGCTGGGTTTTGTGCCCACCGGGTGGTATCCCACGGCGGCGCGCGGACTGCGCGACGGCCGGTTGGTGGTGCTGAACGGGCGCGGGTTGCGCTCGCTTCCCAACCCGCGCGGACCCAATCCGACACGCCGGCCCGAATCCGCTTATGTCGGGGCCAGCGCTATCGAATATGTAGGCCGCATCCAAACCGGGACAGCGTCGTTTATCGATCCCATCAAGGACGCCCAACTGCGCGAGTACTCGAAGACCGTCCTGGCGAATTCGCCGTATCGAGACGCGCGCCTGGATGACGCGGGAACGGGCGGCACGGGCCCCATCCCCAACCGTCCGGGACTGCCATCGCCGATCGAAAACGTGATCTACATCGTGAAAGAGAATCGCACCTACGACCAGGTGCTGGGCGACATGAAGGAAGGCAACGGAGACGCCTCTCTGGTGCTGTTTGGCGAGCAGGTCACCCCGAACCATCACAAGCTGGCGCGCGAATTTGTGCTGCTGGACAATTTCTATGTGAACTCCGATGTCAGCGCCGATGGCCATAGCTGGTCTACCGCAGCCATCGCTTCCGATTACGTGCAAAAGATGTGGCCCAACAGCTATGCGCTCCGGCGCAAGCTTTACGATTACGAAGGCCAGGAGGCGACGGCACTCCCGCCCGCCGGTTTTCTGTGGACCAACGCCGCAGCGGCGGGGATTTCGATGCGCAATTACGGGTACTTCGTGACGAATCGCAAGTCACCCGCGGCGGGCGAGACACAAGTCGAAGGGGTGCGCGACGCCGTTCTGGGCCCCGTGACCAACCGTCAGTACCGCGGTTTCGACCTGGACTATCCGGATGTGGAGCGCGCCAAGGTTTTCCTCGAGGACCTGGCGGAATTTGAGAAAAGCGGCCAGATGCCGCGACTGATTGTCATGCGGCTGGGGAACGACCACACGCAGGGCAGCACCCCCGGGAAAAAGGTCCCGCTCTCTTTGGTGGCGGATAATGATTACGCGCTGGGCATGATCGTGGAAGGCGTTTCGCACAGCCGTTTGTGGTCCAAGACCGCGATATTCGTGCTGGAAGACGATGCGCAAAATGGTCCCGACCACGTCGATTCCCACCGTTCGGCGGCATTCGTGCTCTCGCCGTACGTGAGGCGGCGCGCGGTGGACAGCAGCATGTATAACACGACATCCATGCTGCGCACCATGGAACTGATTCTGGGCCTGCATCCCATGACGCAATTCGACGCCGGTGCGCGGCCTATGCATGCGGCGTTCCAGGCCGCGCCGGACCTGGCTCCCTATACGGCGGAGAAGCCAAGGGTCGCACTGGATGAACGGAATCCGGCCGCGTCTCCCACGGCCGCCCGGTCGTCACGGCTCGATTTCAGCGAAGAGGACCTCGCCGACGACAACGAGTTGAATGATATCCTGTGGCTAGCGGTTCGCGGCACTCCGGCTCCGCCAGCACCTACACGCAGTTACTTCGCGCGATAAAACCATGCCTCAGATTTTTTTGTGCTTCCTGTGGCACATGCACCAGCCCTTTTATAAGGACCTGGTCACCGGGGAATACAATCTGCCCTGGACGCGCTTGCACGCGCTCAAGGACTACTACGGCATGGTGCGCATCCTGGAAGAATTTCCGAAGGTGCACCAGACCTTCAACCTGGTGCCTTCCATGATGCAGCAGGTGGCTGAATATGCATCGGGGCAAGCGCACGACCCTTTTCTGGACTGCGCGGCCAAACCGGCGGAAAGCCTTACCGACGCCGAGCGCGAACTCATTCTTGATCATTTTTTTCACGCCAATCCGGAGCGCATGATCCACCGCTTTCCCCGTTACGGAGAACTCTATGAGGCACGCCGCGCGCAAAAGGATGCCTCCATCGCCAAGATGGCTTTCGCCGGGCAGGAATTTCGAGATCTGCAGATTCTCTCGCAGGTTGCCTGGTTTGATGAAGAATTCCTGGAAAACGACCGCGAGGTTCGGGCGCTCATCGACAAGGGACGCAACTTCGATCTGGCCGACCAGGCCCTCATGCTGGAAAAGCAGAAACAGATTCTGGGCCTGGTGATTCCGGCCTATCACCGGGCGGCGCAATCGGGCCAGGTCGAGATTTCTACCACGCCCTACTATCATCCGATTCTGCCTCTGGTGTGCGACTCCAATATTGCCTCGATTTCGCATCCCGGCGTTCCCTTGCCGCGCCGCTTCCGCTATCCCGAGGACGCTGCTCAGCAGCTCCGGCTGGCGCGCGAATATATCGACACAGAGTTCGGAAAAAAGCCGGCGGGTTTGTGGCCCTCGGAGGGCTCGGTGTCTGATGAGGCATTCGCTCTGGCTGCGCAGGCGGGGTTTGAGTGGGCCGCCACGGACAGCGGCGTACTGGACGGTACCCTCGGCCGCGGCAGCGGGATTGAGGGGCTCTACCGGCCTTACCGGTGGACGCAACAAGGGCGCTCCGTCCACGTGATCTTTCGCGATCACTTCCTGAGCGACTTGATTGGGTTCGTGTATTCGCGCATGGACGGCAGTCAAGCCGCCGAAGATTTTCTCGGTCGAATTCGCGAGAACTGCCGCGGAATTCTATCGGGCGGCCGCGATGCGCTGGTGCCCATCATCCTGGATGGCGAAAACGCGTGGGAATATTATGACCGCAACGGAAGGCCCTTTCTGCGCGAGCTCTACCGGAGGATCTCCGACGCCAAGGATATGGACGCGCTGACGGTGCACGAAGCGCTGGCGAAAATTCCCGCCGAACCACTGGATCACATTTTTCCGGGCTCCTGGATCAACGCGAATTTCGATGTGTGGATTGGCGCCGAAGAGGACAACCAGGCCTGGGAGTGCCTGCTGGATGCGCGGCAGGCCTACGACGATGCCAAGGGCGTGAGCGAAGAGAATAAGCGCCTGGCGTTCGAAGAGATCATGATTGCCGAAGGCAGCGACTGGTGCTGGTGGTACGGTCCCGAACACGATTCGCCCGACCGGCCCAATTTCGACCGGCTGTATCGCAGCCATCTCGCCAACGTCTACCGCGCGCTCGGCCAATCGCCGCCGGAGAGGCTTTCGCGGCCGATTCTGAAAGTCTCCATACAAGAGTTCCACACCGATCCCACCGGTTTCATCCACCCGGTGATTGATGGGCAGGTGACCTCGTATTTCGAGTGGCTAGGAGCCGGATTGTACCGCGCCGATGCCCGCCAAGGCGCCATGCACGGCCGGCAATTCCTGGTGCGCGAGGTTCATTACGGCACTGACGGCGCCTCGGCGTTTCTGCGGCTGGATTTTGACAGCCGTCCCGAGTCAGCAGCCGGCGGGCTCGAGTTGCGCGTGCGGTTCCTGCAACCGCAAGGCACGGAACCACCGGCGGTAACGGTTCGCATCGAAGGCGGCGTCACGGAGGCAAAACCACCGGAGGTCAAGGTGGCACTCCGCGACCTGTTGGAGATTGAAGTTCCGCTACGGCTGATCGGGGCGGCGGCCGGGGCGTCTCTGCGTTTTCAGATTTCCCTGTGGCAAGCCGGCCTGCCGGCAGGCACCCTGCCGCACGACGGCGCTCTCCAGTTTTCTACGGCTGACCCGGTGGAGTGGGCGGGATGACGCCGCTCACATTTTGTAGCGGCCGAGGTCCTCGTCGTTCAAACCTTCCAGCCAGCGGCGCAACTCTTCGTTGTTGATTTTGTCTGAAGTAGTCGCCGCGAGCTTGGAGTTTTTGAGCACACCGTCGTCTACAAAGATCGGGCAATCCAGGCGCAGGGCAAGGGCAAGCGCATCACTTGGCCGGGAATCCACGGAGATCAATTCGCCGTCGCGCTCCAGCCAGATCACGGCGTAGAACGTATCCTCCTTCAGTTCGTTCACCACCACTTTGCGGATTCCGGTGCGCAATCCGAGCAGGACGCTCTTCATCAGATCGTGCGTCATGGGGCGGGGAGTCGAGACTTTTTCGATTTCGAGTGCGATGGCGTTGGCCTCGTAGATGCCGACCCAGATGGGAAGCACGGTGTTGCTGTTGACGTCCTTCAAGATGACGATGGGCATGTTCGTCGCTGGGTCCATCATCAGGCCGCGAATTTTCATCTCCACTTCCATATCGCCGCCTCCTCCAAAACTATTACAGCATACTCTCGCCTACCAGCGAATTGGGGCCGGCACGCGTCACGCGAACGTTCATGTACCGTCCAGTGAAGTTTTCCCCGTTGCCATTTTCGTGCACGAAATTCAACGTGCGATTCTGCGACGTGCGCCCGATCCACTGCCCCGTCGCTTGATTCCGGCCTTCCACGTGCACTTCCTGCACGGAGCCGATGGTTTCCGAATTGCGCCGGATCTGGATGGCGCGCTGCCGCTCCTGCACAATCATCAGACGTCGCGTTTTTTCTTCTTCGGGAACCTTGTCGTCCATGGACAGCGCCGCTGTATTCGGCCGCGGCGAGTACTTGAAGCTGAACAGCGAATCGTACTCGACCTCGTCCAGAAGCGCGAGCGTGGCATTGAAATCCGCTTCCGTCTCTCCGGGGAACCCGACAATGATGTCCGTGGTGAGGGCAATGTTGCGTCGCGAGTTTTTTAGCCAGTCGATGCGACGCATGTATTCGTCGCGGGTGTAGAGCCGGTCCATAGCCTTCAGCATGCGATCCGACCCGGACTGCACCGGAAGGTGCACGTGGTCGCAGAGCACCGGATTGGAATCGATGGCGTCGACAATCGGCTTCACGAAATCGCGCGGATGCGATGTGGTGAAGCGCACGCGACGAATGCCGGGAGTCTCGCCGACTTGTGCCAGCAGCGTGGCGAAATCCCAACCCGCGGGCGACGGATCGCGGTAGCTGTTCACATTTTGTCCCAGAAGCTGGATCTCGGTATAACCGGCGTCAGCCAGCCGCCGCGCTTCAGCCATGACATTCTGGCTGGTGCTGCTGCGCTCGGGACCGCGAGTGAAAGGCACCACGCAATACGCACAGGATTTGTCGCACCCTTCGATGATCGTAATGTAGGCGCGGTGCGGGTTGTCACGGCGCGTGAACGGCGTCTCGAACGTTTCGTCCGTATCGAGACTCAGGCCGGTGACGCGGCGGTCGCCCGCCTCCAGCTGCACCAGCATCTGCGGCAGCTTGGTGTAGCTGGCGGAACCCGCCACCAGGCTCACATGCGGCGCGCGTTCAAAAATCTTCTCGCCTTCCTGCTGGGCCACGCATCCCAGCACGCCGAAAACTTTTCCCTTGCCCGCCGCGCGTTTGAAATTTTGCAGACGATTGAATACCTTCTGCTCGGCTTTGTCCCGGATGCTGCAGGTGTTGTAAAGGACCAGCTCGGCGGCTTCCGGCGTCTCGACCTGCGAATACCCGCGAGAAACCAGCGTCCCGATGACTTTCTCCGAGTCATGCGCGTTCATCTGGCAGCCGAAGGTTTCGATGTAAAAGGTCTTCGAAGTCACGTTTTTATATTTTAGCGCGTAAGGTCGTGTGGGATTTGTGAACTGAAACCGACGCGGCGTTGCATACTGTGCTGGAGGAGTTCCCAACTTTCGCTTGGCCGCCGGTCACCCACTATCATTCCCGGCTTCGTGTTCCGCCAAGCCGGGCAGCCTCAGAAAAGCACTAACCCAAACAAACTATTGTTTTCTGCAACGAAAAGAGCTATGACACAGCCAGGAAAAGTCCCCTTCGAGGGCAGCGGCACTCTTATCAGCCCTCGGGGTTTCAAAGCATGGTCCGTGTGCTGGACTCCCGCCAATTGTGACGAGAACCCTCCCCGGTCGTGAGTAGCGAAAAAGACGCGCAAGAGCAGAGCACAAAAGCAACGGTACTTCAGCTTCCAAGGTTTCTGCTCTCAGCCGTCTTCGGCCAGGAGGCAGAATAATCCGCCTCGGGGAATGTCCGTAATTCATTTCGGGCTCGGCAAGAAGTAGGCGAATCGCCTTCTTGTCGTCTCGTGGATTATCGGGCGGCCAAACCGAACAGGGGGTTAAGGTGAGACGGCCAGTCACACTCGAAATAATCCTAGGAGTTCTTTTGGCGCCGTCGCTCGCCTTCGGGCAGCGTGCCGCTTGGGAGCAGTTGATGGCATCGGGCAACGAATTTCGGGCGCAAGGGCGGTACGCCGAAGCCGAGACCGCCTTCCGTGGTGCGTTGGAGAAGGCTGAAGGTCTCGGGGAGCCTCGAGTAGTAGCTAGGACCCTCAATGATCTGGCTGTGGTCCTAGTAAACTGCGGGGATTATTCGCAAGCAGAGCAGTTTTACCACCGTGCGAGAGCGGTTTGGGAGGAACTCGCTGAGCCGCTGAGCCTCGCGGTGACTCTAAGGAATCTGGCGCAATTGCATTGCGCGCTAGCTCGGTACAACGACGCCGAGCCCCTGGCGCATCGCGCCCTGGCGCTCCAATCTCAGGCGCAGGGGCCCGACGATTCCGGAGCAGCCGACTTCCTGGAGGTTCTGGGAGACGTTCAGTTTGGTCGCGGTTTCTACACGGCGGCGGAGTCGAATTATCGGCGCGCTCTGGAGTTCCGGGAGAGAGCGCCGAGCCCGGATGATGCGCAAGTGGCAGCGAGCCTGGCCGTCCTCGGAAAGATCTGCAAAGCACTCGCCCGCTACCGGGAGGCAGAAGAATTTTATCGGCGTGCACTCTCAATTCGGGAGAGAGCCCTGGGAACCCGGCACCCGGACACCGCTAGGAGCTGGAACGACTTGGCGGAGCTGTATCTGATGAAGAAGCAACATCACAAGGCTGAGCCGCTTCTCACGAAGGTAATTGAAGTTTGGAGCGCGACACTCGGGCCCGACCATCCTGATCTGCACGTGGCCTTCAATAATCTGGCGAACGTGTGCCAGAGCGAGGCTAGATTCAACGATGCCGAGATGCTGTATCGACGAGCTTTGGGCGTCTGCGAGAAGTCGCTAGGGCCTGAGCACCCCTGTGCTTCGGCACTGCTCACCAATCTAGCAAGCCTCCAACGCGAACGGCATCAGTATGGGGAAGCCGAACTGCTCTACCATCGCGCCATCGTAATTGAGGAGACAACGCTTGGGCCGGAGCATGCGCAAGTCTTCAAGACGCTCAGTAATCTGGCGCCTACATACTACCTAGATCAGAAATACCAAGATGCCGAGCTAAACTTCGTTAGGGCGCTGAAGATAGCCGAACATTCATTGCATCCCGCGGATCCAGCCGTGGTGACGACGCTCTGCAACTATGCTGCTCTGCTGCGAAAGCTGCACAGGAAGGCCGAAGCAACCAGAATTGAGGCGCAGGTTCGGGAGCTGCGGGCTAGATTTGATCGCGAGAATTCCGGGAGATTCGAAGTGGATTGGAGGGACCTGCAATCAAAAAATGCGGCTAGCAAGAAACAATCGGGCACGCTCTCAGAGACTCGAACCCACCCTACTGGTTCGGTGCACGAGCATCGCTTACTCAGATAGATTGTCAAAAATGTCGGATGGAGGATGTCGGTATCGGTTCTGCGAAGGAATGTAATCCACCAGGCGGCACGCATCGGTAGGGCATCTGCGCGAGGCGTGCGAGGTCAAGCCCAATCTACCGCGCAATCCTCAGCAGCACCACTCCGTGTATCGGCACCTGTGCCGAGTAAGCATCGCGGAATGAGCCCAGATCCTCGTGGGCCCACAGGTCCCTCACCTTGTGTTTGCCCTTCAAGCCCAGAAGATCCCAGATGGCCGAAACCGAAATCATCCCCTCGCTGCGATTGAACATGGCCACTGCCAGGTCGCCGTTCTCGAGCGGCCTCATCCACATCTCCGCGCCGGCTTCTTTGGAAATGCGACGTCCCTGCCGGCCCAGTTTATCCTGGTCGATCGCAATCACTTCCTTGTTCATCAGGATCTCCCGCGTGGCACTGTCCATGCTGCGCAGATCATTGCCGGCAAGCAGCGGCGCAGCCAGCATGGCCCACAAGGTCATGTGCGTGCGGTATTCCGCGGCGCTCATGCCGCCGTTTCCGATCTCGAGCATATCCGGGTCGTTCCAGTGTCCCGGCCCGGCGAACCTTTCGTGACCGGCCTGCTTGTCGAAACCGATGGTCGTCATGCTCTTCCAGGTGTCTTCGATGTCGCCGGTGGTACGCCACAGATTGCCGCCCACCGACGCGCCCCACTCCCAGACATTCTGCAAGCCGTACTGGCACAAGCTGTACACCATCGGCCGGCCCGTCGCCTTCAGCGCGTCACCCATCTTTTTGTAAACGGCCTGCATGTCGGAAGGCTTGTAGACTTTCTCCGCGCTGCACCAGTCGTACTTCAAGTAATCGATGCCCCAGGCCGCCCACGTCTTCGCGTCCTGCTCCTCGTGTTGATAGCTTCCTTCATAGTCCGCGCACGTCTTCGGCCCCGGTGAAGAGTAGATGCCAATCTTGAGGCCCTTGCTGTGGACGTAATCAGCCAGCGCTTTCATGTCGGGAAACTTGCTGTTGGTTTGAATATTTCCCTGGGCGTCGCGCCCGGCTTCCCACGTGTCGTCGATGTTGACGTACACGTAGCCCGCGTCCTTCATGCCGCTCGACACCATGGCGTCGGCTATTTCGCGGACGGCCTTGTCGTCAATTTTCTCAGCGAATTTGTTCCAACTGTTCCACCCCATCGGAGGCGTCAACGCCAGATCTGCCGCACAGCAGACCGGTACAAGAAGCAGCGCAAGCAGGAACGATCGTTTCATGGGCATCCATCGAGTGTATTGCATTATGCGAGCCGGTCGTCAGGAGGCGATTTGCTTCAGCAGTTCGGCCGGCACGCGCGGGCGCAGGTGCGGATACTTTTCAATCAAGCGGGCGATATCCAATATATCCTTCTGGCGTTTTGTGGCGCCGCGCGTGGGATCGCTGGCGGCCCAAATCTTTCCCTGTAGCAGATCGCCCAAAGACGCCACGGATAACTCCACTCCCAGCACTTCGCGCCGTTCGGCCCGGTCCGGGAAATCCAGGTATTTGGGGTCTGTCTGAATCTGCACACGCAACTGGGAGCCGGGAGTCGAAACGTTCAGGCTGTGCGGAAATTCCTCGACTACAAACTGAGCCGTCAGGATGGGCGTCAGTTGTTCCAGGTCCCTCGCTGCAATTACCAGATCGAGATCCAAACTAACCAGGGGTTCGGCATACGCGTTCACCGCCTGCCCACCGATGACGCAGTATTTCGCTTTGTGCTCGTGGAGCAACTGAATCAGCGATTCGAGCAAGTTGGCATGATCCACGGTGACGGCTTTCCAAAATTCGAGCGCTTGCATCGTGTGCTCTGTTGCAATTGTATCCACTTCCTTAAATTTCCGTTAAAAATCTTGCCTCGCCCAGTAGCCCCAGCCATACTGTTGCGGGAGGTAAATCGTTCATGATCGCCAATAGCCGAGGATCCCAATACCTCGCTGGTGCGGCTTCGCTGAAGTACCGTATGCCGGCGATCGTCGACTCCTTCCCGCTTCTGGATGTAGCTCAGAGGGTGGAGCAACAGCCTGGTAAGCTGTCGGTCGCGGGTTCGAATCCCGCTAGCCAACTGTGGTGCTTGACACCGCATCTTCCAAATAACCAAGTGAACCGGGCTCCGCTCCTGCCGGCCTGATCCGGTTCTCTTCGGAGAACTGGAAGCGGCAGCGATCTTGCGGCCTTGCGTCTTCCCTGAAACTGCTCGACGTGCGCCGGGCGTGATGTGTGCGTCTGAGCCACGCGGGCTCCTGGGGCGGAACCGCCGGGAGGTCGCGGCGCGGAGTCCGGGGATCTGTTTTCAGACACAGAAATATAAAGCAAAGGAGGAAAACTATGTCACTCGTTCGGCGCATTCTGGTCGGCGACCAGGAGCGCATATTGCTCATTCGTAAAGGACGCTTCGAGCGCATTCTCGATCCCGGCCAATACTGGGTCTGGGCTCCGGGCCTCGTGCTCGAGACGCACAACGTGCGCGAAGTTCAGTTCGCGAGCCCTTGGGCCGACTATCTGGCCAAGGAGCGGCGTGACATAGCCGAGCGCTACTTCACCATCGTCGAAACCACCGACGCGCAGGTCGCCGTTGTTTACGTCGATC
>Ga0335077_10007072_pt1 | contig 13893 bp, 14 predicted proteins | sample Lox_Sample_31_FD_207151 | JGI IMG/M metagenome (GOLD analysis project Ga0335077, IMG submission 207151) | Soil microbial communities from Loxahatchee National Wildlife Refuge, Florida, United States - Lox_Sample_3.1 | ecosystem: Environmental > Terrestrial > Soil > Wetlands | place: USA...
CTGGAAGGCCATGTTTGTGTCCTGGTAACAAGACGGATCAGCCAACCGCTTCGAGCGGAGCGCTGCGACGACGGAGTGCGGACGGAAGCTGAAATCCACAAGGCGCACCCCTGCCGCCAACGCCGGCAAGTCCGATTCTTCAATGCCAGCGAAGGCATCCGGTTGCCGCACAGCCAGAAACATCGCCTCGTAGAAGGCGGCCATCATGGTGGCTGCCTCGGACAACGCTTGTGACTCGTCCCGCACGAAGTGACACAAGTCATCGCCAAAACGAAGAGTGCCATAATATCGCCTCTCGTTCAGGCGGCTGCCGTTCCAAGCCAGCCACGAATTGAAAACTTCGGTGATAGGCTGCCGGCCTTGCGCAAACGCGATAAGTAGCCAGCGGCATCGCTTCAGTCCGTACATAATGAAATGCCGGAACTCCGCCACATAATTCCGCCCCACACCAGATGGCAGGCCCCAGAAATTGGGGAACAGGTCTAGGTGCTTTTCGATGAGCTGGCGGTCGAATTCGTTTTGCTCCCAGGTCTGATGAGACTGGTCGGAATAGAGGCCGTCGAAGAACAGGAGCTCGCGATTGGCCTTGAACACGGGCGTCCCGGAAAGTGCCGCCAGCAGTCCCACCTCTACGCTGGCCGTGTCGAATCGGGCCGAATCGAGTGCGAACTTCCCGGTCGCAGCAACGTCCTCGGCGGTTTCCTCAGGAAACCCCACGATCAACGAAACCGTGCATCTAACGCCCAATTCGGCGGCCGTTTCCACCGCCGCAGCCGATTCGGCGACATCCAACTCCTTATCGATGACCTTCTGCAGGCGTTGGGAACCTGTCTCCACACCGAAAAAGACCCGCACGCAGCCGGCTTCGCGCATAAGGTCGATCAGCTCGCGATCGACAAAATCGGTGCGAGCGCTGCAGCGCCACCGGTACGATTTGCCGTGCGCGATCATGCTCCGACAGAACTCCATCACCAGCCGCCGGTCCACCGTAAACATGTCGTGCACCAGATCAAACTCGGTGATGCCGTAGAGTCCGTTCAACCGGTCCATCTCTGCGATCACTCTTGCCGGCGAGCGCATGCGAAAGCGGCGGCGGAAGAAATCGTTGGTTGAGCAGAATGTGCACGCGAAGGGGCACCCACGTCCGATTTCGATGGGCAGATACTTCAGGCGGTCAATTGCATCATGAAGGTGGAACGCCGGCTCGGCGATCCGGTCCAGATCCAGGACCACGGGCGCGTTGGGATTGCGGACAATCCGCTCGCCTGCGCGCCAAGTCACGCCAGGCGTCCTGACCGGCACCCGGGAGCCGATTTCTTCAAATGCCGCTACCAGGATTTCGTCGGCTTCTCCCCGTACTACCGCGTCCACGAACGGAAACACCTCGAGCGTTCGGACGTCGACTGCCGAGGCCTGCGGCCCACCGAACACGATTCGCGTCTCAGGACGCAGCCGCTTGACCTCCCGCGCGACACGAATCGTCATGGGATAGCTGCTACAAATAGTGCCGAAGGCGAAAATATCGGCCTGCAAGCCCGCAATGGCGGGCGCCGCCAGCCTGCACAAATCGCCATCCAACTCGTCCGGCGCCTCGAAACACAGACGCCGGACTAGCCCGTTAAGATCGAAGACGGAGGTGGGGACGCCCGCACGGCCCAGCAGCGATGCCAAAGTGAGAATGCCAAGAGGAGGCTCATATAGGTTCTCCCCGGCAGCGTCCAGAGACGCCTGTAGTCCTTGGAGGTCTGGTTCCCACGTCGCCGGGGCAATCAGGGCGGTCGCAATCAACGCTACACCGCTTGACCCTTTTCGCAGCAATTCGTTTTGATTACCTCCGCAGCCGTATCCAAACCCTTGGCGGAGGCATTCGTGAAGAATTCCTGGTTATTCTTCTTGTGATTTTCTAGAACTCGCCGAAGTGTGGCAGTCAGCTCTGTACCGATGCTGTTCTTCAAGTCTTCCGGAATGTCTTTGACATCCTTCGCTGGAAACGTGTAAGTAATTTTCGCATTGAATTGCGCCATCTTCATATTCTCCTGGGTTGGTTTGATAGACTATATCCTTTTTTCTAAGCGTTAGGCAATAGCAAAGAGTGACAAAGGGCGTTACGGTCTTAGTTTTCCGGCCGAGCAGTCCAAACGTTGGCCAGAATGTCACCGGCGTTGAACAGGACACTCGCGGAGGAGACGGAGAGATTAAACGCCACACGGCTTAGGTGCGACGGGGACAATCTCACGTTGTGCATATGCAAAAGGGGCTGGGGATCACCGACAGGGTGCATCACGGAGTCGACTCTCTGTGCCCAGATGCACAGAAAATGATCACGGTTCGAGACGAAAACGATCTCACGGCCGTCCCGGGTCCAGCGTGGCCGGTCTATCCACCGGTCTCCCGAAGTGAGGGGGACCAGCGCGTCTGAGCCGGCGCTTCCCATTTCCTTAAGAAAAATCTGCGAATGGTCCGAGTCTCGGATGCCCAGCACGGCCATCCACTTGCCGTCGGGTGAAAGGGAAGCTTGGTCGAAAGTAAGTTCCCCGTTGTGGATGAGCGACGTCTCAGCACACGAATGAAGGTCTAGCAAGGCGATTCCGGCTCGGTTTGCTACCAGCAGTGCGCGTCCGCCGTCGGCCACCTCCAGCAACTCGCTGCTGCTTCTGCAAAGAAGTTCGGGCTTCCAGGAGGGCTCCCTCCTCAGATAGACGCTGCGGCCCCCCGGAGAAGGCGCCGAATAGGCAATGAAGTCGCCGACGACGGAAAGGATTCCCCGTGAGCCGGCCGGGATGTCGGTATTCAAAATTTCCTTACCACTGGACTCGCGCAGAACCATCCGGCGCGAGTTTCCCAATCGCCGGAAGTACAGAATGCGGCTCCCGTCTCCCGACGCAGAGGGAGACGAATTGGACTTGCCCCCAGTTTTGAGACAAACGGTTAAGACTCAAAATCCATTGAACGGAGAATTGAGTCATGGGATTGTCTCGTAGGCAGTTCACCAAGGAGTTCAAACTGGCCGCCGTGCGGCGGCTGGAACAAGGGGTATCGATCGCCGAAGTGGCGCGAGGGTTGGAGGTCAACGCCAACGTCCTGCACCGCTGGCGCCGGGAGTTTCGCCACGGTCCCGGCAACGCGTTTCCCGGCAACGGGAAACCACGCTGGTCAGAAGGACGCATTGCGGAACTGGAGCGCAAGATCGGCCAGCAGACTGTGGAAATCGATTTTTTGAAGGGGTGCTTGCAGCGCATCGAGGAGCAGCGGATGCTGCAGGCATTGAGTGGAAGTCCGCGGTCTACCGGAAGGTCGAAGAAGAAGTGAAAACCGACCGGGGGCTGACGATCGAGCGCATGGTGGAGCTGGGCCGGGTCAGCCGGTCCGGCTTCTACCGCTTCCACGGGGACGGCCAGACAGGGCCTGATCCGAATATGGATCTGCGCGATGCCATTCAACACATCGCGTTGGAGTGGCCCAGCTACGGTCGGCCGCGGATCACAGCAGAACTGCGTCGGCGTGGCTGGACGGTGAACCCGAAGCGAGTGTACCGCATTCTGCGAGAGGACAACCTGTTGTGCGTGCGCAAACGGAAATTTGTCGTCACCACCGATTCCAACCACGGGCGGAGAGTCTACCCTAACTTGGCGGGTGAAATGGTGGTGACCGATGTGGACCAGCTCTGGGTGGCTGACATCACCTACATCCGCTTGCAGGACGAGTTCGTGTTCCTGGCGGTGATGCTGGATGCCTGTTCGCGGCGCGTGATCGGATGGGCTTTGGAGCGGACCCTGGAGGACGACTTGACGCTGGCCGCGTTACGCATGGCCCTGTCGCATCGCACGATCCAGCCGGGCCTGATTCATCACTCCGATCGCGGTTCCCAATACGCTTCGACAGAATATACGGATCTGCTGAAAGCACATGGCATCGACATCAGTATGAGTCGCAAAGCAAATCCCTGGGACAACGCCGCCTGTGAGTCATTCATGAAAAGCCTGAAATACGAAGAAGTGTTGCGAAACGAATACCGCGACCTGGGCGAGGCTCGGCGATCGATCGTGCGGTTTCTCGAACAGGTGTACAACGAAAAGCGACTGCACTCCGCGCTAGGCTACCGCCCGCCAGTGGAGTTCGAGCAGATCTTATTGGCGCGCAAGCAGACTCGGGTTGCGGCTGGAGAACTCGCATGCACGGACTTGCGGTAAACACGCGGCTGAACCCCAGCGGAGACGGAGCGAAAGGCGCCCATAACAGGGAAACCCTCCAAACGACCGGATTCTACGTGGGCCGGATTGTAATCGTCTCAAGAGAGTTTGCGTCGATCCCTCACACCCCCGCCGGGTCACTCATTCCGATGGCCATCGAAATGCGTTTTCTGAGGCATGACGGAATCTATCGGTCCGATGTGGTCCAAAACAAAATCAACATCAAAACCAAACCCTGGGGCGGGGCCGTGCCTCCTCCCGCCAGTCGGCCCCGAGCCCAGGTAAAAGAACGCGCCGGGAGGAACACGCTCTTCTCATCGTCCGCGATGAGTTCCGGCCGGCTATTCCTCGATCGGGGTGGTCGCCACCAGAGCCCGTCTCCGCTTCACCGACACGGCCAGCGTAATCCGATTGCCCGATCGGAAGGAACGAATTATCATCGAACGGTAAGCAGTGTCTTAACTGTTTGTGTCAGCTCAGGGGGCAAGCGCAGATCGATACTGTCGCGCGGGAAATTCCGCAGCGACTCAGCATGATAGAACATCTCGCGAGACCGGTTGAAATGCTCTTCCATCTCAGGATAGGCCACCAGATGAGAGGGTTCGCTTAGCTGCTTCGATAGCTTCTCGGAGTATACGTCGAACAGCTGCCGCACATACACGCTCTCCGTGGCCTGCACCTCGTTCGGTGGCGGTAGGATGGGAGGACGTTCCGGAAAACCGGCGGTCCCGAAACGCTTCGCATAAAAGACCGTTCCAGCGTGATCGATGATCATCTGAGCGACTGGTATTATCTTGAAAATGCCGAAGTCGAATTTGTCGAGGTAGGCGAGGAGTTTTCCCTCCAGCGCAATCTCCTTCGTCTCAGTGATTTTGGTTTTGCAGTAGCCGTCCCAATTTTCGATTAGTTTCGCCTTCAATTCCTTGGGCTTGGTAAGCAGCTTTTTAAGCTTCAGGCCGAGGCCCTTGGACGCCGCGAAGTAATAGTTCTTCGGTGGCGGGTACTCTCCGATGAACGAGTAGTAGATGATCTTCCCAAGCTCAACCCACACCTGCGTCGGTTTCAGCTCGCACGCATATCGCTTGCATTGGACGTTATCCCACGGACCTTCAAAGTTCTTATCCGTATAGAAGCAGAGAACATCGAGACCCATATCGCCCGCTCCGGCGTATCTGATGATCTCTTTGTATTTCTTCTTCTGGGAATATGCCCACTCTTCCGTGAAATCTTCCCACACTTCTGGCTTGAACGTCTGGATTAGATCCGCGACCGGGAATGCCATACCAGACCCTACTTGCGTCGCTGCTCCTCCAACGGCGCTGAATTTCAGTTTTCGCGAATTGCCGATGATTTTCTTGGCGTCCACATGGGTTCCTGCGCGACCGCTGCCCAGATGCCTCGCACGAATCCGATTAAGCTTGCTAGCAAATGTTCCAGCTCGAAAGGAACGAGCATATCAAACGTGCAGGACCGTACGCTCTCCGGGTTTGGGGTGATCTGTGCGAAGCCTTGGCTTTTCACCGGCGGTCGGCGAACAGGTGGTCCGACCCGAAATCATCCGATCGCAGCTGTGGCCGGTACTTGGATTCCGTGAGTACGCGGATGAAATCCGCCGGGGACTTCATCGCATCGTCCAGTTGACTGCGTTTCATCAGGCTGAGGAATAGAGCCGCTGACCGCGCCTGGCAATTTATGGAGCGCTGCGGATTGAATTCGACATCCGTAAAGCCTGCATAGTCGTTAAGCTTGACCGCCCAATCGCGATAGCCGATCAAAAACGAGCAATACAGCCAGTCATAGAAGGTGGTCTTCGGCTCCAGCGGGAAGTCCATACCTTCAAATCTAAAACCGGTCAGGAGCCCCGATTCCTTTAGCCGTGGATCGCGCTTCGCTTCCCCGATTTCTTTATCAGCCTTGCGGTACAGGTCGGTAAAAGGGCCGCCGCGCTCGAAAACTTTGCTGCCCTGGAACGCCAGTTCGAGTTTGATCCGGCCGTACTCCTTCGTCGCAGCGGTCATGTGGAAGGCGCTCATGTGGCGCCCACGCTCGCTTTTCGACTTTGTGGAGATTTCCAGCAACGGCCAATACCCGCGCGCCTTGGCGGCCTGATGCAGCTCCTCGATATTCTTTTCCTTCTGCACCACGGCAAAACCGGAATGCCACTTGATCGGCAGAAATATCTCTCGCACCAGCATGTCGTCTTCCGGGGCAGGGATGAAGATGGGGCGTTCAGCCACGTGGGAGGCGCTCCTCGAAGAATTTCAGCGGCACGTGATCCGGAACCAGAATCTCGCATTTTTCAACTGCTTGCTTGCGCGCGTGGTTATTCCCGATCCTGAAATCTATCCATGACAGAGCCTCCACGTCAAAACTCTCCCGCGCAACATCGATCGGATAGTGCTCCGCGCCTGACTTGTTCGCAACGTCCGGGCAATAGCGGGCCCCTTCCAGTTCGAATATGCCCGCCGCGTCGTCGATGTAGATCCACTGAAGTTTCTCGATGCGCCCGTCTTGGCCGGCGAGATAGGCCAGGGGGTGCTGCATGCTAAAGCAAAGGTGAACGAACTGATCCATGCCGAACATTCGATCGGCATCAAGGCTGTGCTGGTTCCCTCCAGGGTAGAACTTGACGCCCATCTCCCGCAGCTTTGCGGTTGACCATAATCCGCCAAGCTCTCGAATCGACGGGATGTTTCGCGAATCCGTGAAGTGATACAGCCAGGTCACACGCGCGAGCCGGTCCACTTGCACCATTTTGTTAGGATTCTAACCCGTTGGACAGGCGCTCGCACAGCGCCCCCAGCGACAAGCGCCCCCAGCGCCGCGCGGTGGGCCCCTGTTTGAGAGATATTAAGGTCGGGGGAGACCCGAACTCGAAAACAGCTTAACTTCAATCGCAAGAATGAAGCCTGCAAAAACGCCATGGCCTTTTTGATTGACGTCCGTTTCCCAAGCTGGATCTCAACGATGCAGATCCGATGTTAACTGACTGGTGGTCATCCCGTTCGTCCCAACCTCAGTCGTGTATAGCACCCGAAGTGTGCCGCCCGTGTGCATGGGAAGGCTCCTCGAAGCCGGCATCACGAAGCTGCTGATTCACCGATGTTGTAGGGCTGACGTCGCATAGGGGTCGCGGTAGGGACGACCATCGCTGATCGCCCCCCGCACAGAACCGTACGTGCGCGTCTACGCATACGGCTCCCACCTTGGATGAGTGGCGATAAAGCGCTCCATGGGATAAGGGTGCAAGACGCGGGGTGCAGGAATCCAACGGTTCAGGATCGGGTTGAGCCGATTCCAAGATGCCCGGCGCCGTTGACTGCGGCGGAGTAAGACTCGTCGCCACATCCTTCGCAGCCGATGCATGAAGACTCGAAGATGATCAAGATTACCCGGTACAGCATGGTATTGGTAATAGCCCAAGGCCACCTTCTGCAGCCACTCACCTACCGACGCTACCGGCTCGTGCATGCGGCGACACAAAGCTGCTTTGATTGCATGCAGCTTGGCCACCATCCGCTTCTTTGCCGTTTCCCGCCAGACGATGAAGGCTCCATTGCTCCGGCGCTTCCCACAGTAATGTGTGAAGCCCAGGAACGTGAAGGTCTCAGGTTTTCCCTCTCCGCGCTGCCTCCGGTCGCGAGCGGCGGACCGCCCGAACTCAATCAACCGCGTCTTCTCCGTATGTAATTCCAGACCGAACTTTGCCAGCCGTTCCCGGAACTCCTCCAGAAACCGCTCGGCTTCCGCCCGATTTTCGAAACCCACCACAAGGTCATCGGCATATCGGACGACAATCATATCGCCCTTGGCCACTTTCTTGCGCCAGGCTTCTACCCATAGGTCGAATACATAGTGCAGGTACACGTTGGCGAGCAGTGGGGAAACCACTGCCCCTTGCGGAGTCCCTACCTTCGATTCCGACCATTGGCCATCCTCCGATATCCCCGCCTTCAACCACTTCTGGATCAGGCGAAGTATCCGAGGATCTGCCACGCGATGCTCGACAAACTTTACTGCCCATTCGTGCGACAAATTGTCGAAGGAAACCGCCACACACTACCCACCATCAGGCCTTCCCGGAACGTGTAACGATCACTCGTCCGCATCATCCGTTCGAAGGACACTCGCTGGAGGTACTCCGGCAAGCGCGCATGCCCGGCGGTTTGCAGTTCGTTCTCATTCTGCCCGACGGAAGTAAGTCGCTTATTCCCGCTGACTGGACGGACTTTGAGAATCCTTCTAGCGCACTGCAGGATTCTCAGCTTGTCGGCTCGCTGGATGACCTTCTGCGTCTCCGTGGCCTCACTGATGCTCTCCTGCGCCGCCCCTCCGACTTGCCAGTAAGATCTGGGGCAAGCCAGGAGGGCCATGCCGCAACTGAATCTGAACTTCAACGACATGCCGATTCCGGAGACGCACCTGTGGGACCAGTTCGACGACGAGCAAAAACGCATCGTCATCGAGACTCTGGCGCGCCTCCTTGCCAAAGCGACCGAGAACAGGCACCAGGAGCAGACCAATGACTGATCCCTCCAAGATCAAACCTTCCCATACCCAGCGAGCCGCCATCGTCTACATTCGCCAGTCCACACCAGGCCAGGTCGAGCATAACCGCGAATCCACTGCCCGCCAGTATGCCTTGGCCGATCGAGCTTGCCAACTGGGTTGGGCCAAGGAGCAAGTCGTGATCATCGACGAAGATCTGGGACTGTCCGGTTCCAGCACCGATAAGCGTTCCGGGTTCACCCGCCTCACCAGCGAAGTAGCGCTGGCTCACGTGGGCATTGTGCTCGGCTTGGAGGTTTCTCGCCTGGCGCGGAACAACGCCGATTGGTATCGTCTGCTGGAACTCTGCGGCGTCACCGATACTCTCATTGGTGACAACGACGGCGTCTACCATCCGGCGCTGTTCAATGACCGCCTGCTGCTTGGCTTGAAAGGCACGATGAGCGAAGCCGAGCTACACATCATTCGCGCCCGGCTGGATGGAGGCATCCGCAACAAAGCTGCACGCGGCGAACTGCGCCGCGGATTGCCCGTGGGCTTCGTCTGGGGGGAACAGGATGGTGAGATCCTGTTTCATCCGGATGAAGCAGTCACCAGCGCCATCCGCATGGTCTTCGAGCGTTTCGCCGAATTCGGCTCGGCACGCCGTGTTTGGCTCTGGTTCCGCTCCGAAGGTTTGTCTTTTCCGCTGCAAACTACGCCCGCCGGTCTACCTGGTCCGATCCGCTGGGTCGTTCCGACTTACACCGCACTCCACCACATCCTCACCAATCCGGTGTATGCTGGCGCTTACACCTACGGCAAGACCAAGTACGTACGCTACGTTGATGAACACGGAGCCGTCAGAAAACGGATTCGGCATCTGCCCATGGATCAGTGGTCCGTCCTCATCCAGGACCATCATCCCGGCTTCATCGATTGGGCAATGTTCCAAGCCAATCAGGCGCGGCTTGATTCCAACACCCGGCCGAAACCGCACCAACCGGGAGGCGCGGTGAGAGAGGGATCGGCGCTATTGCAGGGCATTGCCACTTGCGGGCACTGTGGCCGCCGTCTGCATGTTCACTATCGCGGACGGAACTCGGCGCCGGGCTATCACTGCTTCGGCAAAGACCTCGTCAATGGCCGCGGCGTCTACTGTTTCAACGTCGGCGGAATGGCGATTGAGCAAGCGGTAGCCAATGCTTTTCTGGAGGCCATCACACCGGCTGCGATCGAGGCGACTCGGCTCTCCGTTGAACAACTCCAATCCAACCATGATGCGGCTTTGTCCCAATGGCGTTTGGAAGTAGAGCGAACTCGCTATGAAGCGGATCGAGCCGAGCGCCGCTATCGGGCTGTGGAGCCCGAAAATCGGCTGGTCGCCCGCGGGCTGGAAACCGAATGGGAGAATCGTCTGCGGGATCTCGCAGCCGCAGAAATGGAACTACGGCGCCGGGAGCAACAACGACCCAGCACGATCACCCCCGAACAGCTCAAAGCGATTCAGCGGCTCGGCTGCGATATCCGTCAAGTGTGGACTGCGACGACGACCACCGACCGCGACCGCAAGGAACTGCTGCGTACATTGTTGGAAGAAGTGGTGCTCAATCTCAAGCGGGCCGAAGGTCATGCCCATCTGACTCTGCGCTGGCACGGTGGCGCCATCACGCTCCTGGACGTTCCGGTTCCGCGCTTCCGGCCCATGGGTCCACGCACCGATGAAGACACCATCTCGCTGCTGCGCCGCATGGCCACTCTTTATCCGGATGAAGTCATCGCCGGAATCCTCAATCGTCAAGGACGCAAAACAGCAACGGGAGAACGCTTCACCGCCAACCAGGTTGGCAGCCTGCGGCGCTATCGCGATATTCCGCGATTCCAACCGCTGGCTGAACCGCCCAACGGGGAACTGGTTTCGATTCGTAAAGCAGCGCAGATTCTCGGCCTGAACACGTCGAGCATTCATCGCTGGCTGGCAGATGGTTTCATCGCCGGTGAGCAAGTCACTCCGGGCGCGCCGTGGCAGATCCGAATCACCGACGAGCTGCGGGCGCGCATCGTGCAGCAGGCTCCGTCGGAGTATCTGCCGATGCTGGAGACCACGCTGAAACTCGGCGTTTCGCGGCAAACGGTGTTGCAGCGTGTAAAGCGCGGCGAGCTACAAGCAGTCCTCGTCAGGCAGGGCCGGCGTAAGGGCTTGCGAATCAAAGTCGTGGATCAGCAGCCAGCACTGTTCGAACAACTTTCATGAACCAGGGGGCAGTATGAAGCCGTATCCAAAAAGCCTCGGATGTCCGCGTCAAGCACATAGTTCACCTTCTTCCGCAAGAGCGCAAACGACAGTGCATCCAGCGCTTGGTGCTGGCTGCGGCCTGGTCGAAACCCATACGAGAATCCCTGAAAATCCTCCTCGTATATCTGATTGAGGATGGTGACCACGGCTTGCTGAACGATCTTGTCTTCCAGCGCCGCGACCCCTAACGGCCGTTGTCGCCCGTCCGGTTTCGGTATGTACACTCTTCTCGACGGCTTCGCTCGATACGTCCCGCGGTGCACCTGATTGTGTAGATCGACAAGTCGACCTTCCAACCCGGCCTCATACTCCTGCCACGTCATGTTGTCCACTCCAGGAGCGGCCTTTCGCTTCAAAGCGTAAAAGCTCTCCCTCAGCAGATCGACCGTCAGATGGTGGAGCAGAGCGGTGAACTTCATCTCCTTCCTTTCCTTCGCTGCCTTGCGCACACCCGCCAACCCCTGGGACACGCGTTTTCCGCTCTGTGTCGGGTACGTGCTGGATTGATGAGTGTTCTCCTTGATCAGCGGCCTTCCCTCCTCACTCTCCGCCAACGGCCTCCCGTCTTTGTTCGAATGATTCATCGGTACTTCGCCGCTGTCCGACCCCTCAGAGACGTGCATGCGGGCTGTACGGCTATCGCCTTTTCCCGCCGGCCTGCCACGATACACCGCGGCGGGCGCCTCCGAGGTCTCCCGGTTCTCGTGCATGAAGCTTCTAGGCGTGTCTGGGGTCTACGACTACGCAGGACTGCCCCAGGACTCGCGCTACCGCCCTGGATCATGTGGCCTTCCGCCGTTTGGACAGCGTCGGCGTCCTGATTGCGCATTTTCGAAGCTCGATGCCCAGCCCACCTATACCCCTGTTTACGCTTCGGTGGGCACCTCACGATGCCCGCCGCAAAACTCGGGGCCGAGTGGATCGCTACTCCTTCCTCGTAAGACTCTCTCATTCTCTGCTTCATGCCGGTTTATCCCGGCGCTCCCAAACGATGCTTCAACCCACGCGAACTCCCGTTCCCCGGTTACCCCGACGCCCATGAACCGTCGCGCCACCCAAGGCCAGGCTCACCACCCCCTTTACCAACTTCCGCCTTGCTCCCCGATTTCAAGTTGCGGCTCAGGCCATGTACGCTAACGCCAAGCGGCACTCACCACGACCTGCCAACGCCCCCCGCGACACATCGCCCGAGGCCCGTTCCACGGCCTATCGGATCCCTGATGCGGCAAACACTCCCAGGCGCGACCCCCGCCTCATCCGCAGGTCGAGCGAAGTAACCAGCCCGATCCAAGGCGCCCACTCATCACCCGATTCCCAGCAACGCCCGCCCCACACCCCTCTACCATTCGAGGACTTTTCACCGACGCCACCTCTCACAACTCTCGCGAAGCGACATCGTTTTCTCCTGCCTGTGCCTGCTACCCGTTTCCTCTCGGGACCACATGTGCCCCCAATCAACATACGCGGACTCGATATTTTCCTCCCCGGTTTCCAACCCACTTTGTCTTGGCACACGTTCGGGTCTAATTCCCACGCCGCGGCGGCACGGCGTACTCGGAAGTTTGGTTCCCCCTACGGTCTACCCCCAAATTCCTGCGCAGCGCCGGCTTTCCTCGGCTCGCCACGGCTCACCTCGGCTGGGGAGTGGCCACCTCTCTCTCTTTGGGTGCCCAAGACGAAGATGGGCAGGAAAAGGAGAAAGAAAACAATGTATCTCAATAGCGTTCAGTTGAAAGGATTCACAGGTTCCGACGCGGAACTCAAATACACCGGCACCGGCAAGGCTGTCACGACTTTGTCCGTCGCCACCAAGTCGCTCTCGGGCAGCGGCGAAAATCTCAAGTCCTTCACCGAATGGCACCGGGTTGTTCTCTGGGGCGACCGCGCGCTGGCCGCTGCGGATGTCAAGAAGGGCACCTACGTATCTCTGCAAGGGCAACTTCGCTCTTCCCAATACGACGATAGAAACGGCAAGGTTCGCACCTACGAAATCGTCGCCTTCAAGTTCGAGCTCCCCGAGCGGCCGGTGAAGCCCGTCCGCGAAACGACTAGCGAAACCGCTGCGTCGGCAGTCGTCGAAGCCGCACCCGAAACCGTCACCCAACCGGCTCAACCGGCTACTGACGCCCCCAAACCACGCCGCGAACGGACTCGCAAGTCCTAGAAGATTGGGGGCGGCTCAAAACGCCGCCCTTTTTCTTTGCGCTCGTCTCCTCTCGGACCAAACGACATTTCCTACGCGGCCGTTCCTTCCGCACTCCCAGCACCCTAAGGAGGGGCGTCGCCCTGAGGTTCGCCCATGGCGCTTGGCACTTCGGTGGTTCGTTTCTCGTCAAGTTGATCGCCTGTCGCCCAACTTCCGGTTGGCGCGTCAACCAGGAGCCAGACAGAACAGAGCACATGTAAGGGATTGCGACGGATCGTCAAAGTGGATCATTTTCGGATCGCCGACAAGAGCCGGAGATGCGCGTCAGTGACTGTAGCGCGATGAATTTGAGCATTTCGAGAAAAGAAATGTGGTAAAATTTCCCGCCAATGGATAAAATGCCCGCTGGGCCACCAGAGAAGAAAACGAAAATGCCGCTTCCTCGCACAGGCGAGGAGAAAACAGACGTTGATACGCCTGGGAGAGTCGCCAATACCGGTCAGTGGTTCTCTTGGCCCGTAGCGGCGACCGTAGTGGCAATTGGCCTTCCCGTGCTGATTGTTGCGCTGTTTCTGGGACGAATCATCGAAATTAAGAAGGGCGACTTTTCAATAAAGATCGGTGACGTCATTCCTCTGTACGATAAGCTGGCGCAAAAGGACAAACAAGGCGGGCAGGCGTCGATTCCGAAAACGCTCACTCAGGATGACGTCGCGAGGTTGCTGGATCGGGGGCCCAAGACCTTACCAATAGCGAAAGTTCTTTGGGTGGAT
>Ga0335077_10007073_pt1 | contig 13893 bp, 9 predicted proteins | sample Lox_Sample_31_FD_207151 | JGI IMG/M metagenome (GOLD analysis project Ga0335077, IMG submission 207151) | Soil microbial communities from Loxahatchee National Wildlife Refuge, Florida, United States - Lox_Sample_3.1 | ecosystem: Environmental > Terrestrial > Soil > Wetlands | place: USA: Florida...
AGGAGCTGGCCAAGGCGGTGGCCGACACCCGGCATATCGTCGGCACGATCATCCCCGTCAGCTGCGGGCCGTCGCCGCTGAACGTGGTCGTGCCGGTGCTTTGGTCACTGCGATTCGGCGTGACGGGCATGGCGATGCGGCTCGACGCCGAGGTCGACGCGTCAGCCAGCGCGATGAACTCGGCGGCCGCCAGGGACACGCTGGGCGACCGGATCGTCAGCTGGTGGCGGGACGAGCCGTCATGGGCCTCCATCGCGGAAGGCCACCGGCAGGCGGGGCTGCGCTCGCTGCAGCAACTCCAGGAGCTCATCCCCCCGGCCGAGGGACTTGAGGCCTTGCTCGAGGACGTTCCGTACTTCTGATCCCCGTTCCAGTACAACGCGAGGAGGCAAGATGGCCACCCCGGCCCTGAAGCTGACCATGCTCGGCGGGACCAACTCGGGCAAGACGACGTTCATGCTCGGCATGTATAACACCCTGGCGGAGGGCATGCACGGCTACTTCATGTTCACCGAGGACCCCGACCAGGACCTCGACCTCCGCGACGAGTGGAACGCGCTACTCGGGAGAGGTGTGCTCCCCGCCGCCACCTTGGTCCAGTCGAGCAGGTACTACGGGTTCGTGTTCAACCACGGGTTCACCCCGTTGCTCGCCATCGACTGGATGGACTACCGCGGCGGCGCGGTCAGCGATCGGAAGGACGCTGCTGACGTGCCCGTACTGCAGCAGCGGCTGGCCGCCTCCGACAGCATCTACCTGGTCCTCGATGGTCAGAAACTCGCCCCCTGGCTGAACGGGTCGGCTAGCCTGACCGAGGTTAAGGGATCGCTCGATGTCGGCCGGGTGTCGACCCTGGTAAACCGGGCGGTCGCCGAGCGGATGAGCAGGGGCCTGCCCGTGCCTTCGTTTGCGATCGTGATCACCAAGGCCGACCTGCTGCGCGGGCCGGGCAGGACGCTCAGGGCCGCGTTGGACCGAGTGGTGGACGAGGCACTGAGGGACCTGGCTCCCATCGCGTTCAAGCCGGACCTGACCGCGCTCGTCTGCCCGGTCAAGGTGGGCAACTTCGGCGTGCGGCAGGACACCGCCGCACCCGTGAAAATCTCCGATATCGACCCGGTGGGCCTGCACCGGCCGACGATCTTCACGCTGATGCACTACCTGACCGTAGGCAACGGCGGGCAAGAAGCGGAACAGGCCCGCCAGGCCGCGAGCCTGTCGGCCGCCCAGCAGCAGCTCGTGGAGCTGAGCCAGGGGTTCAGAGCCTTCTTCCGCGGCAACAGGATCGCGGCGGCACGCCAGCGGGTGACCGACCTGGACGGAGCACTCGAACGCGGCCGCCAGGAGTACGCTGCCAACCAGAGCCTCATCGAGCGGCTGATGGGGGAACTGGCGGGCCACCCGATGATCAAGAACGGGAATGTGGAACGGTGACCGGCGACGCGCCCGATTCGGGCTGGTGGGCACCGATCGTCTACGCCCGCACCAGGGACGTCGACGTGTGGTGGCGCGCCCTGCCGCCGCAGATGCGCCGCGATGGCCCCGAGTCGCTGGTGCTCGACGCCACCGTCGCCGGCGACGGGGTGCGGGAACCGCGCTACGTGCTGGCCCGGCTGGCATCTGGCACGCTGCTCGGCGTGGCCTGCCAGACCCACCAGATCAGCGACGACATGCGTCATGGTCGGCCGGTGCCCTGCTTCATCGGCTGGCTGAGTACCGACAACCGGGTCGCGGTGCCGCAGTTCGACGTGGTCAACAGCAGGTGGGTCACCTGGGCCGCGTTCCAGTACGAGACCTGGCTGCGGCCCGTTTGGACGGAGATCCCGAGCCGCGTGCGTGAGACGGACCAGACACGCCCGCTGCGGCCCCCGTGGGAGCTGACCGGGACAGTGCCGGACGCGGCTCCCTGGGACCGCTCGGAGTTCGAGGAGCCGACGCGTGGCGTCCGGGTCTATCCTGCCGACGCCGCGGCGCGTGTCTGGCGCGGGATAGACCGCTACGGCGTGAACGCGGTGGTCGTGACCGGGTGGCGCTCGGTCCGTACCGCACTCCAGCGCGGGCTCACCCACGCCTGCGTGGCCGAATTCGAGGGCGCCCCGCAGATCTACCAGCTTCCGCCGGACAAGCCGGCCGAGGAGGCGACGTACGGTAAGCCGTCGGCTGAGCCGGGACGGGGGCGCGGCGTTTCCCGCGTGCCGGAAGCCGGGTATACCGCCGCGCACGACCAGCAGGAGACATCCGGCAGATCCGGGTGGCTCGGCGGGCTCGTGTCTCATGGGAAACGTGCGGTAGGGGACCTGGCCGCGTCCGTCCTGGGCGGCGATTCAGCTCCGGTCCAGCCGCCCGACCCGCCCACCGGGCAGTCCGAATGGACGCTGCGGCTCGACCAGAGAATATTCACGGCCCGGCGCGGCGGTTACCTGTTCAGCTACCGGATCGGCGATCCGGCCATCGTGTGCTGGCATGACAGCAACACCGGCGAAGCCTTCCAGTGGACCAGCGCCGGCTGGGTGCCACTCACGCCGAGCCAACCGCTGCGGCCCGAGCCGTACCGGCCGACACGACGTCAGCAGCGGCCTGAGCAGGCTGTCTCCGGGTGGCAGTCCCCAGGTGTTGCTCCGCCGAAGGCTGCGGGGCGGTCGCCCGGCGGCTCAGCGTTCCGCCCTCAGGTACCGACGCACTCCCCGGCCCAGGGCACGCCGCTCGATGAGTTCGAAGACGCCCCGCTGCCCGAGAGCCAGCCGGTGCTGCCGGCCGACGAGCCCAGCATCGAGCAGAGCGTCCCGGATCAGGAAGCCCCGGCTCAGACCACTCATCCCGAATGATCGCCTGAGGAAGAGTGATAGTCAGAGCTGTCAAATCCGGCGCCGCCCTCGTACCCCGTGCCGCCCTCGTACCCGCTGTGGACGACGGTCTCCTGGAGGTAGCCAGGACCTTCCTGGATGATGTAGTGATCCTGGACGGCGTACGCTTGCTCGGCGCCGTAGGCGTGCTCCGCGCCCGCGGCATGCGTTGCGGTCAAGTGTGCCGTGTCGGCGGTTGCGGCATGCGCGTCGGCCCCGCCCGCACCGCTCAGGCTGGCGCTGGACTGAGCGATCGTGGCCACATCGTTGAGCCCCCCGGCCAAGGCGGGCAGGACGCCCTCAAGGATCCCCTTGCCCCGCCCCTTCTTCTCCGGCTGCACCCCCTGGGAAACCGGGCTCCAGGCGCGGATCCAGCCGACCCCCTGCCAGAGGTTGTCCGGTGCGTCGATACTGACCCGGCGGAAGCCATCGGCCGACGCGTTCCCACCGGTGCGGGCGAACGCTTCCGCGTACAGGTCATCGGACACGATCAACGCGAAAAGCGCGTCCGGCGTGCTGCTCAGCGCGGCGCGCAGGTCGGGGCAGTCAAGCAGCCGGGAAGCGGTGACGATGGCCTTACCGGCGTAACCGCCCCGGGCCTGCGTGACTGTGCCCTGCGCGAGCGAGACCTTCGGGCTGAGCGCCGGGGCGCCGACGCCCGGCCGATCCTGGCCGAGTTGCTCGAGCAGGCTCTGGATCAGCAGGGGTATGGCGCCACGAACGGAGGTGCCGACCGGAAGCAGCACGAGATGCCGGCCGCCTCGGTCCTGCCGCCAGGTGCCGACCTTGTCCGCACCCGCCGACTGCAGCACCCGGCCGAGCACCTCCTTGCACCGTGCTCGCAGTCCGGCCTCGGCCGCATTATCCAGGCCGTCGCCGTCGGCCGACGCCATCAGGCAGATCCGGCGAACCTCCGCTGGATGCGTCATCGGTCCCGGCCTCCCCTCCGGAATAGTGGTATTCAGTAAGCCCAGGGACCAGGCTAGCGATTGCTGAACGCCGCTGAAAGGCCTCAGCTAGTGATCCGGATCAATTACATCCAGAGTGCCGAGGTGCCGAGGTGAAAGTCTTCGAGGTCAGGATTGACCCGCATGGCCAGGACGGCCGGTTCCGGGTAGATGTGCTCCGGTCACCCGACGGGAGTGACGCCTCGGTCATCACCGAACTCGGGACCAAGAACCTGCTCGCCCAGCGGCAGGCCATCGAGAGCGCGGTGCTCAGCTCCACGCTGGCCTTGGGCGGGTCGGCGCTCATCGGCGAGGAAAGAGTCCGGGCAGCAGGCCGGGAGCTGTTCGGCGCGCTGCTCGGCAGCGGTGCGATCGCGGAGCGGTACCGGGCGGCGGAGGCGGTGGCCGGGATGGAGAGCGAGAAACTGCGCATCGTGCTGCGCACCACCGACCCCGCGCTGGCCGCACTGCCCTGGGAAGCGATGTACGACGACGCCGCGGACAGGTACGTCTGCCGGCAAGACCAGCTGGTGCGGCACATCGGCGTGCTGTCCGGAGTGCCGCCGCTGGCCGTCGACCCGCCGTTGCGGGTGCTCGGCATCGTGTCCTCGCCCAATGACCTGCCCGCGCTTGACGTGGGGAAAGAGCAGGTTCAATTGGCCCGCATCCTCGACCAGGTGGCCGGCGGCCGAACCGAGCTGACCTGGGCACCAGCTGCCACCTGGGCCAGTTTGCAGGACATCCTGCTGCGCGAGAGCTGGCATATCGTGCACTTCGTCGGGCACGGGGGCTTCGACCCCGGACGCGGAGAAGGTGTACTCGGCCTGGCCGATGAGCGCGGCCAGGCCGTCATGGTCGAGGCCAGCAGGTTGGTCAGCCTGCTGCGTGAGGCCAGGCCCATGCCGCGTCTTGTGGTGCTCAACTCATGCTCTGGTGCCACCGCGAGCACGTCGAACCAGTTCTCAAGCACGGCGGCGGCGCTGGTGCGTGGCGGGGTCCGCGCCGTGACGGCGATGCAGTACCAGATCTCCGACTCCGCGGCGGTCGCGTTCTGCCGGGGCTTCTACAGCGCTCTCGCCCGCGGGCGCGGCATCGACGAAGCGGTGTCCAGTGGCCGCGTCGCCATTATCGGGATGCGCGGCCAGACACTCGAATGGATCACCCCCGTGCTTTATCAAAGCGGGTACGACGGCCGCCTGTTCATCCTTCCGCACCCAGCCGCGGCCGCGGGCGAATCCCCCTTGCCTCAGACGGCGCTGGTCCAGCCGGTCCAGACGATACCCGCGCACGAGGGCGGTGCCCTGTGCGTGGCGTTCGGCCTACCCGCTGATGCTAACCGGGGTACCCCGCTCGCCTCCGTCGGCGTCGACGGTGCTGTCCGCCTCTGGAACGCGGCCCGTCCGCCGGGGGTGGTCGGCAGGCATGCCGTTTGGTCATACGCCGAGCCGACAGGGCCGGCCGTGAGTCTCGCCTTCCATCCGGACGGCACCGCCATCGCCGCTGGCTGGACCGATGGCCAGGTACGCGTGCTGCCTATCTTGGCGGCTGGGGAGCCGCAGGGCGGCCGGTTGCTCACCGGGCATGCGGGCGCGGTCACGGCGATGGCGTTCGCCCCTCACGGCGAACTGCTCGTCACCGCGGGAGAAGACGAGCAGTTGCTGCTGTACTACCTGGCGGAGCACAAGCCCTACCACCTGCCAGGCTGGCGCTCGGGAATGGCGCAGGCGCTGGCCATCAGCCCCGACGGGGCGTGGCTGGCCGTCGCGGGCACCGACCAGACGGTACGCGTGTGGTCCATCGCCACCTGGGAACAGACGTTGGCCCTGACGGCCCACACCGGGGAGGTCCGCGGTCTGGCCTTCAGCTCGGACAGCGGCCTGCTCGCGTCCGCCGCCGCCGACGGGACCGTGCGGGTATGGGATGCAGGCGCCGGGCGGGCGGAGCATGTGTTCGCCGGGGACTTCGGACAGGTGTGGAGCGTCGCGTTCCAGCCGCGCGGCGGCCTGCTTGCGGCAGCCACCGACGACCACGTAACCCTCTGGCGCCACGTGGCCGGTGCCCACTTGCGCCAGCGCCTGGACAGCCAGCAGTGCCCGGTGCTGGACGTCGCATTCAGCCAGGATGGCGCACTGCTGGCCTCCGCCAGCCAGGACGGGATGGTGCGAGTCTGGGAGATAGCGCAGGTATCGCACATCTAGTCGAGCGTGTCTGTTGAAAGCGTCATCTAGCATCGTTTGCGCAGGTCAGTGGTTGTGTGGAGGTGCAGGCGGGAGCGGGCTGTAAAACCGTCGGCTCAGCCTACGTTGGTTCGAACCCAACACCTGCCACCCATTTCCGCAGGTCAAAGCCGGTGATGCAATCTTGCGTCACCGGCTTTTGGCGTGAAAGGGAGCGGTTACGAAAACCGTCGGCTGTGTCCCCGTGGGCTATGCGTGGGCCGGATCCAGCGATCCGGCGACGTCGGCTGAGACCGGTTCAGGTGGCTTATGAGCTGCGGAAACACGGGTGAGTACTGGCATCTGCACGTGGTGGTGTGTGCCGTCTGGAGGCGTCGGGCGTGGGCTATGGGCGGGACCGGAGACTGGTTCACGGACATATAGCGGACAGGGTCGGGGGTGGTGCCGACGGTTCGTATAACCGCTCGCTTTCCCGCACGGTGACGATGACCGGCTGCTGGTGCCTGCCTCAAGGGCGTCTTCGATCTGCCGGGTGATCAGGTCGGCAGCAGCGGCCCCCGGACATCGAAACACAGCCCATCCGGGACGTGGCCGACCTGCGATCCGCCCGCCGGAAACCCGTGGTCGCGGGAGTGATCAACGGATATCACCAGGTTGCGTAACGCCAGCTCAGACTGGATAACTCAATATTCGAGCGGTGGAAGAAGATGCCCATTTCAGCGCCACATCAGTGTCGTTTCAACGCCGCCTGCCAGGTTGGCTTCACCGGCTGGATCGCCGGACCTGGCGCTACTGCCCACTCTTGCTCTGAGAAAGGACCGCATCATGAATCACGAACTCGCCTCTTACCGGGAGGACAGTGTCTCCGGCACGTTGGACTTCGATCTGGACGACCTGCCGGTGGACGTATTCGACGTGGACGGCAGCGGACTCACGGTCGAGTCGCTGACCGGCGGGCACGGCATGGCCGAGGTCGGCGCATCCTGCTTCTTCTCCCTCTGCATCTGCTCCTGCTCCGGTGATTGATCAACCCAACGAGGGCCGCCCGGCGATCCGGGCGGCCCTGCCAAGCTAGAAATGGGCGGCTCTTCCCGTGAACATGGACTTCGTCCTGCCGAATGGCGCCAAGGTGGCATCGCCGGTGGTGGTACGAGTGGCCGGTCTGCCCGTCGTGGCGGTGCAGCGACTGCGTTTCGAGCGGTCGTTCGCGCACGTCTGTGCCGTCGTCAGGCTGCGAGCGCGGCTGAACACCGAAGCCGAGGCGCTATCGGACGAACTGTACGCGGTCATCGGCACGTCCTCGGATGGTGCAGACAAGTCGGCTCTGGTCGGGTTGCGTCGTGCCGTGTTTCAGGTACGAATGCCAACTGGGCGTGAGTGGAACGAACGGATAGCGCGGGGGCTCCCCGCCGATATAGCTGTGCGATTGCGCAACTGGATATCGACCCTGAGCCAGTGCGAGCGCCTCAGCGCCCGGCTGCCTGAGACGCTGGCGCGGGAGACGGCGGCCAAGCAGGCCGCGCTACGCGACATCGTGGCGCATTCGGGTTTCCAGCGCGCCCTGTCCCAGGCCAGCCCGGCCCTGTTCGGAGAGACTGCCAAGTGGCTGGCCGACGAGACGCGCGTGCCGCGGCGGCGATCTGTGATCCGGCTGGCCAAATACGTAGCGCGTGCGGCCGCCAAGACCAGTCCCTACAGCACCTTCACCATCAGCGGAGCGGGAACCTGGTCCGAGAGCGGTCCGAGCGTACGGTTCGGCGAGCCCACCCCAGCCGTCGGGATTCTCGAGCTGAACGGCTTCCTGCTGGCCGGACTCAATAATGCCCTCCGCGATGACCCACGCCTGTTTCCGGCGTTGCCGCTGCGCCTCAACCCGAGCGCCACCCGCATTGACGACACGATCAGATTCCTCGGCCCATCGGCGCACGAGTCGATCGTGACCATGTCGGCCACGCCAGCGGTTCTGGAATGTCTGCAGGTCCTCGAGGGCGGGGCCCGCTACTCGAGGGGCGACCTGCGGGATCTGCTTGGGGGTGGCGATCCCGCTGACCGGCGCGTCGACCGATTTCTCGCCCATCTGGTCGCCGCCGGCCTGCTGGAGCGCCAGTTGCCTGTCGCCGACCTGGCGGCGGATCCGCTGGATCAGTTGGCCGGCTGGCTGGCTGGGAACGGCGCAGTCGAGTTCGCGGGCATCGTGGCGGCGGTCCGCCGTGTGCGGTCGCGGCTGCGACACCCAGCGCCGGTGAACGATGTGGCGGATCACGGTGCGCGCCAGAGGGCGCTCGGTGCGGCCATCGACGAACTCGCCGAGCTAACCGGTCTCCCGGCCCGGCGGCTGGTCGACAGGGACGTGGACTTGTGGCACGAGAACGCCGTCTTCACCGGCCCGGTCGGCGAGTTCTCGGCTGCGGGCTGGCGTCCGGCCCTGGCGGATCTCGATGTGGTGCGACGCATGCTTGCCGCCCTTGACCCGGCCCTGCCCCTGCGGGTGGCCCTTGGCGCTTACTGCGCCGAACGTTTCGGGCCGGGTTCTGAGGTGCCATTTCTCACGCTGCACGAGACGATCGCGCGGGATCTCACCTGCAACACGGCGCAGGACCGGGGCAACGCCGCCGAGGAGATCGCGAGACTGCTCCCAGCGACGGGTGCTGCTGCGGGTTCGTTCCTTGGCGGCAGCCGACTGGCCCGCCTGCGTGAGCTCGTCCGGATACGAGAGGACCTGCGTCGCGTCATCCTAGCGCCAGCGGATGCGGACGGCATCATCAGAGCCGATCCAGACGCGGTCGCGAGGCTGGCCGCGACCTGGCCGCGGTGGGCCGCCGCACCCCAATCGATGACGTGCTACCTGCAGCTGATTCGGGACGAGGAGTCGTTGCGCCTGGTCGTCAATGCCGCGCACGGAGGGCACGGACGAGGCCGGAGCAGAGCGCTGCACCTGATCCGCCAAGCCGGCGGGAGGGTGCCGCACGATCCTGCCTGGGGCGTGACCGCAAGCGATCCTGCCTCGGGCACGACCACAGGCGTGCCTGCCTTGGCGGAGGTCGGCGGGATGTTCGGGTTCTCGCCCAACGTGCGGCTGCCGAGTGTCCCATACGAGATCGACTATCCGTTCACGGTGAGCGGCCGCCCAGCGGAGCAACGCATTGCAGTTGGGGATCTTGCGGTAGTTCACGACCCAGGCACAGGTCTGGTGTCCTTGTTCGCGAACGGCCTGAAGTCGGAGGTCAAGGCACTGCATCTGGGCATGATGGCGGACGCGCTCCTACCCCCGGCGGCGCGGTTGCTTGCGCAGGCGTTCGGTTGCGCGTACCTCGTGTACGCGAACCTGCCGTTGCTCACCCCGCCGCAGGCTGTGTCAGCACCGGACACCGTGCTCAGCTTCGCCCGCGTCGAGGTCGGCCGGGTCGTCGTGCGGCGGGCGCGGTGGGTAGCGCCGGTGGAGCAGGTACCCGCACGCCGCAAGGGCGAATCCGATGCCGACTATCTGCTCCGGATCGTGGGATGGTTGGTAGCGCACAGCATCCCAGCCCGCTGTTTCGTCCGGATGAGTGCCGATAGGGTGACGACGGATCCGGCCACGCCGCAGCGGCTCAGCAAGTCGCGCAAGCCGGTATATGTCGACTTCGCCAACTGGTACCTGGTACAGGCTTTCGAGCGGATGCTCGCGGGCTCAGGGCCGGTGGTCATCTTCGAAGAAGTGCTGCCTGCGCCGCGGGACGCGCTCGGTCCAGACCCTAGCCAGCCCAGCGTCACGGAATTCATCGTCGAAATCTCGGCACCGGCGGCGGGCCATGGCTGAGCGGGCGGCGCACGGGTCCGCGTGGGTGAGTTCCCATATCTTCTATCAGGACAGCCTGGATCGTCTCCTAGTGCATGTCGTGGCTCCCCTGGTGGATGAGTGCGCCGCGAGTGAGCTGGCCCGCGAATTCTTCTTCCTGCGGTACTGGGACGGTGGCCATCATCTGCGCCTGCGGCTCCTGCCGGTCCCGGGTGTCCGCCGGGCCGATGTCCAACGGCTCATCAGCGAAAGGTTCGGCGGTTACCTGGCACGGCATCCTTCCCCCGACCGCCTGTCGCAGCAGGAGTACGCGCGGTCCGCTCGTGTGCTAGCGCGCCGGGAGAACGTGCCGTCCTGTGCAGCGCGTCCCTATCCCAACAACTCAGTCTCCTTCATCGCGTACCGGCGGGAGCACGACCGCTACGGGCACGGCGCCGCGATCCAGGCCGTGGAGCGGCACTTCGCCGAATCGAGCCGCATCGCGCTGAGAGTCGTCACCATGGGGGCGTCGGCAGATCAACGCGCGGCGGCCGCTGTCGCGCTGATCCTGGTGACATGGTTCATCGGGAATTCTGATCCCGGCCGCCTGATGACGTGGATGGCGGATAGGGACAAGGACCTTCCCGATCCCGAGAGGGCCGGTCACAAGCCTCTCGCAGCCTGTGCCGGGCGGCACCTCGTCCACACGATCGATCTCGCCCGACGGATGCGCGTACTCGCCGCGGCGGTCACGGGTTTGCCGGCCGAGGGAACGCTGGTGGACTGGGCGCGGTCGATCGGCGATTTGCGAGCCGCGCTTGCGGCGCAGATCGCGGCCGGTGCGTTCACCGCACCGTCGCGCAGCCGGGGCATCGAAGGCGGGAGCGCGGTGCTTGATCCGGACGACGGCGTCCTGCCGGTCCTTGACATCTGCGCTCATCTGATCTGCAACAGATTGGGCGTGTCTCCGGTCACCGAGGCAGCCCTGCGGAAACTGGCCGCCCAGTCTGTCGCCGCGCTTGCCAGTGAAGGGAACTGAGCGAGTGGACTGGTACAGCATCCACATCTACTACTACGACAGCGACAAGGACGCGTTGATCCTGGACGGTGTCCGGCCGCTATTTCGCCTACTGGCCGGGCAGGTCGATGCCGTTTCCTATACCCGGCACTGGCGATTCGGACCGCATATCAGATTGAACATACGCACGGATGGCGACACTTTCGCCAACATCGTCCGTCCAGCCACCGACGAGATTGTCGGCGGCTTCCTGGTGAAGCGTCCATCAACCCGGCGACTTGATCCGCAACGCGAACTCCCGGTTCATCGTCGCCTCGCCGAACTGGAGCATGAGCAGGGCCCGCTGCTGCCTTGGCACCCGGATAACTCCATCCAGATCGTTGCCCACGACCGGCGGTCGGAGGTGCTCGGCGGCGCGGAGATTGCCAATCTGGTGGCGGACTTCCATGCCTGTACCACGGAACTTTCGTTCAGGATGACCGAGGAACTCAGCGGGCCGCGGCGGCTGGCGCGCGGCTTCGATCTGATGATCGCCACCGCGCACGCGATGTCAGCTTCTGGCATTACGAAGGCTTTCGTTTCCTTCCGCTCGCACGCCGAGGGGTTTCTGTGCGGGTTCCCTGAGGGCGCCGGGCTGCGTCCGGCCTGGGCGCGACACTACCGGGAAAACGCGAGCGCGCTCATGCGGCGGGTGGACACAGTGGTGGCCGCGGTGGCTGACGGGCAGGCTGCGGCGTCGTTCATTCAGGACTGGATCGCGGCGCTCAATCCGTTGCGTGTACGGTCGGAACGACTCGCGCTGGCCGGTGTCCTCTCGATGCCGGCCGGCGTGCCCTCCGACCCGGCGCGCATCGAGGGCGGCCTGCCCGGCTTCAGCCCGTTCCACCGGGCGCTGTTCGCCAACCCCACCTGGGAGCGGACTCAGAACTCGCCAGGTTTCCTTGTGTTCCGGCTAATGCTGAATTTCACGTACCTCATGCTGACCCGGCTCGGGATCGCGCCGGTCGAGCGTTTCCTGCTCTGCCATCTGGCGGCCAACGCGGTGGAGGACCGGTACGGTATCTCGGCCATCGATTCGGCCAGCGGACATTCGAGTACGGCGCAAGCGGTGAGTACGCGATGAGTGCCGCGTCAAAAGCGGACAGGGACGAACGCCTCAGCTTGCGTCCTGGTGTATACCTCGCCGCGGATGATGAACAACTACGCCTGTTCCGCCGCCAGCCGTGGCACCAGAGCGAGTCGTTCGGGGCGCCAAACGCGACGAAACGTGCCGTGCTGAGCAGACTGGCCGAGGGACCGTGCGCGGCGACGGAGCTACTGGCAGCGACCACGGCGGAGGCTCGTGAGCTATGTGCGTTCCTTGACGCGCTTCGGGCCGGCGGCTGGCTGGTGACGACGGTGCGCTGGCGGGGCCGGGACCTCTACAGCATGCAGCCGGTAGGCACCTGGTCCGACCGGCCCGATACGCCACTTCGGGACCTTACGCTGTCCCGGTTCGCGGTGCTGCGGCGCGAGGGTGACGAGATCGTCGTCGAGTCGCCACTGGCGTCGGCGCGGATGCTGGTGCACGATGCCACGGTCATGACCCTGATCGCCGAACTGGTGCTGGCCGCCGGTAAGGCACCCACACCATTGCCAGAGCGGGTGACAGACGCGGTCCTGCGGGACCTGGTATCGGCCGGGCTTGTGATGCCCCGGTCAACAGAGACCGCGCCGGACCTGCGCCTGTGGAATCCGCACGACTTGTGGTTTCACGCACGTAGCCGGATGGGCAACGGCGGCTACTCCGGCGCGGGATTCGGTCGCACGAACTGGGCGAAGCCGTTCTTTGAGCCGCCGCCGGCGAGACGGGAGCCGTTTCCCGGCCAGGCGGTGGAGTTGCACCGGCCAGACCTGAAGGCGCTGCGCCGATCGGATCGCCCCCTGACCGCAGTGGTGGAGGACCGGCGGTCCATCCGGGCGCACGACGATGAGTCTCCGGTCACCGTCGAGCAACTCGGTGAACTGCTGTACCGGTCGGCGCGGGAGCGCACCCGGATGACGCGGGACGGGGTGGAGCATCCGAGCCGTCCGTACCCATGCGGCGGCGGAGCGTACGAACTCGAGCTGTATCCGGTGGTACGCCGCGCGTGCGGGCTTGAGGCCGGCATGTACCACTACGACTCGCACGAGCACAAGCTCCGTCTCGTCCGCGAACCAGGGCCGGAGGTCGGACGGCTGATCCGTGCCGCCGCGAGTTCGGCCATGATGCCGGCCTTGCCGCAGGTGTTGATTGTCGTGGCGGCGAGGTTCGGCCGCCTGATGCCGACGTACGAGGAACTCGGGTACTCCCTTGTCCTCAAACATGTCGGGGTGCTCTACCAGACGATGTACCTGGTGGCCACGTCGATGGGGCTGGCTGCCTGCGCCCTGGGCGCGAGTGACGCCATGGCCTTCACTGAGGCCACGGGCCTGGATTACACGGCTGAGAGCAGTGTCGGTGAATTCCTGCTCGGCGGGCGGCCTTCGGGGTGACCACGCAAAGGAGAAAGACAGTGGGACTACTGCTTCGCCCTGGGGTCTATTATGCCGAGACCCCGCAGGGGGCACATATGGTAACCCATGACGGAGAATTTGCTTTCACCGGGCGCTCAATTTATCAGTTGATCGACCGTCTGGCGCCGCTCCTTGACGGGCGTTACACCCTCGCCGAGTTGACCGGACACCTTCCCGCCGAACGCCAGACGATGGTCCAGGAATTGGTCACAGCCCTGATGGAACGCGGCGTGGTCAGGGATGCCGAGCCGGCCGCGATGCCTGACACCGGGCCGGCCGGGCACGAGCACGATGTCGCCTTTACCGGCTTCTTCCGCGATTACCCCGCGAACGCCTTCCGCGCGTACCAGGACAAGGTGACCCTAGTGCTCGGGGCCGGACGCGTGTGCGGCGCCGTCGCCATCGCCGCTGCGCGCTCCGGGCTGCAAGAGGTTCGGGTGGTCACCACCTCGGAGTGCCCCACGGAGATAGCGCCTGACTGCTGCGGATGGCGGCGGGGATGGCGGGACGGCGGCCCGCCCGCGACGGAGAGCGACAGCGGGGTGAGATCGCTGCTCGAAGGGGTGGACCTGGTGCTGCACGCTTCCGACCGGCCGATGGTGCGGCGCGCGCGGCT
>Ga0335077_10007076_pt1 | contig 13890 bp, 8 predicted proteins | sample Lox_Sample_31_FD_207151 | JGI IMG/M metagenome (GOLD analysis project Ga0335077, IMG submission 207151) | Soil microbial communities from Loxahatchee National Wildlife Refuge, Florida, United States - Lox_Sample_3.1 | ecosystem: Environmental > Terrestrial > Soil > Wetlands | place: USA: Florida...
AAAGGTTTGGTGAGCGCGGAAGGAATCGAACCTTCAACCTACTGATTAAGAGTCAGTTGCTCTGCCAATTGAGCTACGCGCCCACTGCGTCCAGCGCGGCGGGGACAAATTTTGATTATAGCATCGGTCTTCTTCGCTCACCTGCACTTCGCTTTGCAAACCGCGGCACACGAAATAAAATCGCGACGCACTGGGCACCTCGCCCTGCAACTTTTTTTCACCGCCAGGGTTCTCGTCTCTCAAGGAAGTCTCTGTCCAGGAGCCAGTCTATGCCGAGCATGGGGTGCCTTCCCCTGGTGGTGTTGGTGGTAAGCATTGCTGCGGGTGCGTTTTGTCAGACCGGCACTGCTCCGTCACGCACTCCCTCAACTTCCGTGCCGCCTGTCTCCGGAGTTCCGGGCTCCACGGTCCCGCATACGCGGCCCGGCAATCGCACGTCCACTACTCACCGCGAGCCCTGCTGGGAAGTGGCCGGCATTTCCAAGTCGGCGATGCAGCAGCGTCACCTGCTCGCGCAGCAGACACGGCAGGAAGTCGAGGCGGTGTGCGCAAACGCTTCTCTCACTGCCGCGCAGAAACGGCAGCGTATTCGTGAGATTCATCAGCAGGAGCGCCAACAGGCCCAGGGCATCATCTCTCCGCAGCAAGAAGAGGCACTACGCGCCTGCCGTGAGGAACGAGGCGGCGGAACGCACGTCGGCGGGGGCCACGTCGGCGGACATGGGGCCGGCCCCTGCGGCACTCTGCCGGGTACTGTCCATCACGAGAACGAATCAGATCTGAGTGAAGATCCGCCGGAGAAATGACGCGCAGCACACCCCTCAGAATTCACGCACGCGGGCGAGAGCCACGATCCCAACGCTACGCCGACGCGGCTTCGCGGCCCTGCTCCGGCACAGGTGACTTGGACCCAACCGCAGGCTTGCGCTGGGGAAACACATCCTCAGCTCCCGGCAGCCGCTTTTCGATCCTTCCGATCACCGGCGGACGCGACATCCCGAGTCCTGGCATCGAAGCGAACCCGTTCTCTTCGCATATGCGGTCGACGAAGCGTTGTTCTCTCTGGCTCAGCACCTGCTGCGGCAATGATGGAAAGTTCCTGAACATCCACATCAGGTAGGCGCGTTGTTTGAAGGTGAGTTGTACGTAGCGTGGGCCGATGGGCGTGTCAATCTGAAGAACGCCATCCGCGAGTTTGTCCATCCACATGACCTGTGCCTGTCCCGGGGAGAAGGTCAACACCGCAGTTGCCTGCAAAGCCCGACATTATTGCACCGGACACAGGGCAATGGGAAGAAAATCTTTCCATCGTTTGAGATTGAGTCGACTCGGATCAGCAGGGCCTTTCCCCGCGTCGCGCCTTGCCACCGCTGCGTTAGCCGATTTCCGGCAGCATTTCGATCCGATCCAGGGTCGCGGCCACCCCTATGCCCTGGCCATCTTTCTGCTCCACTCGCACGACCGACGCCTGGCACAGCGTCCACCCCCCAGCACCTACCCCCAGTTCGGGAGGGAGCATCACCACCAGTTCTAGCTTCGAACCGGCCTCCAGCCCGGTTTCTGAATAGAGAAAGATCCCGTTGGAACTGAGATCCCGAGTCACACCCGACCGCTCGGTCCCATCGGGTTTTCGGACCCTCACCGGAACCTGAACCGGTCGACGCTGCCCCGACCGTCTCTCCGGGCGCTCGTTTGTCATCGTGGGGCAGTGTACCGCGTTTCCACGGGAAAGTGGCAAACCGGGTCTCAGAGGCATGTTTCTCGCCTCTTTGTGGATGCTCGACAAAGCCCCCATCTGGACCAGGGGCAGAGAAAAGTAGGTTCTTACTGTTCGGCCACCGGCTCCTGGGTCGCAGTTGGCTTGGGGACATTCGGCTCTACCGCCAGAACCTGCTCCAGGCTGGCCAGGTTCATCGCTCTCAAACGGGCGGAGGCGCTTTGGCTTTTATCCGCGACGCCAGTTTCCGTGTATGCCTTGACCAGCAGCGACATGGTTTCCGGATTATCCTGATCCTCTTCCAGCTCCGGAATCGCCTCTTTGAAGTTCCCCTGGGACGCCAGCGCCTGTCCCGCCGCCCCATGCCAGCATTCCTGGATCGTCCGGCTATGATTGCTGTCCGCCAGCTCTCCGAGCTGATTGAGGGCTTTCTGCGCTTCATCCTTCTTGCCGGCCTGAATCAGCCGTGCCGCGCGCACTCGCAGGATGTGAGCCAACTCCTCGTCGCGATCCGCGGGCGAGAGGTTGTGGCGATGCGTCAGGGCGTCTTCCGCCGACGCCAGCCGTTCCAGCGCCAGCTGGTCGTCAGCCGCATATTGCGCCATGCGACGCAGGGCCTGCGCTTCCTGCAGCTCATACGACTGCCCATGCGCCTCCACCGAGATCCGCCACAATTCGCGGTCGGCGTCGGCGTAATTTTTCTCTCTCACCCAGGTGATTGCCTTCTGCATCCGGTCGTCAAAGCGATTGGCTGCATTCGGCTCTTTCGCGATTGCTTTGTCATATTCCTGACGCGCTTTTTCCTGGTCGCCCATCAGCGCGTACGTGTCTCCTAGTCCCACCTGGGACGTATTGAAGTTCGGATCAATCGCCAGCGCCGCCCGGTAATGCTCCAACGAGGCTTCGAAACGCCCGGCCATACGCAGGATCTCGCCATAGGAATCCTGCGGATTGGGTTCCTTCGGCAGCAGCGCGGCATAGCGATCCATGTCCTGTAACGACTCGTCGAACTCATGACTGCGCGCATGCAGATATGCCAGGTTATTCAGCGCGGGTGCGAAGTCCGGATCGATGTCCAGCGCCTTGTGCAGAAGATTGTGCGCCTGCTCGTCGCCCCGCACACCCATCAGCCAGTTGGCCGCAAGATAGTACACGTGCTTGTCTTTCGGAAACATCGCAATCATGTCGTTCATGGCTGCGATCCCTTCCAGATACTTCCCTTCCTCCGTCGCTGCCACCCACTGAATCATCAGCTTTTCGCCGGATGACGCCTTCGCTGCCAGCATTTTCGCCTGTTCCCGGGCCGTACGTGACTCCTCGGGATCGCGGCTATTCAGCGCCACCATGGTGAAAGCCGCAGCGAAATTCGGATCTTCTTTCGCCGCCGCCCTCCACCCGATATTCGCCCGCTCCAGGTAGAGCAGTTCGTAGTCCTGCACCGCCCGCTGGTAGAGATCGCGCGCTTTGGCGGACGAGGTGCTCAGCGGCATCGATTTCGCGGAAGCAACCTTAGGGTTCGCCGACTTGTCGGGACCACCATTCTTGGTCGCAGGGGCAGCCTTGACGGCGCCAGAAGCCTTCTCAGCATTTCCACCGTTGGCAGGCTTGGGATTCTCGTGCGCAACCGCCCGAGAAACCGCGAACAGACACGCCAGTGCCGCCAGAATTGCCAGGAATCTCCGCAACATAGGGACTCTCGCTCGATGCAGGTTTTTAGGGGGAGATCACTCTGAGACTAGCACCGGCTCCAGCCCAACCCAAGGACACGGCAGGTCACCACAGGGATAGCACCTCCGCGCGACCTGCGGGGATGACCGGTGGACGTACCCATTTGGTGGGGGTGGTGGAACGCCAGGTTTCAAGGTTTCAGAGTTTCAAGGTTTCAAGGGTCCCAAGTATTACGGAGTCAAAAGACAGAGGCCTCAGGCCTCCGGGAAACGCCCACCCGGAAACCTGAGACCTGTGACCTGAATCCTGTGACCTTTCGTTCAGAACGTGATTTTCGCCGCCAATTGGATTCCCCGCGGCCCGCCCCCGCCAAGAAACGGATTGCCAATACCGACATCGCCAGTAGCGGTGATCTGGTAAAAGCCGTTCCCGACCTCCCGCGTCCCAGCGTCATTCGCATGGAACCCGCACCCGCAGTCCGGCGACAGGTTCATAGCTGGATCCGCGAGGAACGAGGGCATCAGCGGGTTGGCAAAGTTCGGGTGATTCAGGATATTGAAGAACTCGGCCCGCAACTGCAGCTTGACCCGCTCGCTGATCGCCGTGTTCTTGTACAGGACGAAGTCCCATTGCTTGTAGGTCGGACCAACCAGAGCGTTGCGCCCGAGGTTGCCGTAGTGCCGTGTGCCGGGCACACAGTCGCTAGCAAATCCGAATACGCCGTCGCCGTTGTAGTCGCAAGGCATCGCGAATGCCGAAAGATCCAGGAAGTTAAATGGATCGTGTTTGTGATACGCCAGCGGCCCAACCACGTCGGGCCGGTCAAAGCACTCCGCTCCTCCACTGTAATCGTCTTCACAATTGTAGGTCAGGGTGAAGGGCTGGCCACTCTGTAGGGTGACCGTACTCTCGATGCCCCATCCGTTCTTGAGCTTCTGCATGCCCCCGCCAAAGTTCGGAAGTTCGTAGGAGAAGACCCAAGTGAGCCGGTGAGGAATGTGGAAGTTGGATGGGCCGTATTCAAGCTGAGGATTGGTGCTGTCCTGCGGCTGCGCTGCGTTGGGTACGAAGTCCTCTAGATCGCTGGAGTTGTCCAGGGATTTCGAATAGACATAATTCACTGCAGACGTGATGCCGTGCCAGCCATTCACTTTGTAGCTGACCTGGAACGAGTTGTAGTTCGACTTGCCGGTTGATTTCTCCTGATAGATGTAGAACGCTCCCGCCCCACCATCGCCAAAGGGGCGGGGAACACCGAAGTCTTGAACGCTCCCGTCATCGGCGCAGGTTTCTATGCCGTTGGGGCAATCGGCTGCCAAAATCGCCCCCTGCGTCGGCTGATTGATGTCGTAGAAACGGAACAGCCGGTGCCCCTGTGATCCCACATATCCGACCAGTAGCACGGTTTTGTTCGTCAGCTGCTGTTGGATATTGAAGTTGTAGTTCACCATGTAGGGAGTGCGGATGTGGCGATCGACCGCAAAGATATCGCACTCGAAATTGCAGGCATCTTGTGGCCCGTATACCGGGACACCCGATTGAATTACGTCCGTAGCCAACCCGGAGGAAAGGATCGGAGCTGCCCCGAAGTTCCCGTACGCAGGCCCCGGCGCATAGAAAGCAGAGAATGGCAGATGGCCGAGGAACATGTCCTGCGAGAAAGCGTCGTAGAAAAGACCAGCGCCCGCACGAACCACCGTTTTGCTCTTGCCGGTTACGTCCCACGCGATACTGGCACGCGGGGAGAAGTTCTTATAGTCGGGTTCATACAACCGGCTCAACCCGCCTGTGCCCACTTGCGTCAACGTGCCGCTTCCAACATCGTTGATCGGATCGAAGCTCGACACCAGGAAGTTGGCAAACAGGTTGTTCTTCTCCTTAACGACCCCGTAGTAGTCCCACCGTAGGCCATAGTTCAAGGTCAGGCGGGGATTCAACCGGAAGCTATCCTGCAGGTAAAGGCCGTAGCTGTTCTCCGATGTGTGGCGGAGCGAGCTGCCGTCGTATTGTAGACCGCTGAACGGAGCACCCTCAAGAAAATCGGTGAGGTTGGCGAATTTCAGCCGGCCGCGAAAGTACTTGTTGAAATGTTGCTGAATCGTGGTGCGCCGGAACTCGAATCCAGCCTTCACGTCGTGCCGCCCCACTTTCCAGGAGAAGTTCTCGATGAACTGGTTGTTCATGTCTTTGCGCGAGCGCGGATCTCCCGACGTCGTTCCCAGCTGCGAGAAGAAACTGCTTGCCCCGCTGGGAGTGACCGAAACGAGAACGATGGGCAATCCGGAATCGTGCAACCCTCCGGTGGCAGGGCAAACGTCAGGGTCTCCGTCGGGAATCTGTCCTTGGGCGCAGAGTCCGATCGATGTGGGATGGAAGCTCTGATCCTGCGGGAAGAATCCTTCCGCGAAGCGATTCCAGCCGTAGCGCAGCTCATTTACCTTGTTCGTTCCGATCGTGTGTACATAGGACAGAGACACCAACTGAACTCGCGTCGGCGTGATGGTGTTAAATCCGGGTAGTTGGCCGCCGCTGCCCGTCAACGCCAGCGGGAACGATTGTGTGCTGTCGCCGAAGAAATAACGGCCGGTCAGAATATTGTTGGTGTTGAAATTGTGGTCGATCTTCCCGATCACGCTGCTGAGGTTGTTGTACGAGGGCGTGATAAGCGAGGCGTTCGCCAGCGTATTGCCCTTTGAGTCTATGGCGCAACCGACATCGTTGGAAGGCGGCACGTCCCGATTGGGTTGTGGCCAAAATTGCAGCATGGCTTGCGTGACCGTACTCACGGTCCCGCCCCCTTCTTCAATTGCAGCAATGTCACTTTGGATCTGATTTGGGTCAGGAACGCACGCCAGAGTGACGGTTCCTACGGTCTCGCGCTGGCCTTCGTAATCGAGGAAGAAGAACGTCTTGTCTTTCACAATCGGACCGCCCAGCGAGCCTCCGAACTGATTATTGTGAAAAGGCGCGCGACGACCGTCGCTGATTTTGTTGAAGAAATTCCTCGCATCCAGCGCATTATTGCGAAAATATTCAAACACTTCCCCGTGCAATGCATTCGTTCCGCTCTTGGTCACGATGTTCACCACCGCGCCCGCATTGCGCCCGTACTCCGGTTCGAAGTTCGACAGGACTTTCATCTCGCCGACGGCGCCGATCGGCAAAATCGCCGACGGCACTGCAAAAACGCCGCCCTGGTTGATCGCCGGATCGTTGCGATACCCGTCGTTCATGTCGGTGCCGTCGAGCAAGTAGTTGTTCGACCTGCCACGCGCTCCATTCATGGAAAACTCGCCGTACGAGCCCGGCGAGTCGGTAATCTGATCCGGCGACCCCGCTACACCCGGATTCAGAAAGATGAGCTTCGTGTAGTCGCGGCCATTGATCGGAAGGTCTTCGACGGTCTTGCTCGTCAGCACCCCGCCAAGTTCATTCGACGTCGTTTCGATTTGCGGCAGGTCCCCGCCCGATACTTCGACCATCTGCGTGACCTGCCCCAGCTTCAACTGCGCGTCCACGCGCCGCTCGGTCGCCACGTTCACTTCCACGTCGCTGGTCACTGAAGTCTGGAAACCGCTCTGCGTGATCGTTACGGAGTACTTTCCAATCGGCAGTTCTGGGATCGCGTAGCTTCCGTCGGCGCTGGTCGTCGTCGTGCGCTCCAAACCCGTGCCCACGTTCTTCACTTTTACAGCCGCCCCCGCCACGAAATTTCCCGTGGGATCCGTCACTGTCCCCAAAATCGTTCCGCGAAAGGTTTGCGCCACGAGCGTGTCCGCTGTGAACAAAATGGAAAGCAGAATAAAGACTGTTGCCAAGCGCAGCTTCATGTCCGGTTCTCCTTGGTCGCGAGTCGAGGAACAGACTGCTCTCGCCGACAAGTCAACATGCTTGCTCTTGAGATTGCGGCATTATAGACGCTCCGCCTCAGAAGTTAAGCGGAACTTTGCGGAGGGAACCACCGAAATCGCTGATGCTGTTGCGATTTTGCTCGCAGGAATCAGAAGGGTGAGCGGAAACGTTGAAACTACAATTTACCGAATCGCAGAATTACCAAATCACATATTCCAGATGGCGCAAGGACGTGAAGCCTGCCGAGACCGATCACCTGAAACCTGTCGCCTGCTTTCAGAAATTAAACGCCACGCCGCCGCGCACCGACCTCGCCGACTGCACTAGGTATACAGTGCGCCCATCGCGTCCCATGACCGGCACATATCCCTGCGCCAGAAGGTTGCGCAGGTCAACCAGCACTTCCATGTGAGAGGACAGGAAACTGGCCGGAATCGGTTGCCGCACAAACACGTTCAAGTACGGATCCGATTGTCCCGCCGACGTGTTGAACAGATCGACTGGTGTCAGCGCCGAACCGCTGGTCCAGCGATACGAAGCGATCCACCGTGTCTTCGCATGCGGAATCGTGCCGCTGAACTTTGCCGCTACCGCGTGCCTGCGCTCGGTATGAATCCACTCCCGCGCGTCCTGCAGCTCCACATCCGGCCTGGTCAGATCGAGCGCCCCACCATAGGCATAATCCAGAGTCGCGGTCAGATCCGACACCAGCTTGCGCTGCAGTACCAGCCGCAGTCCGCGTGTCTCCAGGTCATTTCCCTGGTAGTTGAATGTGCCCGAATAGACATCCGGCAGCACTTCTCCTGTTTCCGCATTCAGGTCGCCCACCCCGGTCAGCACAGGATCCGTCAGCTTGTCCGAATAGAACGCAACCTGCATGTTGTTCTTGCCGACCCGCTGCGATAGCGAAACTTCCTGGTGATATCCGCGCTCCACCGCAGGCGCAAAATTGGTGATGCTCATGCGCGGTCCGGTTTCGCTCAAGTCCGACGGCGCCGAATCAAAACCCTTTTCCATTCGAGTGTTCGGAATCGAACTGGCGTACTGGTATTCCACCACCGTATTCGGCGTGAGATGCAGGTCTGCCGACCCGAAGGGCTTGAAAGCATTCACCCGGCCCATGAACTGGATCGTCTGCAACTCGCTCCCAAATTTCAGTTCGAGAACGTCCCCGAGCGTCATGCGATCCGACGTACTCAGCGACAAAGCCTGCAACGAAGCGCCGTGCAGGTTGTTCACGTCCGGAGAATTCAGCCGCCGAATCGTAAAAGCGACGGTTGGCTCGAAACCGCTGTTGAACCGGTTTGCAGAGGAAGTTCTGATGACGGCGGCCGGAAGTCCTCCACCGTAACCGACACTGCCATTCAGGCTCAGCGTGCCCGCTGACGTCAGCGAGTGCTCAACCGAGAATCCCGTGCTCATGTCGGAGGCGCTGCCAAAGCCTTGTGAAGGCGACCCCGCCATAAAGACCAGAGATCCCTTCAGATCGCGATCACCGCTCCCTTCCGTATTCTGTACCATCGCGCTTGTCCCATCGGGCAACACCCGTAGTACAGGGCGATTCGCTACCGAGCGCAGCGTCCATTTCCAGTCGTCATCGTCTCCGGGGCCGCGCAAAGGACCCAACTGGATCGCCTCGAACAGCGTGGTCAGTGTGACGTTGACCATCAACTTGGCGCCCGGCCGCAAACCGATTTTCTCGCGTAAAGCTGGCAGGAACGAAGGCGCACTCACTTTGAGGCTGTAGCTTCCCGGACTCAAACCCTTGATGGAATAGAAACCCCGATCGTCCGTGAAGACTCTGGTACTAAGAATTGCCGAGCCCAGCACTTCCACGGCTGCACCCATCTGGGGCACACCGCTGGCATTGCGAACGTATCCGGAGATCGCGCCGGGGTCCGGTGCGGACCACGCCGGAAGCGCCAGGCTCATGACGGCCACGAGGAACCCGAGCTTTCGGATCATCTCTCCCACCACCCTTGAGAACCCAGGCAGCCGCTTATTCCACGGCAAACGTTGCCGTCGGATCCACCGTCTGCTTGGAAAGGTTGTCGTTCACTTTGATCTCGATCTTGTAGGTGCCGGGCTGCAGGTTCGCCGCCGATAGCGTCTTTTGCAGCGTCACCTGGTCGCCCACATTGCCCATAGTGTCCGTCGACTCGATCGTGTGAATAATGGCCTTGTTCGTGGTCGCATCCGTCACATTGTATTCCACGGTAGCCGACGGTTTATGGGTCTTCTCGTCCACGGTCAGATTGTAAACCTGCATCCAGAAATTCAGCTTCTGATTGCGCTTGAAGGAAATCGGTCCACCCTTGGAGGGCGCCACGCGCGGCCGCACCTTGGTGGTTCCGATCACGAAGTTTCCGGTACCCACGTTCTTCGCCGCCACCGGTTCCATTTGGTCGGCGACGATGAGCGACGAGTTGGTCAGGCGGTCATCGCCAAAGTCCGGCACCGGAACACCCTGGCTCCACGTTCCCGTGCGGTCTCCGTTCACGTCCTTCACCACGATGTCGAAACGATACCGTCCGGGCTTCAGCGGCAGTGCTTTCCAATACACGGAGGAGTTCTCCGCCGTCCGCGGCAGCAACTCGACAGGAACATCGACTTGAACCGTGTCTTCGAAGGTTTGCGCGATCCGTCCGCTCAGCGTGGTCACGCGCCCGAAGATATTGACTGTTCCCCGTTCCACTCCGTCTTTGTTCTGGAACGTGATGTCCCGGTTCTTGATCTGCACCGTCACCGGAACCAAAACGGTGTCGCTCGTCACTTTCACGAAGTCCGCGCGCACGTCGAAGGGCATCAGGTTGTAGCTGATCTTGGACGTGACGATTTCCGCCAGATCCTTGAACTTGATGGCCGGCGCCTTGTTCAATTTCGCATATTGCTCCAGGCGATCGAACTGCTTCGACTGCAAGTCATTATTGAAAGGAGACTGGCCCAATCGCTCCAGGCCGCCACCAGTAAAGCGGCTGGCCTTGCTGGCCATGCCCATCTGTTCATACAGAGTCAGTCCGGCATTAGGCGTGTACAGAAGAGCGTCCTTCTCCGACCGGTCGATGGTCATGTGGTAGTCGTTACACATGCACGTGTCCACGAACTCGATGATCACTTCCTGGCCAATGTCTTCAATGTAGCGGTAGCGCCACTGCTCGAAGGGGAAGGTCGAAGTCTCGCCTCCGCCCTCTTCCATCGGACGCTCGTAGCTGCCCCCGGAAGGATGCGACTCGATCTCGTCCGGCGGTCCAAATACGATGTAGATCCGGCCCCGGTCCGTCTTCCATCCCGGAATGCCTGCCGGAAAATGCTCGTTGGCATAGGCAATGCGCCGGTAGTGTTCTTCCTTAAATTCGTTCTCTGCCGTGTCCGGCGTGGGATCGCGCCGCTGCCAGAACGCCTCGATGAAGTTGTCGCGCTCCTCGTCGTTCGAGAGCAGCATGAATGCCTTGCGCTCTTCGTCCGTGATGATCCACACAACATCCTGATCCAGCCACTTCCTGTAGGTTCCGCTCAACTCCTGACGTAATGATTTGGCGTTCTTCTTCTGCTGCTCCTTGGTGAGCGGCCTCTTCATCGGATCCTGGTCGCCGGTCTCGCCCGACTGAGCTTGCCCCTGTGCTGCCTGGTCATCCGCAGCCTTCTTGTCTTTGTCTTTGTCCTTGTCCTTGCCCAGACACACCGATCCCAGCCCTAACACCAGCGCGAAGATGGTCAAAACTCCCAGGAAACGCGTGCGAAAACTTGTGGAAAGCATAGAAGGGCCTACCTCGCGAGACACAGCAATGTGTTAATTCTATGTTCACTGGATGCATCAAGGCAAGCGAAAGTAGCCTGCCGCGTAAAGTTTTCCTGTGCGGAATCCTTCCCCTAACTCCTTTAAAAATCCATAGGTTGCCGTCTACTTCCCCAGGCCATTCCACTTCCGCATTCTGCCTTCTGACTTCTGCATTCCTCCCGCTATAATGGGCGGTCGGCAGGTTCCCCTTCTGGCAGCAGCCCACGGCCCGCTCGAGTCAGCGTCTGTGCCGGGAACTTTCTCCCCGGCGTCGACGTAACTGCTTATGCAGCAACCCGTGCGGCGTTTGCCGTTCTGTTATCAGGGGTAAGCCGGTAGCGGCAGGCAGAGCCGCCCGCCGGAAAGACAAACCGCTGTCGCAGGATGGTTCATGAAGACCTGGCAAAAAGTACTCCTAGGAATCGGTATCGCGCTGGTGCTGGTGGTCATCGTCAGCCTCACTGTGTACCAGAGCCACAAGAATCTGGTCACGGTACAGACCGGAAAAGCGCAAAAAGAAGACATTGCTTCGATCGTGAGCGCTTCCGGCGAAATCCGGCCCAAGACCTACGTCAACATCGGCGCCAATGCCTTCGGCAAGATCGTGAAGCTGTACGTGAAGGAAGGCGACCACGTCAAGAAGGGGCAATTGCTCGCGCAATTGGAGAACGTCCAATCGTCGGCCGACGTCAATGCCATGCGCGCTTCCTTGGCTGCCGCAGAGACCGACTCCGTAGCCGCCGATGCCGCTATGAAGACCTCCGTCGCCGACCTGAACCGCGCCCGGTCTGACGCCGAACGCGCCAAACTCGACTATGACCGCGCTCAGGGCCTGTACCGCGATCAGTTGATCGCCAAGCAGGACTACGACGCCCGTAAAGCCACCTGGGAAGCCGCCGATGCTGGGGTCGCTCAAGCGGTCGCCCGTCTCGCTCAGGCCAAGGCGCAGAAAGACTCCTCCGACAAGCGCATCACCCAAAATTCCGCGAACCTTACCCGCGTCTCTGACGTATTGAAGAAAACAATCTATCAGGCGCCATTTGACGGCGTCATCACGAACCTCCCCGTCCGGGAGGGCGAAACGGTTGTGATTGGAATTCAGAATGCCCCGGGCAGCACGCTCATGACGATCGCCGACATGTCCGTCATCACCTCGGAAGTCAAGGTCGACGAAACCGATATCGTCAACGTGCACCTCGGCCAGTCCGCCGAAGTGACCATCGACGCCATCCCGCACAAGACTTTCCGCGGCATCGTCTCGGAGATCGGCAACAACGCGATCGTCCGCTCCACCGGCGTTTCTACCTCGCAGCAGAGTTCGACCAGCCAGGAAGCGAAAGATTTCAAGGTCGTCGTGACTTTGACCGATCCGCCTGATCAACTGCGCCCCGGGCTCTCTTCAACGGCCAAGATCACGACCGCCACTCGGACCAGTGCCCTCAGCATCCCGATTCAGGCTCTGACCGTCCGCACCCGCGCCGATCTCATGCCGAAGGATGCGGGCAAGGGCTCCGTGCAGGCAGCCGCTCCGTCCACCGATACCGCGAAGCAGAAAGACAAGGAAAAGGAAGAAGTGCAAGGCGTCTTCGTGATCCGCAACAAAAAGGCAGAGTTTGTTCCGGTCGAAACCGGTATCGCCGGCACGACCGACATCGAAGTCACCAAAGGACTGCAGCCGGGTGACGAAATCATCACCGGCAGCTACAAGATTTTGCGTACGATCAAGCCGGGGACCAGCGTCAAAATAGATAATTCGGCCCCCAAGAAGGAAGAAGAAAGCAGCTAGTGGCGAGCAGCCGGTAGCGAACCCTTAAAGGGTCGCAACCTGGAGCCCGTAGCCGACGTCCTAACCTCTGCCAGTTTGGAACGTCCAACGAAGACGGCAAGAACGGAGCCCGTGTGTCCGAGCCGGAAACGGAGAAAAAGAAGATGGCGACCGCTGAAGTACTACCCATTGATGCCCCGATAACCTCGGCTGCGCCCAACTCCACCATGATCGCCACCGAGGATCTGTGGAAGACCTACGACATGGGCTCCGAGCAACAGGTTCACGCTTTACGCGGCGTCAACCTCCAGATTCACCGCAACGAGTACGTCGCCATCATGGGACCGTCCGGCTCCGGCAAGTCCACGCTGATGAACCTGATAGGCTGCCTCGACTCGCCCTCCAAAGGCAACTACTGGCTCAACGGACAGCTGGTTAGCGAACTCGATGACGACGAACTCGCCCGCATCCGCAACAAAGAGATTGGATTCGTGTTCCAGACCTTCAACCTGCTGGCCCGCGCCACTGCGCTCCACAACGTGGAACTGCCGCTGATCTATGCCGGAGTCCCTGCTGAAGAACGCGCCAGGCGTGCAACCGAGTCACTCACCGCAGTCGGCATGGAAAGCCGCATGCACCACAAGCCCAACGAGCTTTCCGGCGGACAGCGCCAGCGCGTCGCCATTGCCCGCGCCCTGGTCAACAAGCCGTCGATCATCCTCGCCGACGAACCGACCGGCAACCTCGACTCGCAGACAGGCCTTGAGATCATGGCCCTGTTCGACCGTCTTCACGCGGAAGGCAACACGATCGTTCTGGTTACGCACGAACACGACATTGCCGAATACGCGCACCGCGTCATCCACATCCGCGACGGTGTCGTTGCCAAGGACGAGCAGAAACGATAACGCTCCGCCCGATTCCCTCTGATCAAGCGCCCGGCTAACACCGGGCGTATCTGTTTAGGAGTGTTGTTCGCGCTCCAACGCGCGTTCGTGGCCGTAGTTGAGGACTGGCTGCAGAACACAGCCTGCGACCACGCATAAAATCGCCGCCGGCAAATTGAGCGCGCCAGTTCGCACAAAATACGCGACGCTTACCGCAAGCAGT
>Ga0335077_10007077_pt1 | contig 13890 bp, 12 predicted proteins | sample Lox_Sample_31_FD_207151 | JGI IMG/M metagenome (GOLD analysis project Ga0335077, IMG submission 207151) | Soil microbial communities from Loxahatchee National Wildlife Refuge, Florida, United States - Lox_Sample_3.1 | ecosystem: Environmental > Terrestrial > Soil > Wetlands | place: USA...
ATTTGATCCAACGGCGCGTTCCGGGAACGCGCCGTTTTTCTTTTCGGGGAGCCGACTTTCAAATGGGTGGATGCGCCGTCGCCGCCGCGGATGGGGGTACGGCAGCGCCGGCAGCACCAAATCAGGCCTCTCCTCTTTTATTCAGTCACGGGCGTTTTCCTGGGTGATTCGCTTCAAGTAGTCAAAGGAATAAATCCCCGTCGTATGTCCGTCCGCCCAGGCCGGCTGGATCGCATAGCCGCCTACCCCGGTGATGCGAACCAGTTCAAAGGCCACGGCCGGCAGCGGGGGTCCCGGATTTTTATAAACGTTTCCCAGAACGTCTGTCTCGCCCTGGCAACCGGCGCAGGGACAACACCGCCGCAATTTCTCGAGCGGAATGAAACTTTCGCTGCCGTCATGCCATTTGACGGCCAGTTCTCCGCCGATAATTTGAATGTCCGCCGGTCGCATCAGCTCTTTTTCAGCAGCCGTTCGAACACGGCTAGAGTTTCCGGGCTGACGTGGTGTTCGATGCCTTCGGCGTCCATTTCGGCCACTTTTTCCGGAATCCCGAGCGACTGGAGAAAGGCCACGACGGTTTCGTGGCGCCGCTTGCATTCGGCCGCCAGTTTGCGGCCGGCGTCGGTGAGAAAAATGGCCCGGTAAGGTTTGGTGTTCACATAACCGGCCTGGCGCAACCGCCCCAGCGTGCGGTTAACCGTCACGTGCGTTACACCCAGCCGGCGCGCCAAATCCACCACCCGCGCTTCGCCGAGGGAAGCCGACAGGTCGGCGATGGCCTCAACGTAATCCTGCGCCGTTTCCGCGGCGCGATCGCGGCGTGACCGGCGGAAGACTTCTGCTCGTTGCGCCAGTGGACGCAGGCGCGGCGCACGCGGGATAGCGGTCGGTTTGACGGAGCGCGGCATAGTTCGGAAAAGTGAAAACGATGGCCGTGCCGGAGTCGAGATTTTAATTTGTAACCGAGGCTACGTTTAATGTTGACAATTTGGGTTTCCGATTGTATCTAGTGCTACATCTTTGAGTCTATGATAAATAAATTGGCCATGGCCTCGCTGGTGCTCGGCACGGCGACGCCCGCCGCCCGCGCGCAGGAAGCGCCGCCGGCGGCTAAGAGCGGCTACACCCTGTTCAACCCGACTCCAGACAAATACCTGCGCGAATTGAGCCCTGACCGGCCGGACCAGACCGAATCGGCTTACACGGTGGACGCCGGCCATTATCAATTGGAAATGGATTTTGCGAATTTTGTCTATGACCGGTCGGAGGGCACGACCAGCAAAGCGTGGGACGTGGGCGATTTTAATTTCAAAGCCGGTTTGCTCAACAACGTTGACCTGCAACTCGTTTATGACAATTACCTGAATGTGCAGACGACCGACAGTTCGGGCCATTCCACCGCGTTGTCGGGCTTCGGCGATTTCACCACGCGGGTAAAAATAAATCTGTGGGGCGACGATGGCGGCGCTACGGCATTTGCGCTTTTGCCGTTTGTCAAATTTCCGACCAGCACGGACGATTTGGGCAACAACGCCATCGAAGGCGGCGTGATTCTTCCGCTGGCGGTCCGCTTGCCGCGTGATTTTGATTTGAGCGCGGAAACGGCGGTCAGCTTCATGAAAAATGATGGCAACGGCGGCTATCATGAAGAATTCATCGCGTCGGCCAGTTTGGATCATCCCATTGTCGGGAAGTTGAGCGGTTACCTGGAATTTTTCAGCCAATTCAGCACCGAACGTCGTGCCGGCTGGATTGGAACGGTGGACGCCGGCCTTGAATTCCTGGTCACCAAAAATATTCAACTGGATGCCAGTGGTTATTTCGGCGTGACGCCGGCCGCGCCTGATTTCAATCCGTTCACCGGCATCACCGTGAGATTTTAATTGATGGGAAAATGAATACAGCATCGGACAACGGGAAAATCGCGAACGATTCCGCTCAAACCGCCGTTTCGCGTCCAGGACACCTGTCGCTTGAAGGGTTACACGGCAGTGTGGCCGTGCCGCCGAATCAGGCCGGGTTTTGGAAGCAAATGGCCGTCTTTTTCGGCCCTGCCATTCTGGTCAGCGTGGCCTATATGGACCCGGGCAACTGGGGCACTGACCTGGCGGGCGGCGCGCAATTCAAATACGGCCTGCTTTGGGTGGTCGCTCTGGCCAGTTTGATGGCGATCTTTCTTCAAACGATTGCCGCGCGGGTCGGCGTGGCGACCGGGCGCGACCTGGCCCAATGCTGCTACGACTGGTATCCCAAGTGGACGCGCGTGCCCAACTGGTTGATGGCAGAAATCGCCATCATCGCGTGCGATTTAGCCGAAGTGCTGGGCAGCGCCGTGGCGTTGAATTTGATGTTCCACATTCCCATTTTTTGGGCGGTCATCATCACGGGGGCGGACGTGCTGCTGCTGTTGGCGCTCCAGCGGTTTGGAATGCGAACGATTGAGGCCATCGTGCTGCTGCTGGTGTTGACGATTGCGGTTTGCTACTACATTGAAATTTTTATCCTGCCGCAAACGCAGCCCGGTTTCCTGGAAATGGGCCGGGCGATGATCACGCCGCATTTGGGATCGTCCGCCATGGTTTACGTGGCCATCGGAATTATCGGCGCGACCGTCATGCCGCACGTGTTGTATTTGCACCCGGCCTTGGTGCAGAGCCGGAAATTCCAAAAGGACGACGAATCCATCCAAAAGGCAATCCGCTACAACACCTTAGATGTCACCGCGAACCTCTCGGTCGCCTTCCTGGTGAACGCCTCCATCCTGGTGCTGGCCGCCCTCGTTTTTTACGGCAAAACCAGCGTCACCGTCGCCGGCGGGCAGGTCGTTCAGTTCAACGATTCCACCGATTGGGTGCGCGCGGCTTATCTGACGCTCGCCCCATTGCTGGGCACGGTCGCCGCCAGTTGGCTGTTTGCCATCGCGCTGCTGGCCAGCGGCCAGAGCGCCACCATCGTCGGAACGCTCGCCGGGCAGGTGGTGATGGAAGGCTTCATGCGCTGGCGCATTTCGCCGGCGCTGCGCCGGCTGATCACCCGCTCGCTGGCCATCATTCCCACGGTCATCTTCATCGGCATCCGTGGCGCCAACAATATCACCGATCTGCTGGTCTTGAGCCAAGTGGTGCTGGCGCTGCAATTGCCGTTCGCCATGTTCCCGCTGTTGCAATTCGCCAGCTCCCGCCAACGGATGGGCCGATGGCGGCTCGGCTGGTTTTTGCTCATTGCCGGCTGGGGTTCAGCGCTGCTGATTACGGCCTTCGATTTTTACGGCCTGCCGGACGCCGTCAAAGAGGCCTGGCACGTCATCCTTGGACATTGATGATTTATGATTTTTGATTTATGATTTTTTCAGCACTCGAGCGCATTCATTGCCAATCATAAATGGTAAATCGTAAATCATAAATGACCTCCGGCCATGTATAACAAAATTCTGGTGACATTGGACGCGACACCGACCGACCGGGCAATTATCGAGCACGTCAAACCGCTCGCCAAATGGGCGGGCAGCCGTGTCGTGTTGCTGCACGTCGCCGACGGTTGGGCCGCGCGAACCTACGGATCGGACGCGATCAGCCGGGAAATCACTGAGGACACAGCCTATCTGGAAAAAATCCGCGCCGAGTTTCAATCCGCTGGCGTTTCCACCGAGGCCGAATTGGCTTACGGCGATCCCGGGAACGAAATCGTCAAATGGGTTGAGAAAAAAGGCTGCGACCTGGTGGCGATGAGCACGCACGGCCACGGCTTTCTCGCCGATCTGTTTTTGGGCAGCGCGTCGCGGCGCGTCCGTCACAGCATCAGCGTGCCGGTCCTGCTCTTGCGGGCGAAGTAGCAGGAATTTATGATTTACGATTTATGATTTGAAACAAACATGCTTCGATCTCCGCAAAATCGCAAATCATCAATCATCAATCATCAATCATAAATTCTTTTGGTCGTTCAACCAGGTGTAACAGATTCCCCTCGCCATCGGCCAGGAACAAAATCCGTCCGCCGCCGGCTGCCGGGCGGATTTCTTCCGTAAACCTCACCCCGCGTTGTTCAAGTTCACTTTTCGCGGCTTCGATTGCATCCACCCGCACTGCCACGTGCCGGAACCCGGCCAGTTTGTTGTCGCCGCGGCCTGCATTGGGCGCGGCGTTGGCCGGATAAATCTCCAGCCACGCGCCGCCGGCCAGCGCGACGATGAAGGTCGGCGGCTGCTGGCCATTGTCCCAAATCACCCGCGCGCCCAGCACGCGTGCATACCAGTTTTTCAGGGCCACGCTGTCCGCGGCGGGCACCCCGATGTGTTCGATGGAAAAATTCATGTTTGCACGCAGCCTAAGCGGCTGGCGTGGATTTTCAAGTGAGTTAAGTGAGTGAATGGTTGAATGGGGCAACAACTTTTCCAACCGATCACTCATTTGACCAGTTACCTGTTTAACTTCGTCCAATTTTCCGTTCACAGGCGCGATTTTTTTTGTAAGCTCATCGGAAAAATTGTGAAAGCCGAATCATTTCTCCAGCAGCGGTTGCTGTGCATCACGACGATTGACCGGGTCGAAGACGCCGTGCCGCTCGCCGAGGCGCTGCTGGCGGGCGGGTTGCGCGTCATGGAAATCACCTTCCGCACCACCGCCGCCCCGGAATCCATCCGGCGCATTCGCCAGAGTCTGCCGGAAATGGCCATCGGCGCCGGCACGTTGCTGTCGCCGGAGCAGGTGCAGGAGGCGATTGATTTCGGCGCGCAATTCGGCGTGTCGCCCGGCTTGAACGAGGCGGTTTTGGACGCCGCCGGGGAACGTGACCTGCCGTTTTTTCCCGGAGTCATGACACCGACCGACGTGGACCGCGCGTTGAACCTCGGCTGGCAGCATTTGAAATTTTTTCCGGCGGAACCGGCGGGCGGCGCGGCGATGCTCAAGGCGTTAGCCGGCCCCTTCGCGCACGCCGGCGTGAAATTCATTCCGACCGGTGGCATCAATGCGGCAAGGCTGCCGGATTACCTTGCAATTCCGCAGGTCGCGGCGGTCGGCGGTTCGTGGATGGCTGAACGCAAGCTCGTTGTGGAAAAGGCATGGGGCGAAATCACCGCGCTGACCACCGAAGCGGTGAAGATCGCCGCGCAGACGAAAGCATAAGTTGATGGGGCGGCGCTGCCGCGCCGCCGGACGCGCAGCAGCGCGTCCCCGCCCGTTATTCAATTTCCAATTGTCACCTGCAATGGCTGGTCGCGGCGTTCGGCAAAGCGGCGCACATATTTGTCCCACGCCGCCGCATCGGGAAAATCGCCGCTCTCGCTCCAACCCGCGCCCAAATAATAAACAAACGGTTTGCCGATTTCTGCCGACGCGACGGCGAGGAGGTTTCGAATCGCCGGCTGGCCTTCCGTTACCGTGTTCGTCGGCGCCCGGAACGCGCCGGCAGGCAGGTCTGGAAGGTCATTGGTGAACATTTCCACACTGCCTTTCGGCAACATGATGGCGACCGCCGTCGTCCCTTTGTTGAAATCCTGCGGCTGCCAGTAAGCCATCCAGCCTTCCTTCTGATTTTGAACGACCAGACCTTGGTCGGTGCTGTTCTGCCACGGGTTGATAATGCTCCACGGATCCAACAAACGCGTGTCCATTGAAAGCACAACATTTGCTCCCGGTCGTTCGGCCAGCCCGACGCCGATTTGCAGCGGCGAATTGTCGTCGCTGCTGAAACTGCTCTCGACGCGGCTCAGGTTGGAGCCGGCGTCAATGCTGATGCGTTTGGTTTCGGAAATTTTCCGTCCGCCGGCATCCCACGCGTCGTAAGTCAGTTCAAATTCCGAGCGGATCGGGCCCGTGGTAATGACTTTGTACGTGCGCCAGTTGCTGGAAACGTAAAGTTTGCCTTCCTTCCAAATGCCCAGCCCGCCGCAACCGCGACCTTTGCCAACGCGATAATCGTCCTGCGCCGGGCCGTTCAGGTCGAAAAAATTCATGGTGCGATACATGTCGTTGACGATGAGACTGTGCGTACGCTTGATCCAGACGTCCACGCCGCTGCTGGTGAGCGGTTCTTCCTGCCACGTTTCCAGCGCTTCGCCAAACATGCGATGCGCAATGCGGTCGCTTTCCCACGCGAAATCGTCATGCCGCTCCGGCACGTAACGCGCGAACGTTTTCACAATGGGCGGCGGCGTGACAATCGAACCCATTGCGTCCATCGTGGCTAAAATCTCAAACGTCCGTGTTTCACCAGGCGCAAAGTCAACTTGGAAAAGCAATTTGTCCGGCGCTGAATTCGATTCGGAAGAATAAATTTGCGAATCCAAAATGCGCGATGAAAGCCCGTCCACCACAATTAGCTTATGCGACATTAAAAAATCCGGCACATAATTTGAAAGTGACGAGTGATGCCAAATGTCCACACGAGACATAAATTTTTCAGCTACCACTTGTGGATCAAGTTCGACAGTCTCACATTCCCGATGAAATTGAGAAAGATTGAAAATTTGTATTTCTACTATTGGATTCGTAAAATCCGCATGTGATCCAACCTTGATGAGCGTGTGTTTTTCCAAAACCGCCATCCGGTAAACCTCGCTGCCGGCGAGCAAAAATGCGCCGACGCCGTAAGGCTCGGTTGAATCTTCTGCGAACCTCTTCGGCTCACCGCCCACGGGCTGGACATGCATCAGTTTGCCATTGGCGTCCACACAACCAATCAGCGCAGCCCACGCCTTTTCAACGGCAGGCTGGAATTTCACGCGATCGAGCAGACCCTGATTCACACCCCAGGCCAGCGCGTAGGTGAAAAAACCGGAGCCGCTGGTTTCTTTGGCTGGATAACTGTCGGGATCGAGCAAGCTGGAGCGCCAGAGGCCATCCGGTTGCTGACACACAAGGATTTTTTCCGCCATGTCCTTGAACAATTGCTCGAAGCGCGGCCGGTCGGGGTGGTTCATCGGCAGGTATTGCAGCACGCGGACAAGGCCGGCCAACACCCAGCCGTTGCCGCGGCTCCAGAAAACCTTTTTGCCGTTGGCCTCGCGCTTCTGGAAGAACGTGCTGTCGCGGAAAAACAGGTGCTCGTCCTTGTCGTAAAGATAATCCGTCGTGCGCCACCAGTTGGTCACGGCAAAATTCAGATAGCGCTCATCGCCGGTCGCGGCGTAAAGGCGCACCCACGCCGGCGGCCCCATGAACAGCGAATCGCACCACGACCAGTTTTTGCGGTCCCGGCTCTCCGCTTTCGTGAATTCGAGGCTCGGCACGTCCGACGGTTTGGCCAGAATGGCGTCGAACCGTTCGCGCAACGGCGCCAGCATCCGGTTTTCGCGGTAAAGAAAGTAAAGCTCGGTGTAAGCCTGGCCGACGCAGTAGTCGTCCGCGTCGTAAAACAGCAGCCCAGGCCGCCAGCCGTTGGCGTCGCCCGCCGCCCGCATGGCCTCGCGGTATTTGGCGTCGCCGGAAATTCCCGCCAGCGCCATCATGCCCGCGTATTCCGCGCCCAACAGCCAACTGGTGGGTGAATGGGTGGCCGGATGCGCGAGCTGCCAGTCGGCCACACGTTGCATCGCGTTGAGGATGGCGGCTGGCCGGATGTCCGGCGACGGCGGCATGATGAGCGCGCCCGCCAAAGGGTCGGGAGGGGCAACCGGTTTTTCCGGGGTTTGCGGCGCGCGCGGCGGCGGCGTCAGCATGTCCGGCGCGCGCTGTTGCGCGCGCAGTTGAAAATTCGCGGCAAGAAAAACGACAGCAGCAAAGCCGGCACAACGGCGTAAAGTGATTTTCATGCCTCTGGCTTACCGCCCCAGCCAGCCGCCGTCAATGTTGATGACCGCGCCGTTGAGATAATCGGCCTCCGGCGAAGCCAGGAACACACAGCCGCCGGCAACATCCTCCGGCCTGCCCCAGCGGCCCTCGGGTATGCGGTCGAGGATGGACCGGTTGCGCCTGGTGTCTTCGCGCAACGCCCGCGTGTTTTCCGTGGCGACATAACCCGGCGCAACGGCGTTGATGTTGATGCGCTCCTTCGCCCATTCGTTGGCGAGGGCTTTCGTAAACCCGGCGATACCGTGTTTGCTCGCGGTGTAAGCGGCAACGTTGATGCCGCCCTGGAACGAAAGCACCGACGCGATGTTCACAATCTTCAAACGGGCATCGGCGGGCGATTTGCCGCGACCGGCAGTCAGCCACCATTTCGCCACGGCCTGGCAGAGGAAAAACGGCGCCGACAGATTCGTTCGCAACACCTCGTTCCAATCCGCCTCGGGGTAATCCGCCGCCGGCGCGCGGCGGATGATGCCCGCATTGTTGACCAGCACGTCAATGCGGCCGGTTTGCTTCACAATCCGCCCCACCAATTCCGCCGCCTTTTTCTGCGTGATTTGGCCGAGGTCGGCCTTGACGGCCACAAATTCGCCGCCTACGGTTTTGACCTGCCCGGCCGTCGCCGTCAGATCGCTCCGCGCCACGCCCGCGACCGTTGCGCCTTCGCGGGCAAACGCGATGGCAATGGCCTGCCCGATCCCCCGGCTTGCGCCGGTGACCACGACGACTTTGTTTTTGAAGCGCATGATTGGGAAGTGATTTGTCAAATGGGTTAAATGAGTTAAATGAGTCAAGTCGGTCCTGCGATTGACACTGACGCCCGGCAACCCATTTAACCAATCACTTAATTAACCAGTTACTTTCATCTCAAATCCGCCGGTTTCACCCCGTCCATGTCGTCAAACGTCTGGTTCTCGCCGGCCATGCCCCAGATGAATTTGTAATTGCCCGTGCCACAGCCGCAATGGATGGACCAGTTCGGCGACAACACGGCTTCCTCGTTGTGCACGAAAAGGTGCCGCGTCTGCTGCGGTTCGCCCAGAAAATGCGTGAGCACGTTCTCGCCCAGGTCGAAATAAAAATAAATCTCGGTGCGTCGGAAGTGTGTGTGTGGCGGAAACGAATTCCATACGCTGCCCTTGTCGAGCGCAGTGAACCCCATGACGAGCTGGCAGCTCTGGATACCGCCGGTGTGGATGTATTTGTAAATTGTCCGCTGGTTGGCCGCCGCCGGTGAACCCAGCGGCAGCGGCGAGGCGTCCTTCGGCTTCGTCATCGCCGCCGGATGCGCCGCGTGGGCCGGGCAGCTCAGGAAATAGAACTTGGCCGGTTTCTTCGCGTCCTTGCTCTCGAAGGTGACCGACCGGGTGCCCATCGGCAGATAAACGCAGTTCAGCCGGTTGAGCGAAAAAGTCTTGCCGTCCGCATGCACAACTCCGGCGCCGCCGACGTTGATGGCGCCCAATTCGCGGCGTTCGAGGAAAAATGCCCGCCCGGTTTCCTTGGGGTTCGGCAATTCCACAGGTTTGACCGGCATGACGCCGCCGACGACCAGCCGGTCGAGGTCAGTGAACATGCCGCTCAACTGGCCCGGCGTAAAAAGGTTGGTGACGAGAAACGTGTCCCGCAATTCCTGCGTGTTCAGACGCGGCACTTCCAGCGGACGTGGCATCCGGCGGAAGGAATTCTCAAACATGGCGTCAGTTTTGCAAAATCGGAACCGGCCGGCAAATGTTTAACTATGGGATTGACAGAAGCCGCGCCCGAATTAAACAACCGAATTGCAGGAACGGTCTGCGGTTAACATGAAATGCCGGCGATGCAATCCGGCTCAGGCGTAGGAATGAAGTTCGGCTTTGGCCACAGCTTCAGCCGGCACGGGCGTGGTTTCCGCAGCCGGCATCGTGAAAAGACAGCGCGGATATCCCGAGCATCCCCAGAATTTGCTGCCGGGATTGGGGCCGCGCTCGGCAACCCGTAGCACCATTTCGCATCCGCATTTCGGGCAAAACTTCCGCGTATCGTTCAGCAGGTCGAGCACGTCCGGGTCAAATCGGGCGTCCGCGAATTCAAGCATTTGGGCCAACTCAGTCTCGGTCAGAATCTCGATGTCGTGTCGCTTGGCAAACTGCATGGCCTGATTGGTGTAGCCATTCAGCGTGATCAGCTTGCCCCGCGGGATGTCCGCATCCGTCAACGCGCCCAGGAATTCCCGGACCGGCTTCACGCCAACCCGCGACACCTTCCATTGCTTGCATTGAACCGCCGCGCACCGCCCATCCTTCCGAATGACCAAATCAATCCCGCCGTCCGGATTTGCGCCACCGCGCCGGGTCACGTCGTAACCCAGCTTCCGATAAACCAGCCCGATTAATTTCTCGAATTGGAACCAGTCAACGGAGCGGATTTGTTGGAGCAGCTCGGTTGTCGTGAGGATTGGCTCGGATGCCAGTGCCATTTTTGGTTCCGGTTCGTCTTCCTCCGAATTTGCGTCTCTATTGCGAAGAGGGGGCGCAAATGTGTTTCGAGCCGTTCCGCGCATGTAACGCTCCGGCGTCGCCAGCCGGAAAATACCGAGAATGGCCAGGCTGAAAACCGCCAGCCCGACGATCGCGAGGGAAATCCAGCCAATGACAAAAGCCACCTGGCTGAAACCCGGGATGAAAACAAGGGCGAGTCCGCCAATACCCGTCAATGCGATAATTGGTATTGTCAAATCGTGATTTCTTTTTTGCCATGCCATATCGGCTCCCGCTACCGCAATTCTGATGCCTAAATCGGGCCTGGAACCTGCGTTTTTCGAGAAATTTGCGCATCCTGTGGTTCGTTTCGGGTCAGGGGTTTGGCTTTGGCGTCCGGGCGTGTCGGCAGTTGGGGTTGAGCCGCCTTTCCCGGACTTCGGCGGGGAGCCGGTTATTGCGGACAGCAGACACAAGGCTTCGACCGGGTGGCCCGACAGGCACGCCAACTGCTTCTGTTCGCTGCCTAAGGCCGTATAACTTGCCGGTTCCGCACGTACCAGAAAACCGGTTCCAGGGAATCAACGAGAAAAAACGGGCTTGGACACAACACCATGAAAGCTAAAATTTACAAAATCGGTCACAATGGACAGGTCGCTGGACCCGCCCGTCCGGAATTAACACGTCCGGTTGCGATAACGACGCTCGAATGCAACCATCCCACCGCAACGGCGGTCTCCGTGGCGGGCACCTTCAATGACTGGCGCCCGGGTGCAACGCCCATGATTCCGTTGGGCGCCGGGCGTTGGATCAAGCCCTTGGCTTTGCCACCGGGCACGTATGAATATCGGTTGGTGGTGGATGGCGAGTGGATGCCTGACCCGCTCGCCAAGGAAGCGGTGACCAATCCGTTCGGCGGATTGAACTCAGTCCTCAAAGTGCCGGACCGGAACGGGAACAGTTGAGAGTCACGGTTGGGCATCGGTGGAATACAAACCCTCCGACGGCGTTTGCCAGCGTCCGTGCAAATCGGGGTTCACTTGCCCGCGATAGATCAAAGTTTACGATCACAAGGCCGCTGCTGCCGTGCAAAAGCAGGCTGCAAACGGCAAGAAGTTTCGAAGGATCGGGTTGCTTGTCAAACGGCGTGATGCGGTGATCGCGCACTGCGGAATTCAGGTCTCGTGAACCCGGCCCCCTGCGCCGGAGGATGACCTTTCACGGGCTTACCTGGTGGATGCGGTAGTAGCGTTGCGGAGCCGCCGGACTCAGAGGCGGCGCTCCGGATAAAACGCCATTGTCTTCCCAACTGGCAATACTGGCGCTACCAGTGATGGTAATCACTGGCTGCCAATTGACCGGCAGCAGGCTGGGGGTGAATTGCACTTCGTAAGCGGCGCCGGGTGCGGTTTCCCATTGCAGCGTTGCCGTCCGTTGCGCGGCGTCGGTGGTCAGGCCGATAATCTGCAAGCCCGGCGTCGGGGTGATGGTGAGCTGGCTGAAGAAGGCGTTGCGGTCTTCGGGCGGCGCGTAATAATCGTTCAGAAAGGCCAGCCCGATGGCGTGCGTACCGGCGGTCAGGAACAGGGTAACGGTGTAAGTGGTAAAGTTCGTGTTTGTGAGAAAGAAGTTGGTCTGACTGTTGCCATCCACCGTCACGCCAATCTGGGGGAGCACGCCCGCCGCCGAAGTCCCGCCGGCCACGATGGTGAAGGTGTAATCCCCGGCCGTAGTGAAGTTCACGGTGGTTTCAATCCGGCCGTTGCTATTGACATAAGCGACGCCGCCGGACGTGTAGTAGGCGTTCACGTTCACGTTGGTCATGGTACCGGCCACGACGGAAACGCCGGGCGATGGTTGAAACGCGGCGCCCAAACCGGTAAGCAATTTGCTGATGTAACGCCCGGCTTCGGTGGCATTTTGTGTTTCGGTGTCCCACTCGATTTCATCGAGGACGACCAGCCCGTTGCCGCGGCGATCCTGCGCCACCGCACCAGGCCGGGTGAGCAAAGTGGCCGGGTTGTTGTCGGCATCCCGGCCCCAAAGGATTTGGTCAAGGAACAGGTTCCGGTCTTCGGGCGGCGCATAAGCGTCGTTGTCGAATGAAACCGCCAGTTGATGCGTGCCCGGCGTGAGTTCGGCGCTGAGGGTGTAGTAAGCCAATTGGTTGGTGGGCACGGTCACCGAGTCCTGCGTGACGCCGTCAATCTGCAAGGACATTTGCGGCCAGCCGCCGAGCGCGGGTGTGCCGCTGGCCAGCACGTTAAAGAGATAGGTTCCGGCCTGGGCTGCGTTGATGTCCTGGGCGACATAGCCATTGGACCAGAGCCACCAGCCGCCGGACCCGGGCCCGCCGCTGGTATGAATCGGCATGTTCTCCACTTGAATGGTGTTGTAGGTCGCGAGGTCAAACACCTTGCGGTAATAGCGGCTGGCAACATTGCTGGACAACACTTCGGTCTGGTTCCACGTGCCAGGCTGGCTGATCCAATACAAATCGTCATTGGCGAGACGCACGACGGCGTCAGTCGAGTCGCGGCGCAACACCAGGCCGAGGGTGGCCGGGCTGTAATTCAGTTCCGGAATGAGCATGGGCCCGGCTGCGGCGAGAAAAGTGTCGGTGGGCCGGTGCAATAACAATTTGCCGCCGCGTGCGACGTAGTTGGTGAGCGTGGGCAGTTGCGTGGTCGCTTCCTGCCAGGCGGCATTGCTCCCGGCCACAATGAGCACGGGGTAAACCGCCGGGTCGCAGTTCGTCAGGTGGCCGGAGAAGTTTTCCGCTTGTAAACCGAATTGCGCGAGCCTGGTCGCAGCGGGGGAATTCATTTCGGCCAGCAACGCAATTGGTTGGAGCGCGAGATGGCCGGCGCCGGAACAACCGTAATTGAGCAAACGCTGCAGCAAAACCCCGGCCAGCGGTTCGTTGTCGAACCGCGCAACGAGCGGCCATTGGGAGCAGAGAACGCCGCCGGAACCCATTGGGACTTCCACGGCGGCAGCGTAGGAGAGGCCGCTCGTGGAGCCGATGGATGCCAGCACACGGAAATTGCCGCTGCCGGGTGCGTTGAGGGCCTGGACGACTACACGGTTGTCGTCCGCCCACCAACGCAGGTCGTTGGTGGTGAGGTCGGCGGTGACCGGATGGTTGGGATTGGGAAAGGCAAAGCTGGCGTCGTAATTCTGCACCTGGAGTCCCGCGGGCATCCAGGCCGGATAATTGGTTTGTTCGAGCACGAGCACCCAACCGCCGCGCGCGGTGAAGCTCTGCCATTTGCTGGCGATGGCGTCCGAACCCACCTCCGGCACCGGTGCAGCGGTCAAGGCGTTCTGGCCGAGGATAAGCAGGTTGAATTGATCGTAGGCCGCGGCGTGCAGATCAGTCACGGTAGTGAAAGGAATTCCGAAGCGCCCCAGCAAACTGGCGGTGGCGCCGGCCGGGTCATACAAACCTGCTTTCACACCGGCCGGCAAGGTAAGCGTCGTGGGCGGGATGGCCGAGTAAAGAACGGTGTTCGTGTAAACCGGGCTGGTGGCGTTGTCCAATTCAAATTGCAATGGAAACGGTCCGCTGCCGGCCGGCACCGGGAAAGAGATGTTACCCTGCCATTGGCCGGCGGGCGGCAGGGGGAACGCCGTGGTTT
>Ga0335077_10007078_pt1 | contig 13888 bp, 14 predicted proteins | sample Lox_Sample_31_FD_207151 | JGI IMG/M metagenome (GOLD analysis project Ga0335077, IMG submission 207151) | Soil microbial communities from Loxahatchee National Wildlife Refuge, Florida, United States - Lox_Sample_3.1 | ecosystem: Environmental > Terrestrial > Soil > Wetlands | place: USA...
TTTATTTCCGCACGACGGACGTGACGGGAGTGGCGGAGCTGCCGGCGGGCACCGAGATGGTGATGCCGGGCGACAACGTGTCGCTGGTGGTGGAGCTGATCACGCCGGTGGCCATGGACAAAGGACTGCGCTTCGCCATCCGCGAAGGCGGCCGCACCGTGGGCGCGGGCACCGTCACCGAGATCGTGGAGTAGGGGGACATCGAATGCCGCGCGAAATTATTACCATGCAATGCACCGAGTGCAAGAGCCGCAATTATTCGAACACCAAGAATAAGAAAACAACGACCGAGCGGCTGGAATTGAAGAAATTTTGTCCTAAATGCCGTAAACACCAGGTGCACAAGGAAATCAAGTAAACTGGGAATGCGGGACCCAGGGGCGTAGGTTTAACGGCAGACCAGCGGTCTCCAAAACCGCGAGTGGGGGTTCGAATCCCTCCGCCCCTGCCAGTTTGAACATGCCGGCAGGGTCCAAGGTTTACGGCCCGTACAAATTCCGAGCGAGAGAGAAATATGGCAGGAGCAGTAGAAGCGTTCAAAGAGTGGCCCAAGGCCACAAAGAATTACATTGGCGAACTGCAGAACGAGATGAAGCGTGTCACGTGGCCTAACTCCAAACAGGTGCAGTCCACGACCGTGGTCGTGATCCTCACCGTTTTCGCCTTCGCCGCTTTCTTTGAAGTTGTTGATTCGATCATCTTTCGCACAGTCACCAAGTTTTACGACGTGATGACGAGATAGGAGGGTGCTCCATGGACGAAGAAAGACAAGATCCGGAGGAACACCCGCAGCCTGAGATGAGTGCGGAAGAACAGCCAGCGGCTGATTTTGGCGCCGCTGAAGCTGCCTCCCCGGCGCCTGAAGCCCCCCTAAGTGAGGACAACGGGCAAGCAGTTCCCGCGCCGCCTCCTATCGAAGCCGACGACTCGAAAAAGTGGTTCATCGTGCACACCTACTCGGGCTTCGAGAACAAGGTGGCGGAATCGCTGCGCAGCCGGGCGCAAGCGTTCGGTTTCGCGGACAAGATCGGGCAGATTCTGATCCCCACTGAAGAAGTGGTTGAGCTGCGCGGCGGCAAAAAGGTGACGAGCAAACGCCTGGTTTATCCCGGCTACGTTCTGGTGCAGATGGAGATGAACGACGAACTGTGGCACGCGGTGAAGGCCACGCCGAGGGTGACAGGTTTTGTAGGGGGCGGCACGAGTCCCGTTCCGCTGAGCGCGGATGAGGTGAACCAGATTCTCTACCGCCAGGCATCGTCGGCTGAGCGGCCGCGGCCCAAGATGAATTTCGAAAAGAGCGAGAGCGTGCGTATCATCGACGGTCCGTTCGCCAATTTCCAGGGCAAGGTGGACGAAGTCAATCCCGAGCGCAACACGCTGCGCGTGCTGGTGACGATATTCGGTCGTGCCACGCCCGTGGAGTTGGATTTCCTGCAAGTAGAAAAAGTCTAAAAGAGAGAATTTCCTGAATGGCAAAGAAAGTAACAGCACAGGTGAAATTGCAGATTCCCGCGGGAAAAGCTACGCCGGCGCCGCCGGTGGGGACAGCTCTCGGACCGCAGGGCGTCAACATCATGGATTTTTGCAAGGCGTTCAACGCCAAGACCTCCGCGAAAGACCAGGAAGGTCTGATTATTCCGGTCGTCATCACCATCTATTCCGATCGCAGCTTCACCTTCATCACCTAGACGCCGCCGGTACCGGTGCTCATCAAGCGCGCCGTGAACCTGGCCAAGGGATCGGCTGAGCCGAACAAGACCAAAGTCGGCAAGATCACCGAAAAGCAGGTGGAGGAGATCGCCAAGATCAAGATGCCGGACCTCAACTGCTTCACGATCGAGTCGGCGATCAAGTCTGTCAAAGGCACTGCCCGCAGCATGGGCGTGGACGTGGTGTAGCCGGCCGCTGGCCGGCGCATTGCAGACACAGCGAGGGGGAGACGCGGGGACTCCTGGGAATTTCTCCACATTCGAAAATGTCAGAACCGCTGCGCATCGTCACCATGCACCCGTTCGAGCCCGGGGAAATCGAGAAGATCAAGGCTGCGGCTCCGAAGGCGCACATCGACTTCATCGTCTGCCGCTCGCGTGACGAATTCGAGGAGAAGGTGAAGGACGCCGAGGTCGTTTACGGCGAGATTCGCGGCGATACGCTCCGGTCCGCATCCAAGCTCAAATGGGTGCAGGCTGGGGGCGCGGGCGTTGAGTGGATCGACCAGGCGATGCGCGAAAGCCCGGTCGTGCTGACCAACTTCGCCCGCACCTTTGCGCCGGGGATCGCGGAAACCGCCATGGGCATGCTGCTTTGCCTGACCCGCGGAATCAGCAAGTACTACATTCCGCAGTTCTACAAGCGCGAGTGGAAGCCCATGGGCACGGTCAAGTCGGATGATCATTCAGAGCTTGCGAGCCGTACCATGGGTATCGTGGGCCTCGGCGGCATCGGCTGCGCTGTCGGGCGGTGCGCACACCTTGGATTCGGCATGCGCATCGTGGCGACGGACGCCCGTCCGATTCACAGACCGGAGTGTGTGGCTGAACTGCACGATCCGGGGTGGTTCCCGGAGATGGTGCGCACGGTCGACGTTCTGGTCGCCGCCGCGCCCCACACGCCCGAGACCGACTGCATGTTCAACGAGCAGGTGTTCCGCAGCATGAAAAAGACAGCATATTTCCTTGCGCTTTCCCGCGGCAAGTTGTTCGACGATATGGCGCTGGTGAAGGCATTGCAGGAGGGCTGGATCGCAGGCGCAGGCCTGGACGTGTTCCCGGTCGAGCCGCCGCCTGCAAGCCATCCGATCTTCGACTGCCCCAACGTCGTCCTGACCATGCACACCTCGGGCTGGAGCCCGGACCGCCAGGTGCGACTGATCGATTACTTTGCCGAGAATGTGCGCCGCTACGGCGAAGGCCTGCCGCTCGTCAACGTGGTCGACAAGAAGCTGGGATACTGAGCGCGCGGTTGACTTCGGGCAGCCCGTGCTGAAAAAATGAGTTTATCGACGTGCGGATGTGGCGGAACTGGCAGACGCGCATGGTTCAGGTCCATGTTCTCGCAAGGGAGTGGAGGTTCAAGTCCTCTCATCCGCACCAATCTCTTTATTCGAGCCTCTAGCAATACTTCGTTCCACCCAGGAACTTCCAGAGCGAACCCACGCAAGCCAAGACCAGCACAAACAGGAGCACCAGCTCCGGCTGGTAGCGGAAGAGACAATACAAAACGTTCCGATCGACGGGACAACCGGCAAGCATATTGGTATTCCTTTGAAAGCGATTATGATTCAGTTGCAGGCGCGCCTCAAGATGCTTTTTGGTTAGCCCGCTGCTGCTATCGCGCACTGCTTTCCTGGTTTGTTACGCCTTATGAATCAATGATTTAGATGAAACGATGGAGGTTTTGCTTCAGGCGCTTACTGGAAATAGCCCCTGGCCAGTTCGGGCTTCAAGGCAAGCGCCTTTTGCCAGTTCGCCTTAGCCTCTTCTTTCTGACCTAACGCTTCGAGCGCGATACCCAGGTTCAGAAGAGCCTCGGCAAAATCAGGGGCGGTGGTGATGGCCTCGCGGTAGAGATGCACGGCCTGTTCCTGCTGGCCGGATTTCTGGTTGAGGAGCCCCGCGTTGTAGAGGATTTCGGGTGCCCGTTCTCCGGCTTCGATCAGTTTCGAGTGCAGGTCCATCGCTTCTTCGATGCGGCCGCGCTCGATGGCCATGGCAGCCAGGGCGCGCAGCGCATCGGTAGATTGCGGCTGCGCCGCCAGGCAGCGCTGGAACGCATCTTGTGCCGCTTCCACTTCGCCCAGCTTCCAGTTCGCGATGCCGGCATTGAGCAGCGCTTCGGCCCAGTCTTTTCGCTTCCAAAGGCAAGCGTCGAAGGCTTCGGCAGCCCCTCGAAAATCCCCGAGTTCCAGGCGCAGGCAGCCCAGTCGAAAGCGCGAGTCCTCGGCATGAGGCGCATCGGGAGACTGTTCGAGCAGGCACGCGTAGAGCTTCTCCGCTTCGGCAAAGTTGCGGTCTTGCTCGAGCGCGAGCGCGAGGTTCCATAGGGCGGTTGAGGAGTGAGGGTCAAGTTCCAGCGCGCGCCGGTAGCACTCCTTGGCTTTCTCCCGCTCGCCGCTTTCCTGACAGGCGACGCCCAGATTGATTTGCAGTTCCGCATCGTTGGGGCGCAGGCGCAGCGCTTCGGCGTAAGCCTTGGCGGCGTCCGGCCGGCCGGCTTTCTCAAGGGCAACCCCCAGGTTGAACCACCCTTCAAAGGCATCCGGCGCGATCTTGACCAGGGCGGCGCAGTGCGCAGCGGCGCGAGGGTAATCCTGGGTGGCAAATGCCGCCGCGGCGAGACCTTCGTGGGCGGCGCGCGCATCGGGCCGGATTTTCAACAACTGCTCGGCGCAATCGGCGGCGGCGGTGTGATCTTTCAACTCCAGGTGGACGGCAATGGAATTCGCCAGCGCCTCTTCCGAGCGCGGATCCTGCTCGAGAATCCGGCGATACAGCTCGGCCGCCTCAGAGAATTTCTTCAGAAGCTGCAGAGCCACGGCTTTTCCGAGCAGTACCGGCTCGAGCTTGGCAGCATCAACGTGCGCGGCCAGACGAAGGCATCGTTCGTACGCTTCGAGCGCGGGCCTTGCCGCGCCCTGACGCAATCGGCATTGCCCCAGCCCGAGATGCGCGTCGAAACGATTGGAATCGAGGGCCAGCGCTTTTTCAAACATGGCTGCCGCCTCATCCCACTTGCCCATCGCCTGGAGCGAGGCTGCCAGGTTAAACCAGCCCGCTGCGTTATCGGGGGCGATCTCAACCAGCTTTTGATAGGCTGCCGCCGCCTCTTCAAACTGCTTGCGCTCGTAATGCAGATAGCCGGAGGCGGCGAACACTTCCGGCTGCCGTTCGCCGGCTTCGATCGCGCGCTCAATCTGCGCCAGGGCCTCTTCGGCCTTGCCGTCCAGATGCAGCGCTACGGCCTGCCCATATAATTGCCCTGGAGCCGCAGGCGCCGCGGTCTGCGTTTTTGGTTTCAGCTTCACCCGGAGAAAGCCTCCGGGAAACTATCGGCAGTTCCCCCCGGAAAGATCAGGGCCGCTCAGGGCCTCATTGGTCGTGCACTGAGGCCAGGTAGGAATAGATGCGGCCCAGAGCATCATCATTCTGTGCCACCTCGATCCACCGGATGTAGGACGACTCCCCCGCATCCGCAAAGAATCCCACGCCGCCGCGCGCGAGAGTGGCATCGCTCCAGGTATCCATGACATGTCCGTCCAGGTATGTGGTGAATTGGGCGCCCCGGATCTCCTGGCGCACGTGCAACATGGTCTTAATAGATGGAGTCACCGGCAGCGGCAACTGCACTTTGAACCGTTCCCGCCCGTCGATCATGGCATAGCGCACGATAAAGAAGGCCGGCGCCGGGCCCTGCTTTGATTCGATCAGTTTGGTGGCGTAGTAGTTGCGGGCATCGGAGGCACGGAAGACCCATCCGACCGCCTTCCGCTCGATCTGCGCGGCAAACTCGAGCCGGTAATCGCCCAGCGGCAGCGAACGGGAAAGCAAGGCGAGCCGCCCTGGACGCGCGAAGCCGATGCCGTCGTACGACCAGCTCTTGGCCCAATCCGCGCCCCCCGTCCACTGGCTCAGCCCGGAGCGGAAATCATCTTGAATCTCGACGGCGGCGCGCTGACGGATGCGCGACCACATCTCGTTTTGCGCGTTTCCCGCAGCTGCGGAATGGTCCAGGCGGTGGATGCCGGCCCAGACGATCGCGGCCAGCGGCGCCAGAACAGCCAGCCGCCGGCTCCTGACTGGCATTGCGTGGATCAGGCCAAGCAGCCGCGTGGTTAGGGGTAGCGCCGCCACCGCCGCGACGCCGCGCACCGGGATGTCCAGGTCGAGATCCTCTCGGGCAGGCACCTCAAAAAGCGGCGGAATCGCACTGACACGCGTGTGCGGCCCGATACGAACCTGGCACTTCCACAAGATGGGCGCCTGTGCAGTGGCGGTTGATGTCTCCGGCAGGATGGCTTGCAGGGGCTGGACAGCAGCCTGTGCGGCGCACGCGAGAGATGGACGTCCTGGCGTGAAGGTGGCGGGCGTCCATGCCGGGTTTCCCCTTGTCCTGGAATGGCATTCGGCGGGCACGCTCGCCTCGCGCGAAGCGGGTTTTGCCGCCGGCAACGCCAGCGCTATGCCCTCCGAGCAGGACAATCCGCGGGCCCGCAGCCGGATGGCCGTGCGCGGCTCGACCGGCTGCGTTGCGACGCCGGTTCGGATTGCCTGATTGCGGCCGCTGGAGGCCTGCGGGGAGGGGCTCATTTCGACGGTGCACCGGGCAGGCGGCGCCAGCCTGAGAACGGGAGCGCACGGTGAGTGTGTGACCTCCAGCAAGAAAATCTCGGTTGTGGGGCGCAGGGCGGCGGCAGCGGCTCGGGCTTCGCGCGTTTCGCCGTGAACCCACCGCGGTCCCAGCGGGACAAATCCGGCAGCCGGCCGCTCTTTCGGAGCTTCACGCACAGGCTCGATCCATACCGGACGAATGCGTGAACCCGGTATGCGCGGGTGCTCGCCGGCAAATGGCGCCGCACTGAGGTTGGCCACGCCTGCGTGCGCTGCGGACGAATCGGCTGCCACGGAGAGCGGAGCGAAGCCGGCAAGCCTCGGAGCCGGCGGACTCGGGCGGTTACCGGCGGGCAGAATCCGGTCGGGGACGAAGGCCACAGGTTGGGCGTTTTGCTCGGGCGCGCCCTCGATTGCTGCGGCGATCACGCGCTCGGCGACGAAGTCAGCGGCCACCAGCAACGGTTGGGGTTCTGATTCTCGCGATTCTGCGGGGCTCGGCTCAGCTAGGGGCGCTGCGGGCTTCGGCCGCTGCTTGTTCTGCAGCAGAAAGTCGAGCGCCAGATCCTCCTGCTTTTTTAGATAAGCTCTGCGGTGAGCGGCCGAGCAGAACTCGGCGTCCTTGAGCTTGCGGAGCACCGGAATTTTCTTGCCGCAGTAGGCGCACGTCATTCGCCTGTTCCATCGGCTGAATTCCGGAGAAGAAGCAGCCGGAGAACCCCTTGGCTGCGGTCCAGGAACACCTTAACTGTCAGCGTTTGAACCGGAGCGAACAGCGGAGCGCGGGTTCCCAGCCTGGGACTCCGGCAGGCGATAAAATTGGGATGCGGAATGAGCACATTTCGAATCGCACTGGCCAACATCCAATTCCCGGCGACACCCGAGGCGTCGATCGCATTGGCCGAACAAGCCATCGCGCAAGCGTCCATCGAGCGCGCCGGCCTCATCTGCTTTCCGGAATGCTTCATTCCCGGTTACCGAGGCCTGGGGAAGGTAGTGCCGCCCCCGGATCCCATATTCCTCGAGCGCGCATGGTCCGCCGTTGGAGCGGCGGCTGCGAGAGCAAATCTCGCGGTTGTTCTCGGCACCGAACGCGTCGTCGATAAAGCCCTGTTCGCCACCGCACTGGTTGTCAATCGAGATGGAACGGTCGCTGGTTTCCAAGACAAAGTTCAAATCGACCCCTCCGAGGAGGGTACCTATTCGCCCGGCTCTGGGAGGCGTCTTTTCCAGGCCGGCCCGCTGACATTCGGTGTCGTCATTTGCCATGAAGGGTGGCGCTATCCGGAAACCGTCCGCTGGGCGGCGCGGCGCGGCGCGCACATCGTGTTCCACCCGCATTTCCACATCGCCGAGCCCGGCAGTTACCGGCCCTCGAGTTTCGCGGATCCTGGGAACACATTCCACGAGAAAGCAGTCTTGTGCCGCGCCGCCGAGAACACCTGCTTTTTCGCGACGGTGAATTGTGCAAGCGCGGGGTCGCCGACCACTTCGGCGGTGGTACGGCCCGACGGCACGCTGCTCAGCTACCAGCCCTACGGTGAAGAAGGATTGCTTATCGCGGACATCGACATCACTGAGGCCACAGGCCTCCTCGCGTCGCGCTGCAAATCAGCTTAGAAGTCGCGCTACTCGCATCCTTGTTCGCCACCGCCCCGAATAACGGCTCAGAGACCCGTGAGATAATCCGTGAAGCCTGGCCGGAAGACTGAAATCACGATGGCTAAGACCGACTTCAAGTCCGTGGACGAGTACATTGCGTCGCAACCCGCCGCCGTGCAGAGCATACTCGGGCGAGTGCGGAGCACCATCCGCAAGGCCGTGCCGGCGGCCGAGGAAGTGATCTCGTACAAAATGCCAACGTACAAACTTCACGGCGGCCCCGTGCTCTATTTTGCCGGCTGGAAGCAGCACTACTCGCTGTATCCCGCCACCGCGCGCGTCGTTGCGGCGTTCAAAGACGAGCTGGCGCCGTACGAGGTCAACAAAGGCACAATCCGTTTCCCGCTTTCCGAGCCAGTTCCAGTAAATCTGATCGGACGCATCGCGAAAAGGCGAAGGCCGCCGTGCCGAAAAAGCGCTAGGCCCGGCGTTAGCGTGACGCGGCGATGAGCGGGTGTACGAAGCGGATTGCGTGCCTTGTGTTGTACTGCCGCAGGTAAGCCAGGTGAGTAGCATCGTCCGGATAGTGTTCGGAGGCGGGGTAGGGATAGCGGCTCATGGAGTGGAAGGGGAGCGGCTCGACGGTTTGCGAGAACGCGGTGTTCGCGTCGCTATCCTTAGCCCAGCCGTCCACCAGCAGCAGGAAATCGCGGCGCCAGTTTGGAGCGAGCGGCGGGAGCCCACGATTGTCGAAACGGAGGCGCAGCTCGTCTCCCGAGCCCATGATGACGAAACGATCATCGGCGTCGTTCACCAGTTCGCGGACATCTCCGTAGCGCGTGTAAAGGCCCGGCGTCTGATTCCACCTGGCTTCACTCGTCCAGCGCGCATATTCGAATGCCTCGGGTTGCTCGCGCCGCGGATCGACCACCGCGCGCGAGAAGCCGCGCAGGCGGACATCGGCGGACTTAACCTCAAGCGGCGTGAATCGCGCGGCCGGCGGCCCGGTTTCCTCGCTGAAGAAAATCTCATCCCAGTAAACGCAAAGGTTGGTGACAATGCGCACTTCGCGCGACGCAGAGAGGAACTTGCCGGAGAGATCCACGGCGATGGTTTTGGGTTTGCCCGCCGGGATCCCCATGTCCTCAATCACCGTCCGCCAATGGCCAGCCTCGTCCTTCACCTGCAAATACGGCAGGACGAGACCCTTTGGAGCGCCTTGCGATGCACCCAGAAACGTACTGCCGTCCGCCCAATCCACCCAGCCGTTCAGGAACAGCACGGCCTTGTTGTCGCGGGCCGCCTCGCGCCCGAGGTCGAGGGTCAGCGCATGCAATTCCGCGACGCCTGCGTAATTGTGCCGGAAACCACCGGCGTAGACGCCATCGCGCCGGAGAATTTTGGAAAGAACATCGCGGCCCTGATCGTCGAGCGCGGCGGCCGGCTCCATGCGCCGGCTCACGCCGAACAGGCGAAATGCAGGGAAGGGCGGGGACTTGAATTTTTCGTTGGTGAAAATTTCGATGTCGCGCGGATGGTCGAGCGCGATCAACCGGACCTGGTCGAGATAGGAGACTTCGTGCAACTCCTCGGTGATGCGGACTTCGTACTGCTCGTCCACGGGCGCGAGCGCTTCGGCCGGAATCTGCACGTACTCGTCGTGATCCACCGGAAAGTAATTTCCGTCGCCTGAGCTGGCCCCAAGCGGCGCCACGCCCAGGACGTCGGTGATGAACTGAAACGCGCGGCCGTTCCAGGTGAAGATCATGGGGCAGGAACCTGAGAGTCGCGGAGCTTCCTTCAGCAAGGTAGCGCGAGCGACGGGCTGGTTGGGCTCGTTTTGGATCAAACCGTTCGGCCAACTGATGCGCACCGTGTCGATGAGCTTGTTGGCGCCGAGTCCGAAAACGAGCGGGACGCCGTGGAAGACTTGTTTCTGGTAATGCTCGCCGGCCTTGACCTCGACCTCGGTGTCCGGAGCCATCTTGAGGTTCTTGACGCCGGAAAGCGCAAGACGGAGCCATTCGTTCGCGGTCGAGGTTCGATTGAGCAGGAGGTGGATGCTGCCATCGGGAGCGACCGCGGCGATGTCGTCGCGGCCGTCGCCATCGAGATCGGCATGTGCCCAGGCGACGGCTGATGGGACCGCCGGTGCCGATTCGGATTTCGTTAGCTCCGCCAGTCCCTGGTTGCGATACACGGCCTTGCCCGCAATCAAGTCCGCGAGTCCGCGGTTTTCGAGATCCGCAAAAACAAATGGACCGGTCGCCGCAGTGGATCGGGTCTCGAACAAGCCACGATGGTTGATGGCGAGCTGCACGCTCTCCGGTGTTCGAAAGGCGAGATCGATCCAGCTATCGTTGTCCACGTCGATGGCATGCAAGCCAGTGGCCCCAGCGGGGATGGCATCGAGCGGTGTGGCTTCGAACACGCCGCGCAATTGATCGCGATACAGGGTGCCTTTGCGGTCCGAGTAAGAGACCGCTAGGTCGATGCCCTTGGTGTCGGGGATCACGCGAAACGTCGCACCGGAAATGGCGTGCCCGTGCACGAACGGGAAATGCGCGGTGTAGTCTGCAAATCCCGCGTCCCCTTCGTTTCTGAGCAATACGGAGTTTTCACCCAGTAAGAAGAGGTCGAGATCGTAGTCGTGGTCGAAATCGAGCCAGACGGCGGATTCGTAGCGGCCCGGAGGAATGGGCGCCGATTTCGGTACAAAGCGGCCTTTCGCGTTGTGGTAAAGGTGCGCGCCGGTTTGCGTCAGGACGCACAGGTCGGGGAGGCCGTCATTATCGAAGTCCCCGGCCGCGACCGAGATAACTTCTTTGAGATCCGCCAGGCCGGTCTCGGCGACCAGCTCGCTCCCACGGCGGTACAGCCGAATGCCGCTCCGTGACCAGACGAGCAGATCCGCGTTGCCGTTGCCATCCGCATCGAGCACGACGAGGCCGGCGCCGTTTGCATCGACACCTCCCGCGAGTTTCCGGTCCTCGAATTTCAAAGCAGCGGGCGGTGAGGTGTCACGTGCCGGGGGATGCGCCTGGGTGGGATCGTAGAGTTCCGCATAGAAACACCACTCCATGTCTTCGTAGTCGTCGACGGCTTTCTGTTGCGCCTTGGCTTGCCGAAAATCCGCCAGGGTGCGATGGGCGGCCGCTTCGTCGTCGCTCAAGCGGTAGTGATTGTAGATCTGGAACCGAGGCGCGACGAGCTTCGGATCGAGTTTCGCGGCGATTTTGAATTGCTTCATCGCCTCTGGTGTGCGGCCCGTGAGATCGTACAAAAGGCCGAGATTGTAATGGGAAACAGGCTCATCGGGTACCAGTTCAACCATGTGCTCGAACTGACGGATCGCTTCCGGATAAAGCCGCGCGCGCTTGTAGGCAATGCCCAGGTTGAACCAGGTGTGCGGCATGCTCGGGTTCTGTTTTTGTGCCTTCTGCAATTCCGCGATCCCTTTTATTCGGTCGCCGGAACGCAACAAAGCGAGCCCGTAATTCAGCCGGTCGCGAAAAGAATCCGGCGCCAGGTCGAGCGCCTTCTTCAGTTCGACCGCCGCTTCTGCGACGGTGGTGGGTGTTTCGAAAAGAGCCTTGCCCAGGTTGCGATGGCGCCACAGTTCCTCTTCGCCTTTTCCACCCGCTCCGGCGATTCTCAACAGAAACAGTGCGGATGAGCTGACGAGGATTACGGCGAAACCTGTCCCGAGGTGCTTCATCGAGCGGTGGCTGCCGGCTGCTCGGTAGCACGCTCTTCGGCCCAGAGTCCGAAGTAAGGCGCAAGGCGTTGCATCATGCGTTCGAACTGCGGAATGGCCAACGACTGCGCTGCGTCGCTGAGTGCGGTCTTGGGAAACGGATGCACCTCTACCAGCAGACCGTCGGCGCCGATGGCCACCGCGGCTCGCGCCAGCGGCGGAACCAGGCTGCGCCGTCCGGTTGCATGGCTTGGATCGACAATCACCGGCAGGTGCGTGAATTGATGCAGGAGCGGGACCGCGACAAGATCACAGGTGTTGCGCGTCAGCTTTCCCAGCGTTCGGATGCCTCGCTCGCAGAGAATGACGTTGGGATTGCCATGGGCCATCAGAGCCTCAGCCGCCTGCAGCAGCTCTTCAACGGAGGCCACCATCCCGCGCTTGAGCAGTACCGGCCGCGGGCACCGGCCCAAGGCAGCGAGCAGCGCGGCGTTCTCCATGCTGCGCGTACCCACCTGGATGATGTCCACGTATTCAGCGACCAGCTCGACCTGACCGTCGGTCATCGCCTCGGAAACCACGGGCAGGCCGAACGCATCGCCCGCCTTTCGCAACAGCTTCAGCCCCTCGAGACCGAGGCCCTGGAATGCGTATGGCGAGGTGCGCGGCTTGAACCCGCCTCCGCGCAGAACGCGCGCGCCCGCCCGGGCCACCGCCTCGGCCGCTTGCATCACCTGGCGCTCGGATTCAACCGCGCAAGGCCCGGCCATCACCACGAAGCGGTCCCCACCGATCTCGACGCCGTTCACGCGGACAACGGTGCGTTCGCCGTTAGCGCGCTTTCGGACATGCTTCAGGGCTGCCAGCGAGTCGTACGCCGCCCTTTCGGCATCCGCCTCCAGGGAGTCAATGGGATCGAACTCAAAGTCGTCAAAATCCAAGCAGGCCCCGCTAAAAGCATAGGCTACGCGGAGATTGGTTTTCAAGCGAGTTTCGGCTTCGGCTCCGATGAAGCAACCTATTAAGACCTTCTTATCACGGAAAATGCTAAGATACAAGCGTCAGTACCAGACATTGCTCAGGAGACCAAAATGAAACGAACGGCGGCGGTGGCGTGGATTGCGGGCCTGATTTTGCTCGCGGGAGCGCTGGCAATCGCGGCGACGAATGCGATTGAAGGGCGATGGAAGTGGACCACCGATACCCCCGACAGCGGGCCGACGGAGTGGACCACCATCTTCAAAGTGCAAGATGGCAAGCTCACAGGGACAGCCGAAGGCGAGCCGGGACAATTCGAATTCAAGAACCTGAAGATGAACGGCGAGACCCTGACGGGCGAGATCGAGGTCGAAGGCGACACCTACACGTTCGAAGTCAAGGTCACTGGAGACAAGCTCGAGGGCACCTGGAAGCTGGACAGCCTCAGGGGCTCCATTAAAGGTGTGCGGGAAACCAAAGAGTAGCCCATCGCACCACACCGTGTGGAACAATATGGCATGCTCAAATTCATCTTGCCATTGTTCTGCGCGGCGTTCGTCGCCGCCGAAACCATGCCGCCTGAGCCGGAACGGCAGCTCGCGCGCGACATTTACAGGCAATTCATCGAAATCAAGTCAGGTTACACAACCGGCGCGACCACTCCCGTAGCCGAGGCCGCGGCCGCCCGCTTGAGGGCCGCGGGATTTCCGGCGTCCGACATCTTCATCGGCGGCGCGATCCCGACGAAAGCCAATCTCGTGGTCCGATATCACGGCACGGGTCGACGGAGACCGATCTTGCTGCTGGCCCACACGGATGTCGTCGAAGCCAGGCGAGAAGACTGGAGCATGGACCCGTTTCAGTTCATCGAGCGCGATGGTTACTTCTACGGCCGCGGCACCGGCGACGACAAGGCGCAGGCGGCGGCGTGGGTTGCCAACCTGATCCGCTACAAACGCGAGGGCTTTAAGCCGGATCGCGATATCATCCTGGCGCTCACGGCCGATGAAGAAGGCGGCGGCCCATACCACGGCGTCACGTGGCTTTTGAAGAACAAGCGGGAGCTGATCGACGCGGAGTTCTGTCTCAATGAGGGTGGTTGGGGCGAAATGGCCGGCGGCCGGCGGATCTCGAACGACGTGCAGGTCAGCGAGAAGTACGTCGTCAACTTCCGGTTGGAGGTACGGAACAAGGGCGGGCACAGCTCGATGCCGGTTCCCGACAACGCGATTTATCACTTGGCGGCGGCTCTTGACCGGCTTTCGAAATTCGGATTTCCGCT
>Ga0335077_10007079_pt1 | contig 13888 bp, 12 predicted proteins | sample Lox_Sample_31_FD_207151 | JGI IMG/M metagenome (GOLD analysis project Ga0335077, IMG submission 207151) | Soil microbial communities from Loxahatchee National Wildlife Refuge, Florida, United States - Lox_Sample_3.1 | ecosystem: Environmental > Terrestrial > Soil > Wetlands | place: USA...
GTCTTCCGGCACTCTGGGGGCGGTGTAGTCGAGGGCCTCGTAGAAGCCGTACCCACCGCTGGCGCCGGCGGCGGCCAGGCGCCGGAAGTTCCGGAGCGCGGCCGCCGGATCGATCATGGTCGCCAATCCCGTCGCATAGGGAGCGATGACGACGTCCTCGCTGAGCCCCCGGCGCAGTCCGAGGCCCGGCACTCCGAAGTTCGAATACTGGTACGTCATCTCGAGGTCGCGCGCGTTGTAGCCCGACTCCGATACGCCCCAGGGAACACCCCGCTCGGCGCCGTACGCGATCTGGCGGCGTACGACGAGCCGGCACGTCTGGTCCAGCAGGCTCCCCGCCGGCGCCCGCATCACCAGGGCAGGCATCAGGTACTCGAACATCGATCCCGACCAGGACACCAGGATCGAGTCCTGTTCGACCGGCGTCAGGGCACGGCCGAGCCGGAACCAGGTCGAGACCGGGACGTCGCCTTTCGCGATCGCGACGAAGCTCGTGAGACGGGCCTCCGAGGCGAGCAGGTCGTACCGGCCGGAGTCGAGGCTCCCGTCCGTGACACGGTACCCGATCGCGAAGAGCTGCCGCATCGGGTCGAAGACGAAGCCGAAGTCCATGTCGGCGACCAATGTCTCCGCATTCCGGGCGAGGATCGTGAGGCGACGGATCAGGGTCTTGGCGGCGGTGGCGGAACGCTCCAGTTCCTCGATGAGCGCCTCGATTGGACCGGGTCCGAGCGCGCCCTCGGTCTCCCGGCGCGCGCGGAGGAGGACCGTCAGCTCGCGCACCGCCGCCTCGCAGCGGTCAGGCATGTCGGCGAGACTGGGCACAGGAGCGACGAGGGAGTCGATGGCGCTGGACGCCAGATGTGACATGGCGTCCCCGGCGAGGAGCCGGGCCCAGGGCATCATCGTGTCCAGATCGCGCGCCTGACTTTCGACGCCCGCCTGCAGCGCCTCCGCCCAGACGACGACGTCGGGCTGCGCACGCGCACTGTCCTCCTGAGCCAGGGTGCGCGCGAGCCCGGTCACGACGCGGGCCGATGCTTCGAGCTCGGCAAGCCGGCCCGCCCACTGCACCGGCGAGTGTGGGCTCGCGCTGACTGCCGCCGCGACGGCGTCGAGGGCGTCGTGCAGGCGTTGCCACGTGATCGACCGCGCGCGTTGGTCACCGGCCGCCGCGCGGGCCGATTCCCGGACGAGCAGGGCGGCGTCGAAGATTCCCGCGAGCGCCGCCGGGCCAAGCAGCGGGCCGATGATCATTTCGCGACAGGCGTGCCCGAACGCGATCAGATGGCCGGCGAGGTTTCCACTGTCGACCGACGACACGTACTTCGGATCGAGCGGACGGCCGTCCTTCGTGTCGTACCAGTTGTAGTAGTGCCCATGGAAGCGCTCGAGGCTGCTCATCGTCGCGATCGTCGCCTCGAGTCGCTCGACGGCATCGACGGTCCCGAGCCAGCCGAAATCTCGCGCGGCCACGGTGGAGAGCAGATAGAGGCCGATGTTCGTGGGCGACGTGCGGTGCGCCACGACAGGGTTCGGATCCTCCTGGAAATTGTCCGGGGGCAGGGCGCGGTCTTCGGAACCGACGAACGTCTCGAAGAAGCGCCAGGTCCGTCGGGCGATCAGCCGGAGGGCGCGCGCATCTCCGGAGGACAGCGGCTCGGTCCCCGCCGCGTGCCTCGGGAGGCTGATCCATCGAGCCGCCACGGGCGACGCGGCCCAGAGCAGCAGAAAGGGCAACGTGACAGGCCAGGCCTCCGGCCGCTTCCAGGCCACGATAACCGCGGCGACGGCCGCGAACGCGATCCCCCAACCCATTCGCCGGTAGAAGCCCCAGAGATCCAGTCGGAGCCCGGCTTTGGCCTGCGCGGCGGTCACCCACTCCAGCAGGTGACGACGCGTCACGTACACGCGTATGAATGTGCGCGCGATCGCATCGCTCATCAGCCACGCCTGGTGCGCCAGCATCGTGATCGTGAGCGCCGTCTGCGACACGGCCAGGCCGAGGTCCCGGCCGACGGCGCGGATGTGGCTGCGCTTCGAGATGCCGCGGCGCCGAGGGATCACGCCCCCGAGCGCCGGCACGAGCGTGGGCAGCCCGATCGCCACGATGACGAAGCCGATCCACACCGCCGGCGGTGTCGCCGGCAACGTCCACGCGGCGATCAATGCCAGGAAGATGGCCGGCGCCGACAATGTGCGACGCAGGTTGTCCAGCATCTTCCACCGGCCGATCAGCGGCATCGGCGCTCGCAAGATCCACGGAAGCAGTTGCCAGTCACCGCGCGCCCATCGGTGCTGGCGAGCGGCGGCGACCCCGTAGTGGGAGGGAGCGCTTTCGAACAGCTCGACGTCGGTGACCAGGCCGGCGCGCGCGAAGACCCCCTCGAAGAGATCGTGACTCAACAGGGCGTTTTCCGGCACCCGTCCCGCCAGGGCCGCCTCGAACGCGTCCACGTCGTAGATCCCCTTGCCGGTGTACGACCCCTCCCCGAACAGATCCTGGTAGACGTCGGAGACGGCCGCCGCGTACGGGTCGATGCCGGACGGGCCCGAGGACAGCCGCTGGAAGAAGGAACCCTCGCCGCCGGGCAGGGGCGGGGTCACCCGCGGCTGGAGCACCGCGTACCCTTCGACGACGCGATTCGTGCCGGGATCGAGCCGCGGCCGATTGAGGGGATGCGCCATCGCGCCGACCAGTCGCTTGACGGCTCCTCTCGGGAGGCGTGTGTCGGCATCGAGCGTGATGACGTAGCGGATGCCGGGTGGCGCCACCGGTGGCGAGCCTGCCGTCGGCAGAAAGGTGGTGTCTGCCGCGCCTCGAAGCAGGCGGTTCAGCTCGTGGAGTTTCCCGCGCTTGCGCTCCCACCCCATCCACGCGCGCTGGCTCTCGTTCCAGAGGCGCCGGCGGTGGAACAGGAAGAATCGCTCTCCGCCCTCCACCGCCGGACCATGGCGTCGGTTCAGACGCTCGATGCCCTCGCGCGCCGCGGCCAGCGTGTCCTCGTCACCCGCCATTGTCTCGGCCGGCGCATCCGTCCAATCGGAGAGAAGGGCGAAGCGAAGATCGCCGTCCGGGTTCGCCAGGTAATGCACTTCGAGGCGCTCGATCTGCTCGGCCACCTCGTCGCGATCGGTCAAGAGGGTCGGCACGACCACCATGGTCCGCAGATGCCACGGCACGCCATCGCGGAGCTCGAGGCGGGGCAGCGCGATTGGCGTGACCAGTGCCGTGACGCTGCGATTGAGGAGGGCTATCGCCAGGTCCGAGGCAGGGACGAGGGCGAGGAACCCGAGCACGACCAGACTCACCGTCCCCGCGCCCGCTCTACCGGTCACGAGGAGCGGCAGCGCGAGGATGAGGCCAGTGAAGAGGACGATCGTTCCGAGATACCCGGGTGTCGCCGCCGCGACATAGGCGCGTAGCAGCCGCCGCGTTGCCGGCGCTCGGAAGCCGAGTACCCTCTCGAAGGCCAGACGGCCTCCCCCGATCAGATGGAAGCCGGGGTCCTCCCGCCGGTCTTCGGTTCCTCGCGCCGCGGCCTCGCCGCCCTTCGCGTGGAGCACCGTTTGCTGGGCGACCTCGAGCTCGGACCGGCCTGAGCCACGGGCGAGCTCCTCGATCGCGTGACGGTAGGCGTCGCGGGTCGAGAAGTCCATCGCGGCATAGTGGCGACCCGCTCCGCGGAGTAGCTCGTCGACCAGGCTGACGCTCTCGAAAAATTCGGTCCAGTCGAGCGAGGACATCAGGCTCATGCTCATGATCACGTTGCGGACGGTGACGTTCATCGCGGCCTGGCGCTGATGCTCGACGCGAACAATGTCGTCGGGTGTCGTCCCCTGGGCCGCCAGACGCTGTTCCAGCCAGAGAAGGACCGGGGTCACCGCGGGATCTTGATCCCGCAACCGCTGGACGAGCTGCACGGCGAAGGCGGTGACCAACCGGGTACCCTCGAGCCGATGGAGCGCGGTCGCCGGTCGGCCGCTGATTCCGAGCAGGTCGTCCGCCAGCGCGTCGGCCTCTTGCCGCGCCGCGCGCCCGCGGGTGATGGCCTCGGCCAGGCGGCGAAGATTCTCGACGAGCACGACCCGCAGAGTGATCGCGACCGCCCAGAGCTCGCCGATGGTCAGAGGCTCCACGCGTTGGTAGGCGTGCACGAACCGACGGAGCGTGTCCGGATCGAAGCGGCTATCCGTATGGGCGACGAACGCCCAGGCGATTCCGTAGACGCGCGGATATCCGGCGAGCGGCCCGTCAGCGAGCTTCGGCAGCTCGTGATAGAAGCCGGCCGGCAGATCGTCGCGGATCTCGCGCAGCTGCTCGTCCACGACATGGAAGTTATCGACCAGCCATTCCGCCGCTGGAACGATCGCGCGTTCCTCCCGGATGGCCGCGGCGATCAGGCGATACGCCGCGCGGAGCACGCGTCCGTTGTCCTGGACGCGCGGTAACAGCGGTCGCCCCTTGCTCGGCTCGCCCATGACCCGCTGGGCGACCGCGAGGCTCTCGGCATGCTGCTCGAGGCGTTCGATACCGAACAGCTCCGCGCGGATCGGCTCCTCCAGGACGGGTGGGGTGGACTTCGAGAAAAGGGAGGGGCGTGGCATGACTCAGCCTGGTGTGCCCAGCTGGTACAGGCACATGGCCCGGGTGATGGCGAGGACGTGGCCTTCATTGAGGGCGCCGGTGATGGCGGGACGGCGCTGCCCTGACGTTCCGAAGGCTTCGCCCTGGTCGCGCACCGCAGGAGTCGCCCGTCCCGTGCAGTACGCCGTCATCAGCTGCAGGATGTTCGCGAGCATCGGTACGTCGGTGGGCTGGCTCGCCCGCGGATCCACGCTCATGCCCGTCTCCTTAGACCTACAGATCGTGTGTGCATGGCGGGAAGCGTCCTCGGGTGCCGACTCCTTCGACGATACTCGACCTCATGGGACCAGCCTAGTGGACCTTGGTCCACCTTGACTGGGCTGCGGGCGGCGTTACCCGAGCGCGCGTATTCGTGGCCGATCCACGGGCGTCAGAGCAACTCGGCGAAGCTGATCACGACCCCCTGCGGGTCGGAGACTTCGAAGTAGCGTTCGCCCCATTCGGCATCCCGAGGGCTGGTGGGCGCGAGGCCTTTTCCCACGAGATCCCGATGGAGGGCGTCGACCCCGTGAACGCGGAGGATCACGCGGCTCCAGGGATTGCCGGCGCAGGTCGGCGCTTGACGAAGGTTCACCACGCTCTGGCCAGCTCGCATCGTGGTGAAGGGAGCATCACGTCCGCCGAACGTGACGTCGAGCCCGAGCGCCCGATAGAACGCTACCGATTCAGCCATATCGCGTACGGCCACGGTTACGGCACTGATGTGGTCGATCGACCAGGATGACATGTGGACGCGCGCCCCTCCTGAAGCTCGGCGTGAGGCGGGGCTGTCTCGTGGTGAATCTACCGAGCCGTATCCGAGCCGCCTAGGTGGACCTTCGTCCACCTGCGTGCGAAGCCTGCGCTGAGTGGACCAAGGTCCACTAGGCAGTCCGAGGGAGGCCGACTAGATTCGAGCGGGGATACCTTCAAGTATCGGCGCGTCCACCGGGAGGACCATGATGGAGCAGGCGTATCGGTCGATGAACGCCCTCGATGGGCTTCGCGAGCACGGCGGAATGACCTGGGTCGAGCACGGGCGCGGCTGGATCGCCGCACCCGCCATCGTCTTGGACGCCCTCGTGAGCGATGGCTTCGAGGAATGCAAGCATGAAATGACGACGAGCCGACGTGATCGCCGGCCAGCGGGCGGCCTATGGCAGGGTATCAACCCCCGCACGAACTCCGTGGCGTCGGTGATTTGGGTGGCTCGGCCGCCAACGCCAGCCGCGATGATGTTCATCGAGATCGACGGAGAGTCGGTCACGAGAACAAGGCGTGATCCGGACGAGGAGGAGGGCGGGGAGGCGTGACGTGCACTGGGCGAAGCGTCCGGCGAGGAGGATGGGTCGCGACCCGGGCTGCGAAGCTCGGCCTGAAGGAGGTAAGCGCCGGGAAGTAGCGGTGTACGGAGGGCAGTTGAACGATGTTGGAGCCGGGCCTGGGACGCCGGGTACAAGGACCGCGGGAGACCGTGGCGAAGTTGTTCGAGATACACAGGAGGAGTCCATGCACTTGGTTCTGTTCATCCTCATCGGGTTGATTGCGGGCGCGCTGGCGGGACGGGTTGTGAGTGGCCATGGCTACGGTGCGCTCGTGGATATCGTCGTCGGGTGTCTCGGCGCGTTTCTGGGCGGTTGGATGTTTGCCACGTTCATGGGCGTGGACGCGAGCGGGTTCCTCCTGAGCCTCATCGTCGCGTTCATCGGCGCGGTTGTCCTGCTCTGGCTCGTCCGGTTGATCGCACCCCGCCACGCCTGAGTCCCCGGACGCAAGATCGCGGAGCAGGTGTGTGGGGGCGAGCGCGAGCGAGTCACGTGGAGCGTGCGCCCGAGAGTGCGGTGACCCTGCGGTGGCTGCTAGGCGCGGTCAGCGAGTGCCTCTGATCGACCGTGATCCATTCCGAGGGCCCTTCGGATCGCCTCGAGGAGGGCGCGCTCGTCGAACGGCTTGGGGAGGTACGCGGCGACGCCGGCCTGTCTGACACGTTCCCGAGTCGGGGTATCATCATGGGCCGTGATGAAGATGATCGGGATAGCGGCGCGATCCGCCGCTAGCTGCTGCGCGAGCTCGAACCCGCTCATTCCTTCCAGGTGGATGTCCAGAACCAGACAACTGGTTCGGCCCAGCGGGGATGCGTCGAGAAACTCGCGGGCCGAGGCAAAGGTCTCGACGGTATATCCCGCGGCCTGGATCAATCGGCGTAGCGCCCGACGGACCGGGAGATCGTCGTCAACGATGGAGATCAGCAGCTCGGCAGGACGCATGACTGTGCCGGGGATACTCTAACGAGACGGCGCGGCGCGCGGTAGTAGACCTTGGTCCCTCCCGTCGCTGACGGGAGAGTCGGGGTGGTCAGGGCTTCGCCACCATCACGCCGCCCTGGTCAGCCAACCGGACCAGCTCGGCCAGTGATCCAGCCCGCATCTTCTGCATGACCCGCCCCCGATGCACCTTGACCATCTTCTCGCTGATGCCGAGATCGGACGCGATCTGCTTGTTCAGCATCCCGGTCACGACCAGCGCGAAGACTTCGGCCTCGCGCGCGGTCAAGGTCTTGATGCGGTCCTGGAGCTCCGCGATCTTCGCCTGTTTCTGCCGCGACTGACGGTCCGTGCTCACACCCCGCTCGATCGCGCTCAGCAGTACGCGAGCATTCACGGGCTTGGTGAGAAAATCGATCGCGCCGCCCTTCATGGCCTTCACGGTCGACGCGACGTCGCCATGCCCGGTGATGAAGACGATGGACAACCGGTTCCTGCTGGCCGCGAGCGCCTCCTGCAGTGCCAGCCCGGTCAGACCGGGCATCCGCACGTCGAGCACCAGACAGCAGGGGCCCTCGGGCAGCGGGCGCGCCAGGAACTCGCGGGCCGAGGCGAACGTCTCGACCTTGTACCCGTCAGTCGCGATCAGCCGAGCCAGGCTCTTCCGCACGGACGGGTCATCGTCCACGACGAACACCAGGGGCGCCACCGGGCCGATCATTGCCCTGGACCGCCCACGGGCAACGTGAAGGAGAACGTCGCTCCGCCGTCCGGGTCGTTCCGAGCCTCCATCTGGCCTCCGTGCGCTTCAACGATAGAGCGCGAAATCGCCAGGCCCATGCCCAGCCCGTCGGGCTTCGTCGTGTAAAAGGTCTGGAAAATGTGGTCCAGGTCGGCCGGGTCGATTCCGGGCCCGGAGTCCCGCACCGTGATCCGGATGGTGGCCGAGCTGTCCGTGGCGGTCTGGATGACGAGAACCCGGGCACCGGTGCCCTGCTCGCGCATGGCGTCCAGGCCGTTGAGGACCAAGTTCAGGATCACCTGCTGCAGCTGCACCCGGTCACCCCACACGGTAGGGAGTTCCGGGGCCAGCTCGAGGTGGACCGACATGTTGCGAAGGGCGGCCTCGCTGCTCACGATGCGTATCATCCCGGTCACCATATCGTTGACGTCGAGCGTCGCGAACTCGGGGTCGCCCTTCCTGAGGAGGTCACGCAGCCGGTGGATCACTTCACCGGCTCGCCTGTCGTCCTCGACGATGTCCGCCAGGATCTCACGCATCTCCTCGAGATTCACGGCGCCGGCCCCGAGAGTGCGCTGGGCAGCCTGGGCATTGTGCAGGATGGCCGTCAAGGGCTGGGTCAGTTCATGAGCCAGCGACGCCATGAGCTCTCCGATCGTCGACACACGACCGATGTGAGTGAGGCTCTGCCGTAGCCGCTGCGCCTCCATTTCCGACTGCCGGTGCGACAGGATATTGGCGAACACCTCGCCGAGGAGCTGGAGCCGCTGCACGAGCTCGTCCGGCCAGGAGCGCTCGGTGCCAAGCGTGCTGAACGTGAACACCCCCAAGAGTCCTCCGGCTCCTTTCAGCGGGACCGCGACCTGCGACTTGATGCCCAGTCTGAGATACGTCCGGCGATCCACCGCCGCGTCGGTCTCCGGGAGCTCGTCGATCTTCGAGAAACGCACCACCTCGCCCCGCTGCAGGCGGGCCACGACCCAGGGAATCTCCGCGGCTACCCATGAGTGCGTCACTCGGGCCATTCGGCTGTCGTGGGAGAATTCGGCCAGGCTGCTCCAATCAGCCCTGAAGAAGTCGACGATTCGGCGGAGCGCCCGCTCGATCGCGCGATCGATCTCGGTCGGCGACAAGCTACTGAACGTGGCCGTCTGCTCCGACAGGAGGGTCTCGAAGCGCAGCCGTTCGGCGATCAACAGCTCCACCCGCTTGCGCTCCAGTGCCCCGGCGAAGACCTCGCTGAGAAGCTGGAGCCGCTGTACCAACTCGACTGGCCAGTCGCGTTCGTGGTGGATGGAATCGAAGGACAGCACCCCCAGTGTTGATCCTCCGGCGCTCAGCGGGAGCGACAGGCATGACCGCGTGCCCGCATCCTGGTGATGCTGCCGATCGATCGCCGCCTCCCGAGGGAGCTCCTCGAGCCGAGAGAACAGGACGACCTGTCCCCGCTCGAGCTGCTCAGCCGTCCACGGGAACCGATCGGCTCCCACGATCGATGACTGCCTCGCGACCCCTTCCACTGCCCAGCAGACGCGAGCGACGTTTCGGTCCGGAAGGTATTCGAGGAGGCTCGCCCGGTCCGCACCCAGGAACTCAGCGACGCGCCGAAGCCCCCGCTCGATCTCGACATCCACGGCGTCCAGCGAGACGGGAACCAGGCGCGCGGAGAGCTCGGACAGGAGACGCTCGAAGCGCAGGTGCTCGGCGAGCGATTGCTCCGCGCGCCTGCGGCTCGTCCGCTGGAGAAGCAGCGCACCAATGAGGCATGCTTGGGTGAGGATGAGCCCTCCCCCGACGATGACGTGCCATCGGTAGACGGCCCACAGTGACACGTTCTGGTCGCTCACGATGCTACCTGGCGGTAGGGAGCTCCTCCAGGTATCTCAGCGCCCCCTGGCAGGATGTAGAGGTCGAGGCCTGAGCAGAGCAACACCAGCGGGCGTGCTCGTGCGGGGATCCGTTAGCAACGACTTGGAACACGGTTCGAAACTCTCATTCCACGGCCACGTTTCCGTACATGTTTCCGTACATATATCGTATGGCCCCGTCGTCCCGCAAGTCTCATTCTCCTCCCGCACCGCCAGTGCCCGCTCCCCTTTCCGCGGTCGCCGTACTCAGCGCCCTGTGTTCCCTGAGTGGACGAAGGTCCACTAGGCATCGTCCCGGCGGGGCTGCTAGGGTGGCATGACCATGTGCCTTTGCCAGGACCGGTGGGCGAGAATGCGGGAGATCGGTAACTCCGACAGCGTCACCAGCATGGCGCTCGGGGTGCCTTCGCCGCGCCGCTTCCGCGAGCTCGTTTATGCTTTGACCAAGCACCTCCGCGCCGCGGGTGTCACGCCGCTGATGACCATGGAGGTTCCGGAGCTGCTCGGTACCGCGCAGCTCACCGGCCACGGCGTGTCTTCCATCGCCGACACCGTGATCGTGCTCCGCTACGTCGAGGTGGAGAGCCGTCTGGAGCGCGCCACGTTCGTGCTCAAGGCGCGCGGGATCAGCCACACGACGGAGCTCCGGCGCTTCGTGATCGATGACCGCGGGGCCCACGTCGGAGAGCAGTTCAAGGAGCTGCGCGGCGTATTGAGGGGGGTGCCCCAGCCCGCGCGCGCCGGGAGGAATGCCGTTTCCCGCTCGTTGTCGGGGAAGAAGACTCGGCGGCGATGATCCCGGTCGCGCGCACCCTCTACGACATCGCGCAGGGGTTCGATTCGCCGCTCGACGCCGAGCCCCGGCTGCGGCGCGCGCTCGGGTTGCTCCGCCGCATCGTGCCCGCCGATCGCTGCGCACTCCTCGAGGCGCCGGCGGGCCCGGGCGCGCGATTCGTGGTCGAGCCCGATGTCCCCGAGGAGCGGGAACCGTTGCGCCGGGTGCTGAGGCGCTGCCTGGCTGTCCTCACGGACGAACCGCCGCCGGCGGCGGACTGGCTGCCGCCCGATGTTGCCCACCTCGTGCCCGGTTCCTCCCACCTGGCGGTGCCCCTCGTCGCGCTCGATCGGGTGCAGGGCGTGCTCTTCGTCAGCCGCGGAGGGTCCGACGCCTACACGGACGACCATCTGCGACTCCTGTCGATCGGCGCCAGCCAGATCGCCGCGTATCTCACCGCGTGCCGGCTCCGCGAGCAGGAGGCGCAGATCGTGAGCGAGCACGAGGCGGCCCGGGCCGCAGCCGAGGCGGAGAATTGCGCCAAGGACGAGTTCCTGGCGATGCTGGGCCACGAGCTGCGCAATCCCCTCATGCCCATCGGGCTCGCCATGCAGACGATCCGGGGCGCGGCTGAGCGCGATCCCGCCGTCCAGGAGGCGAGGGAGGTCGTCGAGCGGCAAGTCAAGCACCTGGCGCATCTACTCGACGACCTGCTGGACGTCTCCCGCCTGGCACACGGGAAGATCGAGCTGCACAAGGAGACGGTCGCGCTCCAGACGATCGTCGCCGAGGCGATGGAGACCACGCAGGGCTTCGTCGATGGCCGGGCGCATGTCGTGTCGGTGTCGCTCCCGGAGGACCCTCTCTGGTTCGAGGCCGATCCTACCCGGATCACCCAGGTCGCAGGCAGCCTGCTCGAGAACGCGGCGAAGTACACGCCGCGGAGCGGGGAGATCTCGGTGACGGGCTATCGCGAGTGCGATGAGGTCGTGCTGCGCGTGCGCGACAACGGCATCGGGATCGCGCCCGAGATGTTGCCGCGGGTCTTCGATCTGTTCGCCCAGGCCGAGCAGCCTCTGGCCCGCCCGGAGGGCGGCCTCGGCATAGGGCTCACGCTGGCTCGCCGGCTGATCGAGCTCCATGGTGGCAGGATCATCGGCCAAAGTGAGGGCCCGGGCCGGGGCAGCGAGTTCGTCGTACACGTGCCCGTCGGCGTGCCGGTTAGACCAGGGAGGCGCGACGATAGTTCACGAGTCGCGGTACGGGCCCGCCACATCCTCATCGTCGAGGACGACGGCAACGTGCGGAAGGCGCTGCAGAGGATCCTGCTGCTCGACGGCCACCGTGTGCAGGTGGCTCGTGATGGCCCGGAAGGCGTGGAGCTCGCGCTCGCGAGCGGCCCGGACATCGCCTTCATCGACCTCGGGCTGCCCCGTCTCGACGGCCACGAGGTCGGCCGGCGCATCCGGGCCGCACTCGGGAAACCGGTGATACTCGTGGCGCTGACGGGCTACGGCCAGGAGCAGGACCGTCGGCGATCGAGCGAGGCCGGGTTCGACGCCCATCTTGTGAAGCCGGTCAGCTACGACGATCTCACCCGGCTCCTTCGTGTGCCGAGCCCGTCGGCATGAGGCGCGCTCGGCCTCGATAGTGCGTGGTGTCTCGGTCGGGGCCTCGAGGCGTCGGTCCCGGCAGCGCGCGATGATGTCCGCGACGTTGGGCTGCTCCGCGAAGCTGTGGCGGACTTGCACCAGATAGAGACCCTGAGCGGTTCGATCGCCAGTCTGGACGGAAGGCGATGGCGTCCCGGTTCGACCTTCCGCTCGCCCTGGCCGGCCACCGTGTAGAGCAGGGCGCCGAGGCTCATGGCGGCGAGCGCGGACGCACTCAGGAGATAGGGCCTGAGGCGGCCGTCAACTCGCCGACTTGCGTGCGGCGACGACCAGGACGATGCCGCCGACCAGCGCGAGGCCCCCCAGGATCGGGGGCAGCGGGATCGTCTTTTCTTTCTGCGCGGTGATTTTGAGGGGACCGAGATCCACCACCTTCTCGCTGGTCGTGTACGTGATGCCCTGGTACACCAACGCGATCAGGCCCAGCGCAATGAGCGCGATCCCGATCGACAAGAGCGGAGCTTTCATGGTTGCTCCTCCCGTCAAGACGAAGCCATGCGACGCCTACGTCGCCAGAAGGCGGCCAGCGAAGTCAGTGGGGCGTCCCCATTGCCGGCGGGACCTTCATAGCCTCAACTTTAGGCGACACGATCCCGCGCGCCTAGTGGACCTTGGTCTACGCAGACCGCGTTGTGGATCGCGACCAGCAATTCCTGCTTGCCGATGAGCGTCCAGCTGAAGATGATCCGGAGGCTGTCTCTGTGACCACCCTGGAGCAATCGCTAATGCGCTTCCGACGTCCCGCCATTGCCGTCGTGTTCGGTGTGTTCGAGACACCGGCTCTGCCTACGCCCAGAGGACGCGCTCGTACACGGCCAAGAGCTCGTTGGTGCGCTTCTCGATGCTCGACGCGCGCGCGATCTCCAGAGCCTCGCGTTTTTTCCGCTCGTAGAGCACCTGATCGTGCAGCAGCCGGTGCGTTGCGGTCGCGGACGCGCCCACGTGGTTGTCCGCGAACAGACAGCCGCGCTCGCCCTTCATCGTCGACGCCGGCCCCATCGCCTCGACGGACAGGAGCGGAACGCCGGCCGCCAGCGCCTCGGTGACGACCAGGCCTTGCGTCTCCGTCACCGACGGGAACAACAGCACGTCGGCCGCCGCATACGCATCCAGCCACTCCTGGCCGCGCACGACCCCGGTCCAGACGACGATGTTCAGAGCCCCCATCTCGATGGCCTGCTCTTCAGCTTCTCGACGTAGCCCCCGGGCCCCCTGCCGGCGACGACCTTCCTCCACGTTGGCGGGACCCGTTCGTTGCGGGCCGGGATCCGGCTGCGTTGTGCACGTGGGCTCGGATGGACCAAGGTCCACTAGGCAGTCAGAGGGCCGCCGACCAGATTCAGGAAGCGACGACAGCGACGACAGTTTCGAATGCGGCGGGAGGCCCATATGGATCCGATCAGACAGCGGCTGGAGCACGACCTGAACACGGCTATAGAACGTCTGCGCCACCTGGGGGGAGCGGTGACGGTCAAAGAGCTGCCCAGCACGATCGGCATGAACTCGGCCTTCGCCGATGAGGTCGACGGGATCCAGGCGAGCGAGTGCCAGGACATCGGGTGCGCCGTACGCGAGTTGCTCGCGGGGCGCGTGAACCGTTTGTCGGCGGCGCTCGACCGGCTGGACGGAGGTGAGTACGGCATGTGTGTGGAGTGCGACGAGGCGATCTCGCCCGCGCGCCTGCACGTGATGCCCGAGGTGCAGACCTGCGTCCGGTGCCAGGACCGACTCGAGCGGTTCGATCGCCAGTCTGGACGGAAGGCGATGGCGTCCCAGTTCGACGAAGGCTAACATAAAGGAGCACGGCCTGCGGTGCGCGCGAAGGGCCGCGGAGGACATGCGTGACGGAGAGGAGACGAAGTGAGCCTAATCGGACTCATCCTCACCTTGGTGGTTGTGGGTGTTCTGCTCTGGTTGCTCAATAACTACGTGCCGATGG
>Ga0335077_10007082_pt1 | contig 13885 bp, 12 predicted proteins | sample Lox_Sample_31_FD_207151 | JGI IMG/M metagenome (GOLD analysis project Ga0335077, IMG submission 207151) | Soil microbial communities from Loxahatchee National Wildlife Refuge, Florida, United States - Lox_Sample_3.1 | ecosystem: Environmental > Terrestrial > Soil > Wetlands | place: USA...
GCCCCTGCTGCCCCGCACAATGCTCCGGAGCCGCCCCAGCAGGCCCGTTCGGCCGAGAGCGGCGCCAGCGAGCACGCGCCCCGCCCCGTCTTCCCGGAATCCGGCCGCACCTGAGCCGTTTTTTTTGGCCCCGCCCTCGCGCGCCCGGTTTTCCGGCTCCTTTCTTTCTCTCCGGCGGGCGTTGCGCTAGACTCTTATGCCCCTGACCATGCGAATCGCCGCTATTCTCCCCGCTGCCGGCCTCGGAACGCGCATGGGCGCGGGCCCGCCCAAGCAGTTCATGGAACTCGATGGCCTTCCGCTCGTCGTGTTCACCCTTCGCCGGCTGGCCGAGTCGCGCCTGCTCACTCACTTCTACGTCGCCACGCTTCCTGAGGAAGTCGCCGGTTTGGAACGCCGCCTCGGGCAGGAGAAGCTGGCCCGGCCCGTGCGCGTTCTCCGCGGCGGCGCCACGCGGCAGGAATCCGTCGCCCGCGCCCTCGCCGAAGTTCCCACGGACGCGGATCTTGTTCTGGTGCACGATGCCGTTCGCCCGCTGGTCACTCGCGAGCACGTCGAGCGCGTCATTGAGCAGGCCCAGGCCTGCGGCGCCGCCATCCTCGGCGTCCCGGCCACGGACACCATCAAGGAGGTGAAGCGCTCCAGCCTGCCGAAGGATGTCGCGCTCATCACCGCCACCATCCACCGCGAGCGCATCGTCATGGCCCAGACTCCCCAGGTCTTCCGCACCGCGCTGCTCCGCGAGGCCTTCGCCCGCGCCGCGCAGGACGGTTTCACCGCTTCCGACGAGGCTGCTCTCGTCGAGCGCCTGGGCGGCGAGGTCCGCGTGGTGCAGGGTTCCGAGCGAAATCTCAAGATCACTCGTCCCGGCGATCTGGAGTTGGCGCGTTTCTATCTTCACCAGGAGCGCCAGCCGGCATGACCCGCTCCGGCATCGGCTACGACCTCCATCGTCTGGCCGAAGGCCGTCCTCTCATCATCGGCGGCATCACGGTTCCCTTCGACAAGGGGCCTGTGGGGCATTCCGATGGCGACGTTCTGGCCCACGCCATTTGCGACGCGTTGCTCGGCGCCGCGGGCGCGGGCGACATCGGCGCGCATTTCCCCGATACCGATCCGAAGTGGAAGGGCGCTTCCAGCCTCACCTTCCTGGAGCACGCCCGCAGGCTGGTCGATTCGCGCGGCCTCACCATCTCCCACATCGACGCCGTGGTGATCTGCGAGCGGCCGAAGTTGGGCCCGCATTTTCCCGCCATGCGCCAGGCGCTGGCCCGCGCTCTCGGCGTCAGCGAAGACCGCGTGCATCTGAAGGCCAAAACGAACGAAGGCGTCGACGCCGTCGGCCGCGGCGAGGCCATCGCCGCTCAGGCGATCGCCACGCTGGAATCCTGACCCCCGCCATGACGCCGCCCTCCGAAACCGGGCAGGCTGCACGCCGCGTCTCGGCCTTCTCGCCGAAGGACGTTCAGTTCATCGCCGTTCGCCGCGGCTGGCTGCCCTCCGGCAACGCCGCGGCCGATCCGGACGCCGCAGTGGCGGCGTGTCGCGGCTGGATGGCGGAAGCCGCGCAACTGCTCGGCGCCTTCGCCGCGGATTCCGCGGCGCTTGAAACGCTGCTGGAGCGGATCTTCGATTACGACGCGCGGGAAGTTCTCGCCCGGCCGGGGAATCAGGCGGTCATGGCGCGCGAAGGCGCGCGCGACGTGCTGCGCGAACTCGCTTCGCTCGTTCTCGATTCGGCGGAGGTCGATTCCGACCGCTACAAGGAAATCGTCGCCGCGCTGAAAGAACGCACCGGCCGCCGGGGACAGGAATTGTTTCATCCCGTGCGTCTGGCGCTCGCCGGAAGCGCGGGCGAAGGCGAATTCGACCGCGTGATTCTGCTGCTGGACAGCGCGGCGCGCCTCGTGTGGCACGTGCCCGTGAAAAGCTGCCGCCGGCGGCTCATCGAATTCTGCGCCGCGATGGACTGAGGCAGCGGAAAGCGGAGTGATGGAAACTCTCACCGGCATCCATGCAGTTCGTGAAGCGCTGGCTTCCGGCCGCGCACTGGAACGCATCGTGGTGGCGCGCGGGCGCCACGGCGAGCGCGTGGAAGAACTCGTGCGCCTGGCGCGCGAGCGCGGCGTTCCCGTCCGCTTCGAGGACCGCGTGCAGCTCGACCGCCTGGCCGGGCGCGAGGAGCACCAGGGAGTCGTGGCCCTGGCGGGGGCGAAGCGCGCTCTCTCGCTCGAGGAACTGGTGGAGGGCGCCGCCCCCGATGCGCTGCTCGTGCTGCTGGACGGAATCGAGGACCCGCGGAATCTGGGCGCCATCGCGCGCAGCGCACTCGCGGCCGGCGCAGCAGGACTGGTGATCGCGGAGCGGCGCGCGGCCGGGCTGACCGACACCGCTTCGCGGGCGGCCGCCGGCGCGCTCGAACACCTGCCCGTGGCGCGCGTGGGCAACATGGCGCGCGCCATGGAAGCGCTGAAGGAAGCCGGATGGTGGCTGGTGGGCCTCGACGAGCGCGCGGAAAAACCTCACACCGGACAGGATTTCACCGGACGCGTCGCGCTGGTGCTGGGCGGCGAGGGAAAGGGCCTGCACGAGCTGGTGCGGAAACGCTGCGATTTTCTGGTGGCCATTCCCACCACCGGTCCGGTGCGCTCCCTCAATGTTTCGGTTGCCGCGGGAGTGGTGCTGTTTGAAGCCGTGCGCCAGCGCGGCAGCAAACCGAAAACACAGCCCTGAGGGCGAATCAGGAATCGTACTGCAGCAGGGAGTGGACCGGCAGATCGCGGAGTTTTTCCCGGCCGTTCAGGAAGGTCAGCTCCACGATGAACGCGGCTGCGGCCACCTCGCCGCCGAGCTGGCGGATCAGCGCCGTCGCCGCGGCCGCGGTGCCGCCTGTGGCCAGCAGATCGTCCAGCAGCAGCACGCGCTGGCCGGCGGCCACCGCGTCCTGATGGATCTCCAGCGTGTCGGTGCCGTACTCCAGGTCGTAGGTGACACGCGAGGTTTTCCACGGGAGCTTTTTCGGTTTGCGGATGGGCACAAATCCCGTGTTCAGCCGCAGGGCCACCGCGGGAGCCAGGATAAATCCGCGGGCCTCGATTCCGGCGACCACGTCGATCTTCTCGCCGCGGTAACGTTCGGCCAGATTCTCCACCACGGCGCGCAGGCCGCCGGGGTCGCGCACGAGCGTGGTGAGATCGTAAAAGAGAATGCCGGGCTTCGGCCAATCGGGGACCTCGCGGATCAGTTTTTTCAGTTCGTTCATCGCGTCGCTGTTCTCCTCACTGCGGTTTCACGCGCTCATTCCTCTTCGATGGCAAAGCTGTCCGAATACCGTTCCACGACCTCGGCGTCCTGATCGATGACGCTGGCGACGCGCGCGGAGCGCGGCCCCTGCGCGAGCGCGGCCCGCAGGTCCTCCTGCTGGTCGGGGTCGCCGATCGCGTAGACCTCCACGCGGCCGTCCCCCAGATTCCGCACGAAGCCCGAAATCCCCAGGCGCTGCGCCACGCGCACCGTAAAGAACCGGTAGCCCACGCCCTGCACTTCACCGGAAACAAAGTAGCGCTTTGCGTTCATCTACGGTCCGCGCCGGTGGAATGCGTCCCCGCTGAAATTGTAGCAGAGCCGCGCTGCGACTGGCCGCTCCCGGGCCCCCGTGCCAGAATGGACGCCCCATGTTCCCCGCGACGGAGAGCAGGCACTTCCCGTTCCGGACTGCCGCGGCGCTCGTGTGCGCCGCGGCGTTCGCCGGGGTGGTTCGCCTGGCGTCCGGCTCTCCCGGAGGCGCAGCGCGCGCGCTGCCCGCTGTTCCCCGGGAGGCGCGCACGTCGGAGGCGGCCACGGGTTCCGGCGGGGTGCACATCGTCGAGCGAGGCAGCTATCCGGAGCTCGAAGTGGACGGCAAACCATTTTTCATTTACTCCGCGGAATTTTTCTACCCGCGCGTACCGCGCAGCCTGTGGGAGTCCAGCCTGGAGCGCTATCGCGATCTGGGTATCAACACCATCACGATATCCATTCCCTGGAACTGGCACGAGCCGCGCGAGGGCGAATTCGATTTTGACGGACACACGAATCCGAGGCGGGATCTGCGCGCGCTGCTTCGTCTGATCGCCGGCCACGGCTTCAAGCTGATCGCACGGCCCGGCCCCGGAGCGCCCCGCGAGTGGCGCAACGACGGTTATCCGGACTGGCTCCTCGCGCAGGCGGAATACCACATGCCTCTGGCGGATCGACTCGAGGGACGCGGGCCCCCCGCGGCGGAACTTGCCGCCACGGACGCGGAGGCAGCGGCACGGATGTGGCTCGGGAATGGCCAGCACATGGCGCGGGTCTCCGCCTGGTTGCAGGCCGTGTCTCACGAACTTGCGCCCTATCGGCCGACCGCGACAGTGCCCGTCGCTCGGCCGAAATCCGCCCAGGAAGAAGCACAAAGCTCACCCCGCACGGTGCCGGGGCCGCTGCTGTTTGTGCAGGTGGGCGAGGGGCTGGGGAGCGGACGCGCAAACACCACCGGCCCTGAATTCCGGAAATACGTGGACGCGCTCTGCGGCGATTTGTCGCGCGGCGGCCTGGATGTGCGGTGCTCGATCGATCCCGCCCTTCCGCGCGCGGCGGGCGCGCGATCGGAGCACGCGTTTGCGCCGGCGAGTCTGGGCCAATGGTTTTCCCGGCCGGCTGCCGGCGGCACATTCCGACGAGAGCCCATCGGCCCGTCCGAAATGTCCACGCTGGGACTGACCATCTCGACGCTGGCCACGCAGGCGGGATTTCCTGCGTTGCTTGCCGAATTCAATCCCCATTGGTTCGCGCCGAGCGACGACGCGCGGCCTGCGCGGATCGCTCCGGAGGAGGTGGCCCTGGCCGGCCATCTTCTTCTCGCCTTCGGGGTCCACGGACTGAGCTGGTATCCCCTGCAAGATACGCTGACGCCCGCCGGCTACGGATCCGCCGCGGCGAACCGCTTCTATAGCTGGGACGCGCCGCTTTCTCTGACGGGCGAGCGGCAGGCGGGAGCACGCGAAGTGGAGCGACTGGGCAACTGGATGGGTGTGTGGGGCGGCTGGCTGGCGGCATCACACCCGCGGGCGGATTTTGGGCTGGTGGACACGCTGGCTTCCGAGCCAGCGGAACGACTGACGCCCGCGGAAGCCGCCGCAATCACGCGCACGGTGGAACAGGTGCAGCGCCTGGCCCAATACGACAGTCTCACCTCCGAGCTCGTGGACCCGGAGTTTCAGCCGCCGGCCCAGCTTCTTCGGCATGCTGTGCTGCTGCTGCCGGTCTACAAGCCGGCGGATGCGCAATACGCGCTCTCGCGGACGGCGGAGGATGCGCTGGCCGCCTACGTTCGCGGCGGGGGCGTGCTGGTGTGTTTTCCGGGGCCGCCGGCGGGCGCGGCGCTCGATGCGCTGCGGCAGGGACCGGGAGTGGAATCCCATTCGCTGCCGGAGGGAACGCGGGAGTGGCGGGCGGGCGCGGGCCGGCTGGTGGTGCTGACGAAGGATTTCTACTCGTGGATTTCGCTGGAGGATGATTTTGGGGAGGCCGAGGAGCGCTTCCCGGCGCGGTTTGCACGCGCGCTGCTGCGCGACGTGCTGTCCGACGCCGGCGCGCGTGCCTCGATTCGGCGCGCGGAGAACGGAAGCGGATCCGCCGAGCTGCTGGCCACCGAGCTGGTGAGCGACCGGGGAACTCTGCCGCTCGGGAAACGTGCGGGGGGAGAAGCCCTGCTGAGCGTGGTCAACCTGAGCTTCGACACCACGATCAGCGAAACGCTCCAGGTGCTTTCTCCGGAGGCATCCGCCCGGCTGGAGGAGCGCGGCCCGCGGGATTGGATCTCGATACCGGTGATGCTCCCGCCGCGCGAATCGCTGCTGCTGCCCGTGGACTTGCCGCTGTGCCTTCCCCTCGAGGCGAAACCGGACTGCCCGGACCGCGTGATTTCGTCGAGCGCGGAACTGCTGCGGGCCGATCGCGACGGGAAACTGATGTTTCTCACGCTGTATGCCCCGGTGAAGGCCGAGATCCGGCTGCAACTGGCGAAGGAACCGGACCACATCGAGGTGGATGAGGCGCGCGCGGACGCCCAGTGGATCCGGCACGACAACGAGATGGTGGTGGAGCTGCTGCGCGGCGCTTCGCCGGATTACCGCCGCGTGGTTCGCGTGCCGCTGCCGTACCGGCCGGCGCTGCCGGAGCGGCCGAAACAGGACAGCGGCCGTCGCGCGCCGGCGCGATTCCGGTTTTCCCCGGGCGGCGCGGTGCGCCTGCCGCTGGGGCCGGACTTCGGGCTGCTCACCAATCCTCCACTCTTCGTTCTCAACCGGGGAAGCGGCGCGACGCTCGGAGTCGTGGCGGAAAATCTGGGGGAGCGGGGAGATACGTTCGGGGTGGAGGTGACGGGAACGTTCAACACCTCGGCGCGGGGTGACGCCGGCGGCGGGGATATGCGCAGCGTGAAGCTGAAAATTCCGGAATCCACGGTGGACAAAGCCGCGTCCGGGCCGCCCGCACCGGACGGCCTCTACCACGGCACGCTGCATTTCTCCGCAGGCGCTGATTCCGTGGATATGCCCGCGGCGTACGCCATCCTTCCGGCCACGGGCGCGGCGGCCTACCGGTTCGATTTCGATGCGGACGGGAGCGACGAATGGGTGCTGGAGAACGCCGCGGTGCGCGCGATCTTTTCGCCGGCCGCGGGAGGGCGGTTGATTGCGCTGCTGCTGAAAGCGCAGGAGCAGAATCTGGCCTCCACAATGGGCTGGATGGAAGACTCCTTCTCGTCCGCTGCGGATTCGCCGGGCGGGCCGCGAGAGGGTTCGACGGACCATACCGTCCTGTTCAACCGGGACTATGCCGCGGACTGGAGCGCCGGGGGCGCGGGGCCCGCGCTTCGCCTGGCGTATGACGCGCCCGACGTTCCTCCCCATGGCGCACGGATTGAAAAAACCGTACGTCTCTCGGGCGAACGCGAAATAACCGTGGAGTACCGCGTCCGGCTGCTCGCGGCGGATGCCGCGCGGCAGAAGCTGGAGGCGGCGGGCCAGATCTTCGGCGCGCGGCCGGAGGAGAAGGAGGCGCGAGAAACGCCGGAGATTCTCAATTCGGTCCCGGCGGAGACGGAGGGCGCCGGTGCCACGCAAATCTGCTGGAAGCTGCCGGCTGCGGGAGCTTCCGATGGCGCCGGCGCGGAGCGCTGCGAGGCATTCGTGCGCGGTGGCCCGGCGATTCCGCTGCCGGCGGAAGCGCGCAGCGTGGAGTTGCGGCGCCCGCGCCATGCCGGAATGGCGATGGCATGGGACAATGCGGAGGCGCGGCTGATCGCGGAGCCGAAAAATTCCAGCGTGCTGCTGCGGCTGGTGCTTCCGCCGCCGCAGCCGGGCGGCGCGGCCGTCGGCTGCCGCATCGAATTCAGTGTAAAGGAGGCGCGGTGAGGGCCGGTTTCGATTTCCCGCGGGCGGGTGCGGGCTGGAAACTTCGCGCCGCGCTCGTGCTGGCGGCGGTGGCGGCAGGGTGCCTGGCCGGCTGGGCGCAGAACGACAATCCGCTGACTCCGACGCCACCGCGGGCCGTACGCAGGATCACCCGCGAGGCTCCCCGGCCGCCGGCGCCTCCGCTGCCGCCGGAAAAGATCATCGAATCGTTCGCGTCCCGCGAAGACGAATACCTTCAAGCCAACACGATGTACGGGTTCAAACGCTCCATCCGCCTCCAGGAGTTCGATCCCAACGGCCAGCAGGACGCGGAAGCATCGCTGGCGAGCCAGATCTTCCTGGCCGACAACGGCAAACGGTACGAACGCGCGACGCAGCCGAACAGCCAGAGATTTCTGGACACCAAATCGGGGTCCATCGACGCGGAGAAAGCGGCCGCGGTCCCGCTGTTCCCGCTGCTCAGCGGGCAGATGAAGTATTACGACCTGGTGTACATGGGTTCGCAGCCGCTGGACGAGCTGAACACCTATATTTTTCAGGTCAAGCCGAAGCGCCTGCTGGCCAACTACCGGCTGTTTTCCGGGTTGATTTACGTGGACGATCAGGATCTGGCCATCGTGAAGGCCTACGGGAAATGGGTCAGCCTGGGCGAGGACGAAGGGGATTCGTCCCTGCACGACTCTCCGTTCTCCCTCTACGAGATGTATTACGAAAACATCGATGGCCGCTACTGGTTTCCCACCTACATCCGCTCCGAGGCGTACGTGCACACGAAGGACGGAGATTATCGCGTGCGGCTGACGGTGCGAATGACGGACTTCAAAATCTCCAAGCCGGTGGCGGCGCCGGGAGAGGCGGGGAGCGGTGCGGGCGCCGGCGGCACTCCTCCCGCGCCGCCTGCGCAAAAGCCCGCGGCGGGCAGCCCGGAAAAACCTCCGGTGTGACCCGTTCGGGGGAATCCAAAACAGAAAACCGGCACACGGGGCGCGCTTCGCGCCATAATCCTCTGCCGCCGCGCGGGCGGGCGAGAAGGGAGACCCCATGGGCGCAAACGAAATGATTGCCGCACTGGACGCGAAATTCGGGATCACGGGACTGGCCCGGGTGACCGCGGGAAACGGCGGACTGCCGCGGGTGTCGGTGGAGGGCGCGGAATGCGCGGGGGAGATCTATCTGCTCGGCGCCACGGTGACCTCCTGGAAGCCGCGAGGAGGGGAGGAGGTGCTGTTTGTCAGCGGGAAGTCGAAATGGGAGGACGGCAAGGCCATCCGCGGGGGAGTGCCGATCTGTTGTCCCTGGTTCGGCAATAAAGCCGGAGACGCGAAAGCGCCGGCGCATGGATTTGTGCGCGCGAAGGCGTGGCAGCTGGATTCCATTGCGCGGAACGGCGGCGCGGTAACGGTGAGCATGACCACGGGAAGCGACGAGGGAACCAAAAAATTGTGGCCGGGAGAGTGCCGGCTGCTGCAGCGCGTCACCTTCGGCGCCGAACTGACCATGGAGCTGGAGATGAAAAACACGGGCGCGGCGCCGTTCGAGTTTGAAGAGGCGTTGCACTCGTATTTCCGCGTGGGCGATTCGACGCGCGCGCGGGTGCACGGACTGGACGGAATCCGCTACCTCGACAAAACGGACGGCAACCGGGAGAAGACGCAGCAGGGCGACGTGACCATCGCGAAGGAAACGGACAGCGTGTACCTGGATACGAGCGGGGCGGCGGAGCTGGAGGATGCGGTGCTGAAGCGGCGCATCCGCGTGAGCAAAAAGAATTCGCTGGCCACGGTGGTATGGAATCCCTGGATCGAGAAGGCCAGGGCGCTTTCCGATCTGGGCGATGAGGAGTGGAAGCAATTTGTGTGCGTGGAGACCTGCAACGCGGCGAAGCATGCGGTGACGCTTGCGCCGGGCGCCCGGCACGGAATGGAGGCGGTGATTCAGCTCGTGCAGAGCTAGGAGCGCCGCTCCGGCGGGCCGGCCGTCACTTGGAAATCATGGCCGGCCAGTTCGTGATGAGGGTGAGCGGCGAATCGGGGTTCAGGGAGTTGATGAGGAACCGGCCGTCGGGCGTTACGTCGTACTGGAAGAGAACGAAGGTGGGGCCGACGATGTGGGTCTGGAACAGGGCACGAGGCGCGCCCGCCGTTTTCGTGAGGGGATCGAACGTGGCGGCCATGAGTTTGCGGTCGGAACCGATATAGTAAATTTCCCTTCCATCGCGGCGCCAGACCGCCTCGGCGCCACCGCCCTGTGAAATCTGGATGCGCGGTCCCGGGCCGGGGAACGGCTGGACAAAGATTTCCTGGTAGCGGGTGCGGGGCTCGAGGTGGACGAGCCATTTACCGTCCGGGGAAAAGCGGGCCTCCGCGCCGATGCCAATCTCGCCGACCTGATGATCGGAGTCCGAATACATGCCGAGGAAGGGAAGGCCTCTGCCGAAATCCATGAAGATCAGGTGGCCGTCGGGCGACCAGTCGTTCACGAGCTTCTGTGCCCCCTTGACGAGAAGACGCGGCGAGCCGGAACCGTCGGTGGGAACCTCGTAGATCGCGCCGGCATTTCCTTCGGTGGAGACGTAGACGATGCGCTTGCCGTCGCGGGACCAGACGGGAGTGCCTTCGCGGCCGCCATCGGTGAGCCGCATGGAACGGCCGCTGGCCAGATCGATGACGTGGATGAAATACTTTCCATTGCGGACGTCGTCGGAGACGAGAGCCAGGGACCGGCCAGAGAGCGTCCGTCTGGAGAAAAGCGCGGGTCCCAATAGCCCATGCCCGGAACTTGTCCGATCTCTTTGCCTGTGTGGTCGTACCACAGCAACCGAGTGGAGAAAGCCGCGAAGGATTGAATAATCACGACCCCGTTCTGCGAGACGGAAAAGCCGGCATGAAGAAATCCGGCAGTCTCCTTAATCACGCTCTCCTCGACGATGGGAAGCGGCGGCCCGGTGAACTCCATGCGGGCGGGATCGAAAGGCTGAGCCAGGAGGCTGCGATCGCGCACGTAGAGCAGGCGGCCATCGGCAAATTCCACGTTGCCCGTCAACTCGGAGGTGAGCAATTTCGGCTTGCCGCCGTCGAGAGAGCCGATGTAGACCCCATTGCCCTCCGGATCGCCGGGCGGGTTCCACTCGGAAAAATAGAGGTAGTGCTTTCCATCGGGCAGGAAATACGGCCAACGGTAACCATGCCCGCTGCCGGAAGCGAGCGGGGCGGAAAGCGCAACGGGCTCGCCACCCGTGTCGGGAATGCGGAGGAGCGGCGAGGCCACGCTGGGAGCGAAGACGATGGTGCCGTCGCGATTCCAGGTTCCGCCGCGTCCGACGGGCGCGTCGCAGAGCACTTTGACCGAACCCATGGCCGTGTCCACGGTCCTCAGCTTGCCCTCGCCGAAAAATCCTACGCGGCGGCTGTCCGGGGCCCAAAAGGGATAGGTGGCGTCCTGGGAACCGCTGATTTCCTGGGCGCTCGAAGAGGAGAGGACGCGGATCCAGAGATGGTTCAACCCGTCGGGGCCGACCGCGGCGAAGGCGAGGCGGGTGCCGTCCGGCGAAATGGCGAAATTGTAGGGCGTGAAGGAATTTTCGGGCGGGGGAAGAAGCGAGGAGTGCACCACTTGGAGAGCGGAAGGCGCGGCGCGGAAATGCAGGATCACCAGAACCAGGAGCACAGCGGCGAGCAGCGCCGCGACGCTCCAGGCGGCCCACTGTGGCGAGGATGCCTGGCGGCCCGCGGCGCGGGGGGCGGGCTGCGTCTCTCCGCCCTCCGCGATCCAGGCCATCTGTTCACGCAGGTCGTGTGCGGACTGCCAGCGCTGGTCCGGATCCTTGGCGAGGCAGGTGCGCACGAGCCGATCGAAGGCTCGCGGGGACATGGGCGCCAGGTCCGACATGGGAGGAGGATCGCGCTCCAGGATCGCCGCGGCCAGGCTGGCCTGAGTTTTCCCTTCGAAGGCCCGCTTGCCCGTGGCCATTTCGTAGAGCACGGCGCCGAAGGAGAAAATGTCGCTGCGGGAGTCCACCTCTTTGCCTTCCACCTGTTCGGGCGACATGTACTGAAAGGTGCCGACGATTTTTCCCTCCGCGGTGAGCGGCTTGCTGGCGGTGGGCATCGCGGAGAGATTGACGGCGGGAGCGACAGCCTTGGCGAGGCCGAAATCGAGAAGCTTGGCCCCGGACTTGGTGAGCATGATGTTGCCGGGTTTCAGATCGCGATGCACGATGCCCTGGCGGTGCGCGGCCCCGAGAGCGCCGGCGATGTCCATGCCGATTCGCAAGACCTGCTCGGTGGGCAGCGGGCCCTTCTCCAGGCGGTCGGCGAGCGTTTCGCCTTCCAGGTGCTCCATCACCAGGTAGTCGGTGCCGTCCTGATGTCCGACGTCGTAGAGCGTGCAGATGTTCGGATGGGAAAGTCCGGAAATGGCCTTGGCTTCACGCGAGAGGCGCTTGCGGCGTTCGGGGTCCGACGAGAGTTCCGCGGGGAGGATTTTGACGGCGACGGTGCGATCGAGGCGCGTGTCGCGCGCGCGGTAAACTTCCCCCATTCCGCCGGCTCCGATGGGGCCGAGGATTTCGTAAGGACCGAGCCGCGTACCGGAAGAAAGGGCCATGATTTCGAAAAAAGGGGCAGGGCGTTTTCGACCAGCATCTTAGGCCGGGCGTTGTGGGGCGTCAACCCGCGCCGGTGGCAGGTCAGGCCCAGTAGGTGCGGTCGAGAGTGCGGTACTGGATGGCTTCGCTCAGGTGCTTTGATTCGATGCCGGCGGAGCCGGAGAGATCCGCGATGGTGCGCGCGACTTTGAGGATGCGGTCGTGGGCGCGGGCGGAAAGGCCAAGGCGGGCCATGGCCGACTCCAGGAGCTTCTCCGTCTCGGCGGAGATGGCGGCGTACTTGCGGATGAGCTTGGGCGGCATTTGGGCGTTGGCGTAGAGATGTTTTTCGCCGGAGAAACGGGCGGCCTGGCGATGCCGCGCCTCCACGACGCGTGCCCGCACTTCGGAGGAGCCTTCCCCCTGCGCGCCTTCGCGCAGCTCGCGGTACTTCACCGCGGGCACTTCGATGTGGATATCGATGCGGTCCAGCAGCGGGCCGGAAACTTTCGAGACGTAGCGCTGAATCTGGGGCGGCGTGCAGTGGCATTCGCGGGCCGAGTCGCCGAAATAGCCGCAGGGGCAGGGATTCATGGCCGCGGCAAGCATGAAGCGCGCAGGGAAGGAGACGGAGATGGCGGCGCGCGCGATATTGACCACGCCGTCTTCGAGCGGCTGGCGCATCACTTCGAGCACGTTGCGCTGGAATTCGGGCAGCTCGTCGAGAAAGAGCACGCCGTTGTGGCCGAGAGAAACCTCGCCGGGGCGGGGAACGGCGCCTCCGCCGATCAGGCCGGCGTCGCTGATGGTGTGGTGCGGGGAGCGGAAGGGGCGTGTGGCGGTGAGCCCGCGTCCGTCTTCCAGAACACCGGCGACGCTGTGAATGCGGGTGGTTTCGATGGCTTCTTCGAGCGACATGGGCGGGAGGATGGTGGGGATGCGTTTGGCGAGCATGGTTTTTCCGGCGCCGGGAGGGCCGATCATCAGGATGTTGTGCCCGCCCGCGCAGGCGACTTCCAGGGCGCGCTTGGCGGCCTGCTGGCCGCGCACGTCGTGGAGGTCCACGGGATAGGCGCCGGCTTCGGCGAGCATGGCGCGGCTGTCCACGCGGACGGGCTGGGCCATTTCCGGCGCGGTGATGAGGTCCACGGCCTGCGGGAGCGACTTGACGGCGTACACGTCGATCTTTTCCACGAGCGCCGCTTCCCTGGCGTTGGCTTCGGGCACGATGAGCCGGCGATACCCGCGGTCGCGGGCGGTGATGGCGGCGGACAGCGCGCCGCGCACGGGCCGCACGCCGCCGTCCAGAGAGAGCTCGCCGAGAAAGACGGAGTCGGTAATCTGCTTGCCGTAGAAGGAGCCGCCGCAGCCCAGGATGCCCAGGGCCATGGGGAGGTCGAAGGCGGAACCCTCCTTGCGGAGATCGGCGGGGGCCAGATTGACGGTTACGCTGTCCGCCATGGGAAATGTAAAACCGCAGTTTTTTACAGCGGACTTGATGCGTTCGCGGCTTTCCTTGACGGCAAGGTCGGGCAGGCCGACGACGGTGAATTCTCCGGGCTTGCTGGAGCCGACGTCCACTTCGACTTCAACGAGGCTGGCTTCGATGCCGTAGACGGCGGCGCTGAGAATCTTATAGAGCATGCCCGAGTGAGAGGGAACCACGGCCCGCGCGAATAGTAATCGAGATGGCTAATGAACGCCAGCGCTACGCTCCGGCGTCGGCGCCCGGGGCCAGGGCTAGGCGCGCGGGATGCTCCAGCGGGGCAGGACGGCGGGGACGTGGCGGCGATAGGCCTCGAAATCGTCGCCGAACGCGCCGAGCAGCAGACGCTCTTCGGCGCGGACGCGAATGGCGGTGCCG
>Ga0335077_10007083_pt1 | contig 13883 bp, 14 predicted proteins | sample Lox_Sample_31_FD_207151 | JGI IMG/M metagenome (GOLD analysis project Ga0335077, IMG submission 207151) | Soil microbial communities from Loxahatchee National Wildlife Refuge, Florida, United States - Lox_Sample_3.1 | ecosystem: Environmental > Terrestrial > Soil > Wetlands | place: USA...
CTCGAGGAGGGCGACGGCAGCTTCCTTGGTTTTGTAGTTGTTGGGGTCGAGCTCGTCCCATTTCACCTTTTCGTGGCGGCCGGCTTTGGCGGCATAGACGTTGCCCGAGGCTACGTGCACGATGACCGCGCCGAAGGTGCGCATTTCCGGGCGGAGGCGGAAGTCGTACTTATCGGCCGGGAAGTCTTTAGCCATATCCAGCAGTTGGCGGTTGATGTAGGCGAACGCGCCGCCGATCTCTTCAGGCGGATTCTTGGGTTGCTGCTGCGCCGCCAGGCTCGCGGCTGCCGCCGCCACCGCAAATGCGAGCATAGTTGTTTTGGCGATCGTGGTGTAACCTGCTAATCTATCCATGGTGGTTACAAGGTACCATACGGCGGTTACATGTAAAATTCGTGGGCGGCAGCCTGTGCCTGGATTTTGTCAACACGGTGGGTGGACGGGACGCCGCCGGCGGCGCGATCCGCGACAAGATTGCCTGCTACGAGGATCTGGCCGCGTGGAGCCTGCCAGCCGGAAGCCTGAGCCGCCGCGCGGTGGCAGTCCTGTTGCGCCTCGCGGCGGGTAACCGGCGCGGGGCCTCCGCCACGCTGGCGCGCGCGGTGAGGTTCCGCGAGGCGCTTTACCGGATCCTGGCGAGGACGAACCGGCGAAGGCGTCCGCTAGAGGCGGACGTGGAAGTGGTGCGCGGGGAACTGGCGATCGCCAGGAGCCAGCAACGGCTCTCGGGTTGCGGAGCCGGGTTCGCCTGGGCGCTTCCGGCACGTCCCCAGAGGCTCGACCACGTTTTGTGGCCGGTGGCGCTTGCGGCAGGCGAGTTTCTGACATCGGCGGCGGTGGAGCGATTGCGGCAGTGCCGCGGCGAACTTTGCGGGTGGTTTTTTCTAGATGCGAGCCGGAACGGTACGCGCCACTGGTGCGATATGCGGGATTGCGGCAACCGCGCCAAGGTAAAGCGTTTCCGAGAAAGGCGCGGGAAGGGCGGCTGAGGCGGAGCGATGGGGCAAGACTGCGCCAGGCAGCCGTGAACCTTACTTACTGGCGGATGTGGCTTCAATCAGGTCCAGGCGGTCTTTCCAGGGGTCAGCCTCGGCGACGGGTCCGGAGTTAGTGAAGTTCATCAACATGTCGGTTTTGGCGTTGTGGGCCGGCCAGTGCGGGCGGCCTTCACCGTTGGGGTCACCGGATTTGGCAAGCGCGACCCAATAGGCAAGCGCGGTCCTGGAGATGGCTTCGTCAGCCGGGGCGAGGTCCTTGCCATATTTCGCGGCGACAGTGTCGAAGACGAAGGGAATCTCGGTGGCGTGCGGAGCGCCTTTCCACTGTTTGCGCATGGATTCGGCGACGTAGGAGAAACGGTACTCGTAAGCGGGTTGGCCGGCGGCGGCCATCATGCGCACCACGAAGCGCGCAGGTTCAATCATCAGGCGGTCGGCGGCGATCAGGGAGCCCACGGCGCGGAAGGCGCTGGAGTTATCGGGATTGTAGACGGCGCGAGCCTTTTCGGTTTGGGGACCGAAAGGGGCGAAGACTTCGTCCATGTTCTTGGCGAAGCTGAAACCGATGTCCGCGCTGTTGGCGCCGGCGATCAGGGGAACCCTGGCGGCGCGCCCAGCGAGGAATGCCTGCTCGGGCGCCTCGACGACGATTTTGCCGTCGATCATGGGGCCGGCATAGGTGGGATTCATCATGGTCATCATGTTCATGCCGTCCACCACACGCTCGGCGGGCAACTGCCGCAAAGCGGCGAGGGCGGCGGCATCTTCACCCTTGATGCCGGCCTTTTCAGCAAAGGCGGTGCCGACAGCTTCGCCGGAAGGCTGGCCGGAAGCGGCATCACGAATGTGGCGCATGGGACCGAGGCCGGTGCGACCGCCGCCGGATTCGATGATGGCCTTGTGGAACAGGTCCGCCGCCAGGGGGGTGGTCATCAAGGTAAGGACGGAGCCGCCGCCCGCGGATTCGCCGAAGATGGTGACGTTGCCGGGATCGCCACCGAATGCCGCGATGTTTTTGCGGACCCATTTGAGCGCGGCGATTTGATCGAGGAAGGCGTAATTGCCCACGGCGTTGGCAGGCTCGGCTTTGGTGAGCGCGGGATGGGCGAAGAAGCCGAAGCGGCCGAGGCGGTAGTTGAAGCTAACGAAGACGAGTCCGCTCTCGGCGAAGTGCGTGCCGTCGTAGACAGCAGGAGAACTGCCACCGTTGACGAACCCGCCGCCGTAAATCCAGACCATGACCGGTAACTTCCCTGCGGCGCGCACGGCGGGCTTCCAGACGTTGAGGTAGAGGCAATCTTCAGCGGGCTTGGTGCCCAGCGGGGCAGCGTCGCTCGGAAACGGAAGCTGCATACAGTCGTTCGAATAGGCTTCGGCGGGCCGCACGCCTTTCCAATGCGCGACAGGCTGGGGCGGGCGCCAGCGATTCTCTCCGGTGGGGGGGGAGCATAAGGGACGCCTTTGAAGGCCACGACGCTGCCGGCGACAACTCCTTTGAGAGAGCCGGTAGCGACGCGCACGACGTCGACGGACGCGGCGTAGAGGCCGCCGGAGACGGCGGCAATCAAGACGATGGAGCTGGTTCGGAGCATGGTTCCTCAGCCGGTTGGTCTGCTTCCCGGCGACTACGTCCTTCCGTAGCATGGCGCAATGTAAAAACGCAACCTGAGTATGTGAGCGGGGTTGCAGCGCCGTGCTTGTTCAAAGAACCTAAAGGAAGAGGCGTTTTTTATTATGGTGCGGCTGATTGTGGCGGGTCTCGTTGTGACTTTTTTGGACGGGCTGCTGGGCGGCGGATGAGGATGCCGCGGCCAAATGTCCGAGAAGCGCGACAGCGTTGCAGGCAAGTTGCAAAGAGATTACGCGCAAGGATCTGCCAAAGGGCGCAGTTGAACTGTTGCGAAGAATGAAGTGTGACGTGGCAGCAGGCAGCAATTATGATTACGGCAGCGCGGTGGATTTGAATGGCGACGGTTCGCCGGAATATCAGGTCTGCTGTAACGAGTCGATGCATGGGCCTTGCGGCGCCGTGGTCATCGGAAAGATCGATGGAGTTTGGAAAGACCTGACCGCCAACAACAGGATCCTGGGATTCGATGGTGAATGCGGCGATTTTGTGATCCTGGAGAGCCAGCATGGCGGCTATCACGATGTTTGCCTGCCGATTGAGTGCGCGCCGGGCACGGGGACTCCCGAGAAACCGTGTACTCCAACACTCTGGCAGTACGATAAAGGCAGATACCGGATCTCGGAGCGGGAGGGCTCGGATGCTAGAGCGGCTCGACGGTGACTTTACCGGCGGACCATGAGAAAGCGGGCAGCGCAATGTCATGGGATGCCCGTATATCCGAAACGCGAATTTCCAGGGCCGGACGCAAGGTGTCGGCTTCAGCATTGCTGATCAACCCGAGGTTGGCCAAGCGCCTGGCCAGGGCATCGAATAAATGTTGTTGTTCGCCAATGAATGCCGCCAATTCACCGCGGTATTCGTCCGGGCCTCGCCATGCGATCGTGTGTGATATGTGCGCGCGCACTGACGGCTGCTCAGAGGAATCCGACAACAGAGCCGTCAGGTAGTGCTGGCTGACCAGGTCCAAATCCAGGTTGCAACATCCGGAACCGTTGGCCTGATAGCTGGTATTTACCTGCCGGTAGTAGTATGCCGGATCGGGACCCGCTGCCAACATAATTGCTCCAGGCTGGACATTATTGCCGCATCCGCCGAACGCGTATACGCCCAACGGTGGCCAGCCAGCTTTTGGCGGCGGGTACCCTGCTCCGCAGCACGATGACGATCCTCCCGTTCCGCCGCCGCTATTGGAATCAGCAACTATGGCCAGGGCATGTACGGTCAGATTCTCCACAACGAGTGAGGCGAAGCCCGCGGCACGATGCTGGAATAGGACGTTGCCGGCAGCCAGCCATGCGGGCGGCCTGTGGCGCTCGCTCCCGAAAATATCCAGCAGGGCGGGCATGGCATCTTCCTGAGAGCGCGCAAGCAGGATCAGCGATTGCGCGGGGAACTCGTCGTAGATCCGGCGCGCCTCAGACGCCGGCACTTCCGCGCCGAACTCGATGAGTGCGTCCAGTACTCCGAGCATCACAAAGTGTTCTTCGGCGTCCACCGGCGCGCCTGCCTGCTCCACCGCCCGGTGCGCTCGAAGCATACTCTCCAAATCTGGAATTAATTCGGTGTGCCAGTCACGCAGGACCACGTAGGCGCCCCACGCCCGCGTCCGCGCATCGGCGCTATTCAGCCAGGCGTTCGCGAGCGGCGCCACCTGTTTATCGAGGTACTGCATGACCGTAGCGGGGTCCGGCGGGGCCTGCTGCGCTTGCACCGAGGCGGCCAGCAGTGACCAAGCAATCAATTGAGGAGTGAATCTCCACATCGCATGTAGCTCGACGCAACAGAGAAAGAGATCGTTGCAGAACGAAACCGCGCGCCACGTGTAGTTGTAGAATGGTGGCGGAGACGACGCCGTCATGGAATCGGGCAGCAGGCCGCTGTGCTTCGTGTTGATGCCGTTCGGAACGAAGCCGGACCCATCCGGAGCTATGATCGATTTCGACGCGGTGTATGCGGACCTGATCGCTCCGGCGATCCGCGACGCGGATCTGGAACCGCTGCGGGCCGACGAGGAGATGGCCGGCGGGATCATCCACAAGGCGATGTTCGAGCGGCTGATGCTTTCGGAGTACGCCGTGGCGGACCTGACCACAGCGAACGCCAACGTATTTTACGAACTGGGCATCCGGCACGCAGCGCGGCCCTACACGACGATCCTGCTGTTCGCCGAAGGTTGGCGACTGCCATTCGACGTAAGCCCGCTACGTTCCCTGCCCTACCGCTTAAATGAATCCGGGAAACCAGCCAACGCGGCGGTGACGCGTCCGAAACTCACCGGGCTGCTCAATGCGGCGCGGGGCGAGACCACGGATAGCCCGGTATTCACGCTGATTTCTGATGTCAAGCCCCACGAGGTGGACCACAGCAAGACGGACACGTTTCGAGAGCGGGTGCATTACTCGCAGAGCCTGAAGGAAAGGTTGGCGAAAGCGAGGCGGCAAGGTGTGGACGCGCTTACGGCACTGGAATCCGAACTCGGCAAGATCGAGCAGCAGGATGCGGGCGTGGTGATCGATTTGTTCCTTTCGTATCGCGCTGTGAAGGCTTGGGGGAAGATGGCGGAGTTGTATGAGAAGATGGCTCCTCCGCTGCAGAGGGCCGTGATGGTGAGGGAGCAACTGGCGCTGGCGTTGAATCGCGCGGGCGACGCGGAAGCGGCGGAACGCATCCTGAGAGAACTGATCGCGCAACGGGGGGCGAGCAGCGAGACTTACGGTATCCTGGGGCGGGTTTACAAAGACGCCTGGGAGCGGGCGGTCAAGGACGGTGATGCGGCCATGGCAGCGGGCAAGTTGCGCCTGGCAATCGACGCATATTTGAAGGGCTTCGAGGCGGACTGGCGCGATGCCTACCCGGGTATCAACGCGGTGACGCTGATGGAACTGCGCAACCCGCCGGACGGGCGCGGAGCGCAGATACTGCCGGTGGTGCGGTATGCGGTGGAGCGACGCATCGCGTCGGGGCAGGCGGACTATTGGGACTACGCCACGCTGGTAGAACTGGCGCTGCTCGCGAAGGACGAGAAGGGCTGCCGCGCGGCGCTCGGGGATGCGTTGGCGAACGTGCGGGAAACCTGGGAAGCGGAAACCACGGCGCGGAATCTGAGGCTCATTAATGAGGCTCGCGCGGCGCGCGGGGAATTGGCAGGTTGGATGAGCGAGGTGCAGGCGGAACTCGGAGCGTTGGGCAAGCGCGCAAGCCTGCCGGTTTAGCAGCTATCAGGATCCGGAATATAGCCGCCGCCGCGAGCGGCAGGTGACCATTACATCAATGAAACTGAGGGCATATATACCAAGGGACACAAAAAACGTAGTTCCGCCGAACGAGCTCGATTCAAAAGGCTCAACTCTGAGGTAAGCCATGAAAAGATCGAAGATCGCATACAAAGGGAATATCGGGTAGAACCATCTTCTGCGTAGGCCCGTATCGACATAGAATAGGCCGAACCCCAACAAGGGATGCGAGCCTGCCGCCTTCCAGTAGGAGAGCTTACCGGTTTTCGGCGGGTGCTTCGGGGGAGACAGCCGGTCCGGCACTGGCTCACGGGCGATTCCCGGCTTAGACGGCAAGACGTCTGTTCCTGGGGTGCTGATCTGATCCTCGGCGGCGAGGGCACCGATGAGACCCTTCAGCCCGTTATCGTAGTCCGACCGGAAATCGATGTATTGGATCCGCCGCAGGCGGATGGGTATACGGCAATCGGCGCAGACCGCCGGTATCACGGTTTTGTGCTCGTCCAGCGCGAACGCGACTTCATCCATGACGTTATTAGAATCGACGGCGGCCGGCGATAAGATCACGAGCAGGGCACTGGCGGCCGTCACGGCCAGCTCGATTTCGCGGTCCCACTGCTGGCCGGGCCTGATGTCCAATTGGTCCAGCCAGACATTGGCGCCTTTCGATTTCAAATCGGCACCCAGGCGGAGCGCGAACGCTGCGTCCGCGCGCGCGTAGCTAATAAAGACGTGGCCTTTCGCCGCCAAGGTCTGTTCCTCGTCTACTTTATAACAGTGCGGGCAACACAGGTCCACCTTTTTATTACTACTGACACATTAGTGCTGCCAACGGAACGCAGGCGCGCGCGCTAGCATGAGGATATGGAGCATTCGCGCTTCCGCGCATACTTCCGTTTTTATGCTGAACTGAACGAGCACCTGCCCGTGGAGCGGCGCTTTCAGACTCTGGAGACGGCGTTACCGGCGGCTGCTCCGGTAAAGGACTTGATCGAAAGCTTTGGAGTGCCGCACGGCGAAGTCGAGTTGAGTATTGCCGGTGGGGAGTCGGTCGGGTTCGACTACTTAGTACGCAATGGCGATCGCGTTGCGGTGTACCCGATGTTTGAATCGTTCGATCTGACGAACGAAGTGCGCGTGCGGCGAGCGCCGTTGCGTGAGCCACGGTTCGTGATGGATGCAGATCTGGACGGTCTCGCGGCGGAGTTGCGTTTGTTGGGTTTCGACTCGCTCTGCCGGAGTTCCGCGAACGATGCGGAACTGGTGCGCATCTCGTGTGAGCAGGGCCGCATTTTGCTGACTCGAGATCGCGGCCTCCTGAAGCACAACGCGATCACCCACGGCTATTGTGTGCGCGAATCGGACAGGCGCCGGCAGCTTGCGGAAGTGCTGGACCGGTTCGATCTGGCCGGCTCCATCCGTGGTGGCCATGTAATCGGAAATCCATCTCGTGCATCTAATTAAGTGGGTTCCGGAGAACGGAGGGTTAATTCCGGAACCGGAAGGGAGAGATGCTATGACTCGCTTACTGAGGGTATCTCTGATCACCGTGGCAGCACTTGCAATGGTGCTGGTTATTTCGCCTGCGCCAGCAGCGGCGGCGGGACGTTTTGGGATTTATCACGGTTGGTATGGCGGCTGGGGCTGGGGGCCTGCCTGGGGCTGGGGACCCGGCTGGTACGGACGTTGGTGGGGACCGGGTTACTATTACGCTCCCAACACTGGCAATGTTAAGATCGTGACGCCGGACAAGGGCGCGATGGTTTACGTCGATGGCGGCTACGCGGGCGTGGCGGCGAAGATGAAGAAGTTCCCGCTGCGCGCAGGCACACACGAACTGGCGCTACGCGAACCGGACGGCCGGACCATTTACGATCAGCGCATCGAGGTACTGCGCGGCAAAACCACCGAGATTTACGCCGGCGAGAAGGGCTAATCCGCACGGCGAGGGCAGGCGCCCGCTCCAGGTGCCTGCCCAGCGTTACTATTCAGCGCGTGAAGGAACGTGACTTCTAATACAGGGCTGCTAGAATAGTAACTTCAATGAAACAAGGGGTACGCTCGACGACGGTGTTGTGTGTCCGGCGCGACGGGAAAGTGGTGATGGCCGGCGACGGGCAGGTAACGCTGGGCCAGGAAGTTCTGAAAAGTTCCGCCAAAAAGCTGCGGCGCATTTATAACGACAAGATTCTGGCCGGGTTTGCGGGCTCCACGGCGGACGCCTTTGCCCTGTTCGCCCGTTTCGAATCGAAGCTTGAGCAGTTCAACGGGAATCTTTCGCGCGCGGGCGTCGAACTGGCCAAAGAGTGGCGGACCGACCGGATGCTGCGTCACCTGGAAGCTCTGCTGCTGGTGGCCGACAACAAGAATACGTACATAGTCAGCGGGAACGGCGACGTGATCGAGCCGGACGAAGGCGCGGCCGCCATCGGCTCCGGTGGGCCGTTCGCTCTTTCCGCCGCCACCGCCCTGCTGCGCAATACCAAACTCTCCGCCCGCCAGATCGCCGAACAGTCCATGCAGATTGCCGCGCGCATCTGCATCTACACCAACGACACGATCACCTTTGAGGAACTCGCCTGACATGGTCATCTACCTGCCCAGCCAATCGGTCGACGAGGAACCCATCCTCGACGAGCTCACCCCGCGCGAAATCGTGCGGGAACTCGACAAGCACGTGGTTGGTCAGGCGGAGGCCAAGCGCGCGGTGGCCATCGCCCTGCGCAACCGCATCCGGCGCCAGAAACTGCCGCCGGAGATGGCCGAAGAGGTGATGCCCAAGAACATCCTCATGATCGGCCCCACCGGCGTGGGCAAAACCGAAATCGCCCGCCGCCTGGCCAAGCTCGCCAATTCGCCATTTCTGAAGGTAGAAGCCAGCAAGTTTACCGAGGTAGGATACGTGGGCCGGGACGTGGAATCGATGATCCGCGACCTGGTGGATATCGCGATTGACATGATCCGCGAAGAGCGCCTGGAAGAAGTATCCGACCGCGCGGAGGCCAACGCCGAGGAACGCCTGCTGGACCTGCTGATGCCGCCGCAAGCCGAGGCGACCGAGAGTGTAGAACGCACGCGCGAAAAACTCCGCGAGCGTTTGCGCGACGGCAAGCTTGACGAGCGCATCGTGGAATTGGAAGTGAAGGACCGCGGGCCGAACTTCGAAATCGCCACCAACGCCGGCATCGAAGAGATGCAGATCAACATCAAGGACATGCTGCCCAATTTTTTCGGGCAGAAGACGCGGCGGCGCAAGATGCGCGTGGCCGAGGCAGCCGATTACCTGGTGCAGGAAGAAGAGCAGAAGCTGATCGACATGGACCAGGTGACGCGCGTGGCCTTGGAGCGCGTGGAGACCAGCGGCATCATTTTCCTGGACGAAATCGACAAGATCGCCGGGCGCGAGAGCGGCCACGGGCCGGACGTGAGCCGCGAGGGCGTGCAGCGCGACATCCTGCCGATCGTGGAAGGTACTACGGTGAACACGCGCCACGGCTTTGTACGCACCGACCACATCCTGTTCATTGCCGCCGGAGCGTTCCACGTTTCCAAGCCGTCGGACATGATCCCCGAGCTGCAGGGGCGCTTCCCCATTCGCGTAGAGCTGAAGTCGCTTTCGGTAGAGGATTTCATCCGCATCCTGCGCGAGCCGAAGAATGCGCTGGCCAAGCAGTACACGGCGCTAATGGAGACCGAGGGCATCCGGCTGGTCTTCACGGACGACGCTCTGGAAGAGGTGGCCAAGTTCGCGGCAAGAGTCAATGAAAGCTCGGAAAACATCGGCGCGCGGCGCCTGCACACCATTATGGAGAAGCTGCTCGAAGAAGTGTCCTTCGAAGGGCCCGACCTGAAGAAGAAGACCGTGAAGGTGGACGCCACTTACGTGCGCAAGCAACTGGCAGAAATCGTGAAGGACCAGGACCTCAGCCGCTATATTTTGTAGGAGCCGCAGCGCCCTCCGCGTTGACCATCTGAATCAGCGCCCGAATATATCCGAAAGCGTAGGCGAACGCCTGCCGCCCGCCCGTGTCGCCCTCGATCCTGGGCACATGGTCAGGCATCAGCATCCCGTCGAAGCCGACTTCGCGATACACGCGCATGGCGCGGATCATGTCCACGTCACCATCGTCCGGAAAGGTCTCCTGGAAGTTCAGGAAGCCGCCGCGAATGTTTCTGAAGTGTACGTCGAAGATCTTGCCGCGCGTGCCGAAATAGCGGATCACATCGAAGATCTGTTCAGCGGGCTTGGTGAGCATTTCGGATACGGTCCCCTGGCAGAAGTTCAGCCCGTGATAAGCGCTGGGCGTAATCTCGACGAAACGCTTCAACCCGTCCACGCTGCCCAGCACGCGGTGCATGCCGCGAAAGCCCTTGTCTCGCGGCATGCCGGGATCGTGCGGATGGCACGCCATCCGGACTTTATATTCTTCAGCCACCGGAATGACACGCTTCAGGAAATACGTGATGCGCTCCCAGGCGGCGTCCTCGCTCACCGGGCCGGCTTCGGTTAGCGGGGGATCCTGCACGGCTTTGTCGTACACGAACGTGCTATAGGAAGCGCCGCCGCGCCCCCGCGTGGCTTCGGTGCGCACCACACCCAGGATCGACAGGTTGTATTTCAACGCCGGAATGCCCGCGCGCGCCGCATTGCGGATCATTTGGCAGATCTCGTCGATTTCGCGGTCGCGCTCGGGGCTCTGGCCTAGCATGATGTGCGGGTATTCGACGCGCGTAATGTAGTTGGAGCTGAGCGGGAGCGGAACCATCTCGAGGCGGATGCCAAAGGATTCGACGCGTTCCCGCAGCCTTGCGAGTCCTTCGACGGACCAGTGCGCGTCCAGGCGTCGAGAAGGCAACGTGCTGCAAATATGGTTCACGCCCAATGCCGACAGCACGCGCAGGGTTTCGTCAGAGGAGTCGTGCTGCGTGCCCAGTTTCAGATTGGCCGGCGGGCGTTGCGCCCGCGCCTGGGGTGCCGCCAGTGAGGCCGCGGCGGCCTTGAATAGATCGCGGCGGTGCATTCCTCAAGTTCTATCATCACTCGGTGCCACCCTCAAAAACAGCGATAGAATGGGTTTGCATTCCGGGAGGCAGCCCATGAACCGCCGAGATCTCTTCAAGAGCGCCACGCTGGCCGGAATGGCCGCGGCCGGCGCGCTCCCACAGCAGTCCAACGCGGCTCCCGGCGACCGCGTCGGCATCGGCGTGATTGGCTGCGGCGCCATGGGCCGCATGGACCTCGCCGATTTTCAAAAGCAGCCCGACGCCGAAATCGTGGCGGTCTGCGACGTCTATGAAAAGAACCTGCAAACCGCGCACAAGCTGACTGAGGGCAAAGCGCGGACTTATACGGATTTTCGTAAGCTGCTCGAAGACCGCGCGGTGAATGCCGTAATCATCGCCACGCCCGATCACTGGCATCCGCTCATTACGGTCACCGCCTGCGAGGCGCACAAAGATGTTTACGTCGAGAAACCCATCTCCAACGTAGTGCGCGAAGGCCACCTCATGGTTGAGGCTGCGCGCCGAAATCAACGCATCGTGCAGGTGGGCCTGCAGCAGCGCTCCGGCTCGCACTTCCAGCGCGCGGCGCAGATTGTGCGCGGCGGGCAGATCGGCGACATCCATTACGTGCAGACGTGGATCCACGAAACCGATTCGCCGCAGGGACTGGGCACGCCGCCCGATTCCGATCCACCGGCGGGGCTCGATTGGGACTTGTGGCTCGGCCCCGCGCCCAAGGTGCCGTTTAACACGGAACACTTCCTGGGGAACTGGCGCTCGTTCTCCGCTTATGGCGGCGGACGCATTACCGATTGGGGGGTGCACCTGGTGGACATCGTCCACATGGCGATGGGCGCCGACTCGCCCGCGGCAGTCACTGCCTCAGGCGGCAAACTCTATGTACACGACCGCCGCGACACGCCCGACACGCACGAAGTCACCTGGGAGTATCCGGGCTTTCTGCTGCACTACACCTGCCTGCTCCACAATTCCTACGGCCACAACGGCGACCCCGGCCACAAGCCCTTCGGGAGCTACGGCATTCAATTTCACGGCACGCGCGGCACGCTGTTCGTGGACCGCGCCGGGTACGAAGTCACGCCGCAGATGAAGGATCACACCGAACCGGGCGGCATCTCGTTTCGCGCCGCGTTCGACGATCTGACAGGCATCAGCATGTATTACCAACTGGAGGGCACAGCCGGCCGCGGCACCACCTCAGTGCAGCACCTGCCGCACGTTCGGAACTTCCTCGATTGCGTGAAGAGTCGCGAACTGCCGGCCGCCGACATCGAGATCGGACACCGCGCCACGACGGCTTGCCACCTGGGGAATATCGCATTGCGCGTAGGGCAGAAACTGCGTTGGGATGGCCGCGCGGAGCGCTTTCTAAACAACGACGAGGCTAACCGCATGCTGCGGCGCGACTATCGCGCGCCCTGGAAACTGGAAGGCATGGACGCATAGGAGAAGGAACATGACCGCACGCCGTGAATTCATCAAAGCCGCCGCTTATGCGACGGCGGCATCGTACGGGCGCATTCTGGGCGCCAATGACCGCATACGGATTGCCGGGCTGGGAACCGGCGGACGATGCCAGTATCTGCTCGCGTACCTGGCGAAAATGGGCGGCAACCAGATTGTGGCGGCCTGTGACGTCTACGAACCGCGCCGCCAGGAAGTCCGCGAGAAGCTGGCGCCCGAGGCGCGGGAGTTCAGCGACTACCGCAAGGTACTGGAGCAGTCCGATATCGATGCCGTGATCATTGGCGCGCCGGATCATTGGCACGTGCCCATGGCAATCGACGCGGTGCGCGCGGGCAAGGATGTTTATGTCGAAAAGCCGGTCACGCACCGCCTGGAAGAAGGCGAACCGCTGATCCGCGCGGTCACCGAATCCAAGCGCGTGGTGCAGACCGGCATGCAGCAACGCAGTTGGCCGCACTTTATCCAGGCTCGCGAGATCGTCACCAGCGGCGGGCTAGGCCAGGTCACTTTCATTCGCACTTACTGGTTTCAGAATCACCTTCAGGGACGCGGCAAGCGCGAGCCGGTGGACACCTCGAAGCTGGATTGGAGGGGGTTTCTCGGGTCCGCGCCTGACCAGCCCTTCGACCCGGAGCGCTATCTGAACTGGCGCTGGTTTTGGGATTTTGGCGGCGGCTCGCTGACCGACCTGTTCCTGCACTGGGTGGATGTCGCGCACTGGTTCATGGGAAGCGACACGCCCAACGAAGCGCAAGCCGTCGGTGGCAAGTACGTCATCCCCGAATGGCAGTGGCCCGATACCGTGAACGCCGGGTTCCGCTATCCCGGCAATTTCCTTGTGAACTTCGATTGCAGCCTGATGGGCTACCTGGAGGGCGGCGGCCTGATCTTTCACGGCACCAAGGCACTGATGCGCATTCATCGTGGGGGCTTCGCCGTGTACCCGGAGCAGCCCCGCTACACCGAATTGCCGGACCTGGAAGGCGTGGCGCAGGAGGCCAAATCCACGCGCGACGGCGCCATCGATCATCTGGAGAATTTCCTGGATTGCATCCGGACACGGAAGACACCGAACGCTCCGGTGGAAGTGGGCGTGGCAGCGGCGCGGGCCGGGCATATGGGCAACCAGGCGTTGCGGAGTGGGCAGACGGTCCGGGCGTGAAGCCGCGGCTCGCGGCCCAAACGGACTGAGCGATGTCGCGAACCATGAAGACCACGATGGGTGTTCTCGTGCTCACCGCACTGGCTCCGTTTGGGCTTTCGCTCGTCCCAACGCTCTACGTTGTTTTGGTTTATTACTACCCGTTCACGTACCCGGTGACTGCAGTCTATGGCCTGTTGTGGTGCGCGTTGTGCTGTTGTTTGTACTGGCGTACGAACAGAGACGAGCGCAGAACTTTACGATGGCTTGCGTTGCTGGCCATCTTCGCGTTCGTCTATCCTGCCCATCGTATTCTGATGGCGCTGGGAGTTCCCCCGTTCCTGCCACACAACTTCACCCCTTCGTAATTAGCTCTGTAGCGTTCCCAA
>Ga0335077_10007084_pt1 | contig 13882 bp, 17 predicted proteins | sample Lox_Sample_31_FD_207151 | JGI IMG/M metagenome (GOLD analysis project Ga0335077, IMG submission 207151) | Soil microbial communities from Loxahatchee National Wildlife Refuge, Florida, United States - Lox_Sample_3.1 | ecosystem: Environmental > Terrestrial > Soil > Wetlands | place: USA...
CCGTATGTATATTAAACATTATTTTTCGAATAATGTCAATCCTCCCTGGAATGATGTGGGCTCAAAAACATTGAACTTGAAATATTAATGGTGCGCAGAACGATGGCATACGTGCAGGCCGCAAGCGGAATGCATCATTTCTACCCTGGTCTCGGCACTCCACAGAACCACCAAAAATGTGTATTTACAGACAGTTTTAGCTGTCGATCATACTGTGGGTATCTTGCATACCTGCCAGGTGGAGAAACTGCTGCTTTCAAAACAGACGTAGCTCGTCTGACTCCAAGGTGTCATCCCGGGACGTAAGACGATGAAAAAGAGCGGCCAGCATCCTGGCGAGTTGTGCGGTAACTTATCCCACCTGCCTAGGATGGAGAGAAACAAGAGTTTCTTCACCGCCGGGAATTAAAATTCCAAAAAATCATATCAAACAATGACTTGGATGGTTTTCACCATGCGGATCCGCTATTTTACGAACGGACAGCCAGGCCGCGGCGGGCAGAAAAAAAGAGGGGCGACCTGCCTTGCCCCTCCTTCGGAAAACGGTTTCAATAACCAACGTCAAGCCCCTCCCGCCCCTGCAGGTCATATCATGATCTGACAGGTTAGCCTCTTAATGTTTGCGGATCTCCTTTGCCGTCTGTTGAGCGATCTTTTCCGCAGCCTGTTTGGGGTCCGTGCCTTCGCGTTCAAAATCTCTGAGCTTTGCGACGATATTGCCGTTTTGATCGTGGAGCACCACCTCCATGCCTACACCGGCCTGCATCTGGTGTCCTCCGATAAACGGAATCCATGCTTTCCCCGGGCTGAACTGCTGAACCTCGGTAATACATAAATCCGCATTCAGTGTGCCTCTGGTCCCCTTGGTGTCGGCAAAGTAATCCACAAAGATCGACTTGACCGAATCAGAGAATTCCCTGCTGCGCATATCGGACTTGTTGTCCAAGCTTCTGACCTTCACCGTGTAGTCAGTGAGTTTCGCTTCGGGTTTGACCCAGACCCAGTTGACTTCACTCCCTTTTACCATGTCCGCATAATCGGTGATGATGCCACGGTGAAAATCCTTATCTTTGTATTCATCATCGTCGACAAGCCTGTCCGCCGATTTCGGAAGAGCTGATGAAGGCAACAGCACTGCCATCACAAAGACAAGGTAAATAAGCCGGGCCAAATACTTGTGCCGACTCTTGCTTCCGCTTGCAATCCCTGGTGTGTGTATTAACATGTTTTTCTCCTTTTGTTTTTAAATGGTGATTGTTGAAATGTTCGCGAAAAATACTTTTGAGACATCCTGTGCGACAAGGACAGGATTCTCATCCTTCCCCTGGTATCACCGGAAATACACCTGTTGATCTCTTGCGGCGCTCCTGAATATGATACATGCGAGCAGTATTAAATTAGTAGTTAAAATAATTAAAGCTCGTTTCGGGGGCAAAGTCAACAACCGCCGCGATGAGACACATTGGCGAGCAAGGGTGCTCGGTGCTCCACGGCCTGGCGCTGGATAAAGAGGTTTCTGTTGTGCTATGCTGTTGGAAGGAGGGTCGACACGATGGTCAAGATCATCATAGAGAAGAATCTTTTTTGCCTTCCCTGGACCCAGACGCTGCTGGGCAGCCATGTGAACGGCAAGGTTAATTTCATGGCGCTGGACTGGCTGACCAGGGTGAATTTCCAGCCGGCCATGCTCGGCATCTGCGTGAACAAGGGGCATGCAACGAATGAAGCCATCCGCACAACCGGCGAGTTCAGCGTCAATGTCCCCTCATCGGACATGGTGGCGGTCACGGATTACTGCGGGGTCGTGTCCGGAAAGAATACGGACAAATCAAGCCTGTTTGAGGTGTTCTACGGGGAACTCAGTGCAGCTCCCATGATTTCGGCATGCCCGCTCTGCCTCGAATGCAAGCTGGTCCAGACCGTGGACCTCCCGACAAACACCTTCTTCATCGGCGAGATCCGCAACATCTACTCGGAGGAACAGTACCTGACGGAGGGGAAGCCCGACCCGGCGAAGATCCGCCCCTTTCTGCTCACCATGCCGGACAATCGGTTCTGGGCACTGGGCGAGCAGGTGGGAACCGCGTGGAAGGACGGCGTGAAATTCAAGGAGAAGATGAGGTAAACCCGAAGCGGGATGGTTTTCGGGAAGAACGTCGTCGTTCCCCCCGTTTACGTCATCAACGACGGAAGCCATCTCTTCAAAAGGGGAGAGCGGAAAGGATGCAACAAGCTTCCGGGAGGTAATCCGCAATGCCCCCTCTTTTTTTAAAGAGGGGCCCCCACAGGGTGGGCGCGACCCTCCTCGGTGTTCAAACGCCGCGCCGTCTTGGAACGGAGCGAGGCTCAGGGGACGAGGACAACTTTTCCGGTGTTTTTCCGGTCCTGGATGTAGTGGTGGGCCGCGGCAGCCTCCGCGAGCGGGAAGCGCGAATCAACGGTTGGATGAATCTTGCCCTCGCGATGCCAATCGAGGAGGTGGAGGATCCATCTTCTCAAGAGCTCCGTCTCACCCCACATATGTCCGAGGTTCACACCGATGAGCGCCTTGTTATCGTTCATGAGCCGCAGCGGCGGAAAGCTGAAGAACGGTGTTTTGAGCAGTGTCCGTACCAGCGACGGGAGAGAGCGGGTTTTTCCCGCAACGGCGCTCGAAAGGCCAAACATCACCAGCCGCCCGCTCGGTGCGAGGCATCGGTAGCCCTTGTTCCAGTGCTCACCACCCATCGCGTCGAGTACGATATGCACGCCGCGACCACCCGTCAAGCGCTTCACCTCCGCTTCGTAATCCCGGGTCGTATAGTCGATCACGTGCGTCACGCCCCGCGCTCGGAGGAAGGCATGCTTGGAGGCCGAGGCGGTGCCGAAAACCTCCGCCCCGCGGATTTTGCAGAGGTCAATCGCGGCGAGGCCCACCCCGCCCCCGGCGCTGTGGACGAGCACGCGTTCCCCGGACTTGAGCGAGCCCATCTGGATGAGCATCTGGTACGCGGTCAGATAGTTGACCGGGACGGCGGCGCCTTCCTCGTAGCTCATGCCTTCGGGAAGCGGGAAGGCCTGATCCTCGGGCACACACACGGTGTCGCTGTAGCCGCCGAAGCGAGTGATGGCGAAAACTTTTTCGCCGACGGAGCGCGTCACGCCGTCGCCGACTGCGATGATATCGCCGGCGACCTCGTAACCGACGACTGCCGGCAGCCGGGGGGCGTCCGGATAGAGGCCGAGCCGGGCCATGATGTCGGCGAAGTTGACACCCGAAGCCCTCATGCGGATCAACACCTCTCCCGGATTCGGGGCAGGGTCGGGCGCTTCGCGCAGGACGAGGACTTCGGGCGGGCCGACACGGGTGATCCAGACCTGTCGCACGTGATCTCTCCTTCTGGATAAAGCAGATGCAGGGAAATGATGCTTGCTCTGTTCGCCCTCTCACGAAGCCGTCGTCTTCTGTTCCCGCTGGAAACAGATCGTTCCCGCCTTTCCGACCCGCGGCCGATAACCGCCACCCTTGCGGAAGGATGCTGCTTAAGGGACCTTCTGATCGTTGAACGAAGATGACGACACAAAATACATCCGGACAGACCATGCTCCCCGAGCATCACTCCCGATCTCTTCGCAAGGCTGAGCCCGTCACGCTTTTTTGGCAGGAAGCGACTTGATCACGTCAGGGGTGAATATCCTCGCCCCGATGATCTGTGCCTTGTACACGTCGCGAAGCCGGGAACACGATTGCGGGCCTCGCCCCCTCCCTGACATCCAGAGGGGCAGAGGCTCTCTCTTCACTCCAGAGCGTTTCCCTGCTGACGCGTGCTGGAAGCAATCTCCCCGCAAACAAGATCAAAGGGATTGAACCTGTCCTTGTTTCTGCAGAAACACGACCATACAAAAAGGGCTTGGAATAACCAAGCCCCGGAAGACGCTATCCGTTGCCGCCATCTGGACTACGCATCTTTCATCATCCCTTTTACGTCTTTTTCCGTGATGTTCATATGGTGCGATTTTTTTGCATGCGTTGTGGCAATCTGTATGATTTCCTTTTCATCATGACTTTGTACCAGAAAGCCACATTTCGGGTCGCATTCAATTTTTTTCAATTTCTCTGCCATGGCCCTCACCTCCTTCAAACAGACCTTGTTTTCTGGTTCCCGTGTCACTTCACTGCGTAACGAGCCTTCCGCTATTTACTTCTCCTCTTCTCTCCTCTCCTCTACCCTTTGCCGGCTTTTCGTTTTTCCGGTCATCGAGAGAAACGCCTTACGCCGCTTGTTTCAATGCATAGTCAACCATGCCTTGAAAATCCACGACCACGGCCGGTTCATCACCGACCAACCACCCAGGCATCATGTCCTGTCGGCAGCAGGGACAGATCACCGGCCTTGCATTCGAGCCTTGTCCCATCATCCATCTCCACCATGAGCGTGCCCGACACATGATACTGGAAATGGGGTGCTTCACAACTCCTTGTCTTGGCCAGAGGCTGCACGGAAATCGACCACTTCCAGCCCGGCTCGAATGTAGCCCGGCCGATCATCGCTCCTCCGATATTGACGAGCTCCAACTTTCCTTTTGGAAACGTTCTTACTTCATCAGGTTTTGTAAAATGCTTGAGTTCAGCATTGGCTGTCTTTACCAGCATAGAAACCACCACCACCTCCTCCTTCCAGGGGGAACGTTACACCGATACCCCTCTTTCACTAATTATACTCTTATTATAATACACTCCGAGGAAGTCGAAGGATGAAGGGATGGTGCCGCTCTGTTCAACCGCGCGGTCATCCGCAGGCAGTGGTCCTAAAGTTGCAGTACGAAGTTCTCAAACAAAAGGAGCAAAAAAGAGTGAATGCGAATGTATTGCTCTTCCGTCCTGGATCCTCCGCGTATTGTGCGGTGACGAAAAAGGGGATGCATGCTTTAAAGAATTTGCGTGGTCATTTCTTGCCTTCGGGGTCCTCCACTGCCTGTGCAATGATCGCTTCCTCCCGCGGCGTATTCATGTCCTTCATCCTCCTTCGATGCTGCATTTTTGGGTGAACGCACAAGACCACATGAGGGGGAGGACAACAGGCGCAGAATGCCTGCTCTTCCCGCTCACAGGAATGCCAGGCGCACTTCTGCGCCGGGGCTCGATCGTCCATTGCGTTTCAGAGTCGGCAATCGGACGCTCAAAGACGACGCCCGGCTTGACGGACTCGCCTGCCAATGCCAGCAGGGGGGGAGCGTTTCCCTCTGCCATCGACTTCCCTACGCTGATGATCACTATCGTGTTTGTTGTCCGATCGGTGCCGGCCCCGTACGGTTCATAACCGCGGAGCATCCTGACCGCGGGCTTGAGCGTTTGCAGAGACTCCAAAAGACGTACTTCGATTCTTTCCCGGTCTTCGGGTTTAAAGGACCGCCGGGACATTTTCGATGCCGGCATGCAGTTCCCTCCTGTTTTGCGATTGAGATATGCGGTGAGCGATTTCCTTTCGGTATTTTGCTCTGCAAGGTAGCTCATGAAATATGATGCAGTCCATTTTGCATCCAAGCAAAAACGATATCTTATCGTAATAAGATCGCCGGAAGGAAGGATGTCAAGAGGGCCTCATTGAGTACTTTGCGGGTAGACGCCAACGAATACAGCGTACGACCGGTTTTCCTGCGTCAAGCGGGCTCGGAGGATGGCTGGCTTCGATCTCTCGGCTGATCGAAGCGGCAAATCGACATCAAATGCCGCTCCGGTTAAAGAGACAGGTTCTTACGGCGAAGGCGATAAACACCGTGTAAACGAAAAAACCAGCAATATCAACGATGAACATCATCCCTCCGGTCACGGCGAAAGGTGAACTGTCATCCATGCCGCAGAACTGCGCACCTGCTACCCCTAAAACGCTACACTATTCGCTACTAATTAGGAACCTTTTCCCCGATCATTAGGAACTTCTTCCAATTTACAGAAATCCTTGGGCATGATATACCTATCTCAAATAAAAAATTAAAAAAGGAGGAAATGACCATGCTTACTTACAAAAGCGGAAACAGTGTCGGGAAGGGGACGTACTGGGAACTGACAACCGGGCAGAGGATTGATGTGGCCCATGAAGCTGTGCTCATGGGAGGCGGGAACGCTGGTTATTTCAAGATGCCGGCCGTCGTCCTGCTTCTGGTGGGACCGCTTATCGGGCTGCTGTATGTGATCTTGATGCCGCTCATCGGCATGGTGACTGTGGCAGTCCTTGCGTTGCGCTCAATCCTGGGCGGGCTCTACGATCTGGCAGCCCGGAGCATTTCCTTCGGGTGGCAGCCGGGCAGCGCCTATCTGACCGGAAAAAAGAAAAAGGAAGAAAAGAAGTAGCAACGGGATCATTTGTGAAAATAAAATCATGATCTAAAACAATAAGGCAAAGAGAGGAGAAAAACCATGAATACCTTGTTTGATTTCATAACCCATGTAAAGGGAATCGAGTATCTCATCTCAATAGCAGCCATTGCGGGGTTTTTGCTCTTGTGGGAGATCCTGAAGCCGGCGCCTTTCAAGACTGTTGTGGAAGCGAGCAAGGATGATCTCGAGTATATCGAACAGTCCGGCGGCATTAAAAACGTTATGAAAACCGCGGCAAAAATAGCCGCCGCTCCGTTCATCGGCCTAGCCTATATCGTTATTTTGCCGATCGGATTCTTCACAGTCGCTTCCATCGGCGCGTTCAATCTCGCCATGAACGGCATCATGAGCCTCGTGGGATCGACCATGACCTTTGAGTGGAACCCCATAGAAGCATATCTGACAGGCAGAAAGAAAAAGGAAAAGGCAAAAAAAGAGAAAGGAAAGTAGGCTCACCTCGGCAAGCGTACCGATCAAGCAGCTGCTCTGAAAATAACAAGGAGGCGCAACAGTGATTAACCTGCCGCGCCTCCGGACTTGCCTCTCACAGTCTGATGTATTTGATCTGGATACCACTCACCCCTCGCAGCAATACCCATACCGGACAAGAAAATCTATCCCCGATGACGACTGGGTACCTCCTGGGATTGACCTTTCCCACAAGCTTGGACCGGGCGGCATCGCGATCATGGTGGCGATGCCGCCGGGCCGATCGCCAGACGGGAGCATCACGAAAACGGGAAACACCCGCGTCAGACGGCCTCTGGTTGAGCAGCTCAAGCCTACAGCTTTCCAGCCCGTGTCAGCAGGGTACTTTTATTGAAGCGCCGGGAAGGGATACCGCAAAACATCCGCAACATATCCTCGAAGGTCTGGGGCCGGCTATGCGGTCGATTCCGGAAACTGACGCCCGGAGGAAGTCTGGCAACAAGGTGGTAGCCGCCATAGCGCGGGAGCTGTGCAGCTTCCTCTGGGGCAATCTCCAGGAAAGTGTACTGCCAGAACCCGGAACGCTGTCAAAGAACAAAACATCGCTCCCGGAAGACGCCGAAACATACCAAAACCCATCCAAGGCATAAGCGCGGACAGGCCACGTTATCGGAGAGCCCTCTGATATCCTCGGAATAAGGCAGTGCCGAACTTCAGCTTTGAGAGCGAGGCAGCTCTGCGGCGAGGACAGGTCTTGCGGTAAAACCCGCGTATATCAGATTGATCAAACGTCGCACAAAAGGCCCCGTTCTTCCTCATGCCTTGAAGCCGGTTGACCATATAACCCCCGAAACAACAGGTGAGGGAACTTTTACCCTTTACCACGGACAACCATATCAGGATGTTGATTGCGCCGTTTCCGTCGACGTTGATGAATTCATCCTGGAAGTACCATATCAACACGGAAAGGGAGCGGCTCTAAGGCTCATTTAAAAGAGTGCCTTCAAAAAGATTCGCTAAAATTAACCACGCTCAAATCTTTTTGTGGCAACTAACGGTCTAATTCTGTATAATTTGAGTGCGAAGTGAGAATCACAGGTTGTCACTCAGGGGTATGGGCATATCGTCATTCTTCAATTCCTATGCAGGTATGTACGTGGCGCAGTCCTGCTGCCATTCCGTTATTGCCGCGCTCATCACGGACCGCGCCCTGAAAGCCTGGAGAATCAATGATCCCCTCATCCGGCAGCGATTCTGGCTGATCGTCATCCTCTTGCCGATCATATCATTCCCGCTCTATCAGCTGATCAACCCGGAACGGGGTTCCGCGCCGTTCCGGATCGGGGCACTTTTTGACAGCAACAGATGGCTCACCATCGAAATCTGGGGTGTCGTGCCCGTCAGCATCCTGTTCCTCATCCTGCTGGTGCTGTCGGCGCTGATTTTTCTTTTCCAGGAAATACTCCCGATTCTCGGCCATACGCTGGAATCGCGCAACGCAGAGAGCGACGTCACGGCCTATGATGCGGGTCCGTTTCTTGAAACCGCATCGAAAGCCCTGGGCATCAGGAAACCCGATGTATTCCTTGTTGACGACGACGAACCGATTCTTTTCTCCTCAACAGGCCGCAATCCCGCCATTTACCTGTCCGGCGAACTCACCCGGACGCTCAATGCCGGCCAATTCGAGGCGGCTTTGGCTCACGAGGTTGCGCACATAGCGCGCAGCAGGCGTCCCCTGCTCATCGCCGTTTTTTTTATGCGCGTCGTCATGTTCTTCAACCCCATTGTTCTCATAAAATTCAGGAGGATCATCAAGGATGAGGAAAAAATATGCGATGACGTCGCGGTGTCCCTGACCGGAGACCCTCTCTCGCTCGCCGCCGCTCTGAAGACCTTTTATCATAAGCCCGATATGCCCGGCTACCCGCAAACGGACAGGGGTGAGCCGTTGAAGGGTTCACTGGAAGAGCACAGCCACAACCTTTTCCTGCAAAGCAGGATCAACAGGCTCGAAGGGGGCGTTCTGAGCGACGCGGGGCCCCGGAAACTCCCCTTCCTCCTGGCGCTTGCAGTCACGGGAATCGTTAACTACTTTATCGTGTAATACCAGCGAGGTGCTTCATGAAAAGATTGCTCGGAGGATTTCTTACCTTTGGAGCTGTTGTCATCGTGCTGGTGCTGGCACTGATGATCCTGAATCGGATCCCTCTTGTTTTCCAGAAGGACACGCTCAGGAGGTATGACAATCTGGATGAGGTCAGGACGACATTAAACATGAAGGATATCGCCGTTCCCTCCTACTTTCCCCAGGATGTGTCCTGGCCACCGTCCGAGATTTTTGCGCAGGGAAAGCCGTTCCCGGCAGTCTTCATCGAGTTCAGGCAGACGGGCACCGGCAACATAGCGCTGGTGATATCACAGTCCGAAGGCGCCTTCAACGCAGGGAACCCGATTGAGATTGTCAGCGTCACGGAAACCGTTGAGTACCAGCTGAAGGGAAGAAGAGCTGTTCTTACCTTGGGCATCGGCAAAAAAGGAGAACCCTGCAGCAGGATCACGTGGAAAGAAAACAGCCGGTTCTTGTCCGTTTCCATGAGAGCAACTCCTTTTGAGCTGACGAAGATCGCGGAAAGCATGGTCCGCTAACCCGCTTCAATTCATCACTTGTCATCTCATTTGCGAGACATTTCCCTTCGCAATCCTTGACATCTCCGCTGTTTGATCTCTGCACATAATATGCCTATAAGTCTCAAAATCCATCTATTCGTATAAATAATATATGCCCGGTTAGTCCGGGATCGTATTGCCAAACAAGGTGCCTGAAGAAAACGTTTCCGGACAGGCTCAAATGACTCTGGCACAATAAGCATGAATTCCCCGAAGCCGTCGATTTGAGTATTATTGTAACACCCCTTGCTTTTTTGCCCGTCTTTTTGCGAATCCGTCCTCGTTCAAGCAATATCAGAGCGACATCCATCCTCGGTAAGAATACTTAAGTATATACAATGTAGATTTTCATACGTTGGTTTATTTTATGAATAGGATAAAATACCCCCCCAAATAGGTATTTCTTCCAATAGGCAATCCCCTTTTTCTCTGATATACCTTAACCATTCAAGAGAGAGGGGGTGATACACAATGTTTATCTACAGAGGCGGATATAAGGTCGGGAAGGGCACCTACTGGAATTTATCAAACGGACAGCGTGTTGACGTGGAGCACGACGCCGTCCTCGGCGAAGGGTATGATGGGTCAACGTTTCTCCGCATGTCCGGGGGCTTCATGCTGCTTGTTGGTCCGTTTCTCGGCTTGCTCTTCGTGCTGTGTCTTCCATTCATCGGCATAGCGACAATCATGTCCTTAATGGCAAAGAAACTTGTCCATGGCTTACTCGGCCTGATCGGGAAGAGCCTGTCCTTCGGATGGAGACCGAGGGAAGCCTATCTTGCGGGCAAGAAAAAAAGAAGGAGAACTGATCGGTAGATGCTTGACCGCCCGTGCGCAGGACCCTGCGGGTTCAGCAAACAGGCGGTTCCCTGACCGCCGAAAAAATGGAGGGGTGCCATGCATACGCTCGTGTCTTTCATGACACATGTCAAAGTCATTGAATATATTTTATCCATTCTCTTCATCGCCGAACTTCTCCTGATCTGGGAGATTTGGAAGCCCCGCCCCTTCGCCACGTTCCTGACCTCCGGCAAGGAGGTCTGGGGACACCTGCGAGCGAACGGTTGTCGCGGCACCATAAAGAGCCGCGGCAAGATCGCGGCCGCTCCTTTTATCGGTTTGGCGTACATCGCCATGCTTCCCGTCGGATTCTTCTTCCTCGTTCTGTCCGAGGCCTTGAATCTTGTGGCCAGGGCAATCGCGCTCCTGACCGGTGGGAGCATCTCTTTTGAATGGAACCCGGTCGAGGCGTATTTTACGGGCAGAAAGAAAAAACAAACCGAAACGAGCAAGGACGTTAAAACGTAGCGGAATCCCTATTCCACGAAAGGGGTATGCCCTCATGAAAAAAACCATACTCAGCAGTCTCGTTCTTGTCCCGTGTCTAGTGGCCCTGGCTGTGATCGGCCATGCGTCGGGGACCCCGGGGGTTCGTGTTCTGGAAAGCATGAAGGACACCTATGCCCCGGTCAGGTTCGATCACCCCAAACACGTGGCCATTGCCGGCAGCTGTGTCACCTGTCACCATGAACACAATATAGCGAAGGGCCTGCCCTGCAAGCAGTGCCATTCTCTCACGCCGGCTGTTTTCAAAAATTCAGTCAAGAACAACTTCATGGCTTGCGACAATTGTCATGGCGCTTACGATCCCGACAATCCGCGCATGCCCGGGCTCAAGACCGCGTACCATCGGGTCTGTTTTTCCTGTCACCGCGGAATGGCCGGCATCGGAACGGACCCCCGGGGCTGCGCCGAGCTCTGCCACTCGAAGAAGTCCGACAAAGTCGGCGTGATGCGCATAGTAAAATAGAATCCTGGAGCGCACCGGTCACGAACAAGAATATCATCGTAAAGGAGATCGGGTATGATAAACAAGGAGAATGAACCCGTCATGCAAGACGAATCGGCTGGAGAAGGCTCCGGCGATGCAGCGCGAAGCAGAGGAACCGGCAAAGGCATGAACCGGCGGAACTTCCTGGGGACCATGGTCGCGATCGGCGGGATTGCAACGGCCGGGGCCGCCAAAACAGCCGCTGCGTCCGACGATTTTTCCGGATGGCCGAACAGCTTTGGCCTCCTCACCGACCTGACGGCCTGCGTCGGATGCCGCAGCTGCGAAAAGGCCTGCAATGAGTCGAACAAACTTCCGACTCCGACAACACCATTTGACGATCCCTCGGTCTTCAACCAAACAAGAAGGCCCGATGCCCACGCCTACAGCGTGGTCAACCGGTTCAATAATCCGAAAGACCCGTCCACACCGATCTATCGCAAGGTGCAATGCAACCACTGCAAGGAACCGGCCTGCGCCTCGGCATGCCCCATCCATGCCTACAGGAAAACGCCGGAGGGGGCGGTCATGTACAACCCGGACCTTTGCTTCGGATGCCGGTATTGTATGGTCGCCTGCCCCTTCTATGTTCCTGCGTATGATTATGAGAGCGCGCTCGAGCCCAGAATCGTGAAGTGCACCATGTGCTACGACACGCGGCTCAAATTCGGCAAGCCCACCGCGTGCGCCGAGGCCTGCCCTGCGGGCGCCATCACCTTCGGCAGGCGCGACGAGCTGATCAAGGTAGCCCGGGAACGGATCGCCGCAAACCCCGACAAGTATATCGACCATATTATGGGTGAGTTCGAAGTCGGGGGAACGAACTGGCTGTATATTTCCGGCGTGCCCTTCGAGCAGGTCGGCTTCCCGGAGAATCTGCCCAAGAGACCTCCGATCGAACTGACCAAGGGTTTCCTGTCGTCGGTGCCGCTCGTGTTCACGATCTGGCCGGCCCTGTTCGGCATGTGCTACGCCGCGGTGCGCCATCGGGATGAAGTCTGCGAGGAAAAGATCGCTGCGCATAAAAAGGAGGAAGGCAAATGAGCAACGACTACGCGGTCAAGCAAAACAACTTTCAGGCGTGGTTCATGGACAAGTTGCTCATGGGCTTGTCCTGGCCTGACTATCTGAAAAAACTGATCACCCCCTTCAACATCGTCGCTGCGGCCATTCTGTGCGTGGGGCTTCCGCTCATAGGAGTGCGGTTCGTGTATGGACTCGCCTCGGTGACCGACGCGTCGAACGAGTATCCATGGGGCATTTTCCTCGGCTGGGGGCTTTTCTCCGGCGTGCCGCTCTCGGCCACCGGGTTCGTCATGGCCACGGCCTATTACATTTTCGGGTTCAAGCGCTATCACTCGCTCGTGCGCCTCGGCGTGCTCACGGGATTCCTGGGCTACCTGTTCGCGGTCATTTACCTGCTCACGGACCTCGGACGGCCCTGGAGAATCTATTATCCCATGCTCATAGGGTTCGGCACCGCGTCGGTCCTGTTCCTGGTGGCCTGGCATGTGGCGACGTACCTGACGGTCCAACTGCTCGAATTCAGCCCTGCTATTCTTGAATGGCTCAAGTCACACCGCGTGAGGCGATGGGCCACGATGATGACCATCGGCATGACCATCGCGGGCATCATCCTTTCAACGCTCCATCAGTCGGCGCTCGGCGCCATGTTCCTGCTGGTGCCGTCCAAAATGCACCCGCTCTGGTATTCTCAGTATTTGCCCGTGTTCTTTCTCTCTTCGAGCATTTATGCGGCACTTGCCATGGTTATCGTCGTGAGCACGCTTGGGGCGAAGTTCCTGCGCGACAAGGCGGACCAGAACTTCCTCGGCAACCTGGACAGCCTGACCGTCGGGCTCGGCAAGGCCGCTGCGGTCGGCATCTATGTCTATTTCGTGCTGAAGCTGACCGGCGTGGCCCACGACGACCACTGGAACCTCCTCAGTACCCCCTACGGTCGCTGGTTTCTCCTGGAAATACTGGGCTTCGTATTGCTTCCCGGACTCACCCTGTCCCTGGGCGTAAAGAAGAAAAGCACGTCGATCGTGCGCTTCGGAGCGTTCTGGGCGGTGATCGGGATTATCCTAAACCGGATGAATGTGTCCACGGTGGTGTTTAATTGGAATCTGCCGCACCACCTGCACCATATCATTCCCCCGTGGAGAGAAGCAGCAATCGTTCTCGCTATCTTCACACTGCATATTTTACTATTTCGGTGGATCCTGAACAGGATGCCGGTGCTACGGGAGCATCCGGATTATTCTGATCACCGCTGAGTGCCCTGTTGCGGCTGTACCAGGGCATCCGATGCTGCGAAATGGGAAGCTGAGCCGCGGTCCGGGAACCATTTCCCCGCCGCGCGAGCTCATAAAGCATTCTTCATCCGCCGGTCGGACGCCCTGTTTCTCAAGGAGAACGTCATGAAGGGAACGCGAGGAGACGCCTGGACGCTGATCCTTTTTCTGGGCCTGGTCTGGGGCACCAGCGCCGCGGCGAATCAAATCCGTTATTCCGAAGACAACCAACGATGCCTGGAATGCCATGCAAAGCCGGGCATTATTAAAATTTTTGAGAACAATGAACAGCTGGAC
>Ga0335077_10007085_pt1 | contig 13882 bp, 13 predicted proteins | sample Lox_Sample_31_FD_207151 | JGI IMG/M metagenome (GOLD analysis project Ga0335077, IMG submission 207151) | Soil microbial communities from Loxahatchee National Wildlife Refuge, Florida, United States - Lox_Sample_3.1 | ecosystem: Environmental > Terrestrial > Soil > Wetlands | place: USA...
CGGGTTGGTCGTGACGTCGAAGTCGACACGGAGGTTCATCTGCCCGCCGCTCGACGCGCTCGTCGAGTACATGTAGAGCATCTTCGCCACGCCGGTCATCTGCTGCTCGATCGGCGCGGCCACGGATTTCTCGAGGGTCAGGGCATCGGCGCCGACGTAGGTGGCCTGAACGAGGATCTCCGGGGGCGCGATGTTCGGGTAGAGGCTCACGGGAAGCTGCAGGAGCGCCACCAGCCCCAGCAGGACCATGAGGATGGAGATGACGATGGCCACGATGGGGCGGCCGATGAAGAATCGTGACACGCTCGTGTGCTCGGCGGGGGCTCAGGCCCCGGTCCGAGACCTCCCCCCCTCGGATAGCGCTGAAAACGTCCGCGCTCGGAGCGGGACATCGGATCGTGGGCAGTCGGTCAACGGCCCCATGCCCGATCGGTCGGCCACGTGTCGTCCCGGGGCCGTCTACTTGGTGGCCGGGCTCTTGGCGGGGTTCGCCGCCGGTGGGACTCCCGTGGAACTGGACGCGGCCTCGCCCTTGGGCAGCTCGACCGGCACGGTGGTCGGCGTCACCTTGTCGCCCGACTTGACCTTTTCCAGCCCTTCGACGATGACGCGCTGCCCGCGCTCGAGGCCGCGATCGACGATCCAGAGCTGACCGATGCGCTCGCCGACCTCGATGTTCTTGATCGACGCGGTGTCGTCCGGTCCGACGAGCCCGACCTGAAAGAGCCCTTGCGTGTCGCGCACCGCTTGCTGCGGCACGAGGAGCGCGCCCTTGCTCACGAAGACGGGGACCCGGACCCGTGCGTACTGTCCCGGCCGGAGGACATTCCCTGGATTCGGGACGGTCGCCCTCACGGCAATCGTGCCGGTGGTGGCGCTGATGTCGAGGCCCAGGATCTGGGCCGTCCCGACCTGCGAGAAGCGTCGTCCATCCGCCAGGATCAGCTCGATCGGGAACCGAGAGGGCTCGAGGGGCTTGTCACCGCGAGCGTCGCGCCAGCGCATGTACTGCTGCTCGGTCAGCTCGAACTGGACGTAGATCGGATCGATCGACGCCACGGTAGTGAGGACCGTGGACGCGCCGACGAGGTCGCCGACGTCGGCCTTCTTGATTCCCGCGATGCCGTCGATCGGCGAGAGGACCTTGGTCCAGCCGAGGTTCAACCGCGCCTCGTCGAGCCCGGCCCTGGACTGCACGATCGCGGCATCGGCAGCCGCCACGTCCGCGCGCGCCTTGTCGACGCCCGCCTGCGTCCTGTCCAAGTTGGCCTGGGCCTTCTCCAGATTCGCGCGCTGGGCCAGGACGGTGGCCTGGTTGGCGAGATTGTTCTGGATCGTGTTGTCGAGCAGCTGCTGGCTGACGGCGCCGCGCGCGTAGAGCGGCGTGTACCGCTCGACCTCGAGCTGCGTCTTGATCTGCTCCGCGATGGCTTTGGCGAGGTCGCTGTCGGCCTGTTTCACCTGCGCCTTCGCCTGCTCCACCTCCGCCAGGTTCTGGGCCAGCTGGGATCGAGCCTGGGCGAGCTGCGCCTGCGATTGCTCGAGCTTGCCCGAGGACTGATCCAAGGCGTTCTGGTATTGCCTGGGATCGATCTGGAAGAGCAGATCCCCGGTCTTCACCGGGTAGCCTTCCTTGTAGTTCTGGCTCACGAGGTACCCGGACACCTTCGGGCGGATCTGGGCCGTCACGTATCCGACGGTCGTCCCGATCCACTCGCGGTAGATGGGCACGTCCCGCTGGATCACCGAGGTGATCTTGACCGGAATCGGCCCGGCCGCCTTGGGCTTCTCTCCACAACCGGCGAGCATCAGGACGGCGATGGCCATCAGCAGACCGACGGATCGCGCGGCGCGGTCACGCTGTGCAGAGGGGATCAGCGAGCGGAGGGGAAGCGCATCAGCCGAGAGCAGGGATGCGCGCCTCACGGGCTCACACCAGCGAGCGTGGAGCTCGGCGAGCGGGGGTCCACCCGTCCCTCCTGAAGACGACACTCGTGTGATCCTCCGTCTCCACCCGCCGTGGCCTGGCGACATCATCGCGGTGATGGCGGGCGGTCAGGCGGCAGCAGTATAGCAGAGCCTTTTCGGACCGCGCTCCGGGACCGAGCGCCGATCCCCCACGGCACCGACGACCGTTCAGTAGCCGACGATGTACGGCAGCCTTTTCGCCGTCGACTCGATCGCCGCGCCCGCTTCCAGCAGCACCGCGGTCGAATCCCACGTCCCTCCCACGAGCTGGTTGCGGGGACCGTCGGGAATGGTCGCCTTGATGGTGCGGTCGCCGAAGCGGACTTCCTGCTTCTCCACGTCGACCGTCACCTGCTGCTGGGGCGCGCGTTCGACCGCTTTCTGGAGCCACTCGAGGTCGGCCTGCGTCGTGACGAGGCAGGGGATGCCGAGAATCAGGCAATTGCCGAAGAAGATCTCGCCGTAGGATCCGCCGACGATGGCGCGGATCCCCCAGCGCATGAGGGCCTGAGGGGCGTGCTCACGCGAGGACCCGCAGCCAAAGTTCTGCCCGACCACGAGGACCGAGGCGCCCTGGTAGGCTGGCTGGTTGAAGGGGTGCTCGGGGTTCTGCTTGCGCGCATCCTCGAAGGCGTGCTCGCCCATCCCCTCGAAGGTCACCGCCTTGAGAAAGCGCGCGGGGATGATGCGGTCGGTGTCGATGTCGTTGCCGGTCACTGGAATGCCCCGACCGGCGATCTGGCGGCGCTTGGAGTCGGTGGTGGTCATCGAAGGATCTCCCTCACGTCCGCGACGGCGCCGTTGATGGCAGCGGCCGCGACCATGGCCGGGCTCATCAGGAGCGTCCGCCCCGTGGGGCTGCCCTGCCGCCCGATGAAGTTCCGGTTGCTGGAGGACGCGCTCATCTCGCGGCCCTGGAGCTTGTCGTCGTTCATGCCGAGACACATCGAGCAGCCCGCCTTGCGCCACTGAAAGCCCGCGGCCTGGAAGACCTCGTGCAGGCCCTCGGCCTCCGCGGCCTTCGCCACCTGCTGCGAGCCGGGCACGATGAGGGCGCGGACGTGCTTGGCCACCTTGCCCTTCTTCGCCACCTCGGCGGCCACGCGCAGGTCGGACAGGCGGCCGTTCGTGCAGGAGCCGACGAACGCCACGTCGATCCTCGCCCCCTTGATCGGCTGCCCGGCCTCGAAGCCCATGTGCGCGAGCGCCTCGCGGAACGTGGGACGCTCGGGCTCTGGCTGGGCATCGGGCGAGGGGAGGCTCTGGTTCACGCCCACCGACATGCCCGGATTGATGCCCCACGTCACCACCGGCTCGATGGCGGCGCCGTCGATCCGCGCGACGTCGTCGAACTGGGCGCTCGGCTCCGTCGCCACCGTCTTCCACCAGGTGACGGCCCGGTCGAAGGCGGGGCCCGCCGGCGCGTAGGGCCGGCCTCTCAGGTAGTCGATGGTCGTCGCATCGGGGTTGACGTACCCGAAGCGCGCGCCGCCCTCGATCGACATGTTGCAGACCGTGAGGCGCTCCTCCATCGTCATGCGCTCGATGACGGGGCCCGCGTACTCGTAGGCGTACCCCACGCCACCCTTCACACCGAGCTGGTTGATGATGGTGAGGATCACGTCCTTGGCGTAGACGCCCCTGGTGAGCGCCCCCTCCACTCGCACCTGGCGTAGCTTCGGCTTCGCCATCGCGAGGCACTGGGTGGCCAGCACGTCGCGGACCTGCGTCGTGCCGATTCCGAACGCGATGGCGCCCACGGCGCCGTGGGTCGACGTGTGGCTGTCACCGCAGGCGATGGTCATGCCCGGCTGAGTGAGTCCCAGCTCGGGTCCGATCACGTGGACGATGCCCTGCTTGCCGGTCGACATGTCGAAGAGCGGCAGACCGAACTCCTTCATGTTCCGGTACATGTGGGTCGCCATGTCCTCGGCCATGGGATCGGCGTAGGGACGCGTCTGGTCCGTCGTCGGGATGATGTGGTCGAGCGTGCCGAAGGTGCGCTCGGGCATGCGCACCTTGAGCTTGGAATCCTTGAGCATCTGGAAGGCCTGCGGCGTCGTGACCTCGTGGATGAGATGCAGGCCGATCAGGAGCTGGGTCTGGCCGGACGGTAGTGTCCGGACCGTATGGACCTCCCACACCTTGTCGAGCAGCGTGCGTGCCATGCCGTTCCTCCTTGAGCGGGCCCGCTCGGTCATGATCGGCGGGCGACGGACCGCGCGGCATATGGTGCCGTACCCCGGGCGTCGAGTCCAGTGAAACGAAGCGGCCGCAGTCAGCGGGCTCGATCGATGCCGCGGAATCCGTCCGACCTTGACGGGATCGCTTCGGCCTGGGTACGATGCCGCCGCTTGGACGGCCCGCGAAGGTTCGAAAGGAGCAGACCACCATGACTCGACCCAAGGCTGTCGTCTTGCTCAGCGGTGGCGTCGATTCGACGACCACGGCCGCCATCGCTCGCTTCGAAGGCTTCGACGTCCACGCGCTCACGTTCGACTACGGGCAGCGGCATCGCATCGAGATCGACCGCGCCCAGGTGGTCGCCAGGACCCTCGCGCTCTCGGAGCACGTCATCCTGAACATCGACCTGCGCCGCTTCGGCGGCTCGGCGCTCACCGGCGACATCGAGGTTCCGAAGCACCGGACCGCGGACGAGATCCGGACCGGCATCCCGGTAACCTACGTCCCTGCCCGGAACACTGTCTTTCTCTCCTTTGCGCTGGCCTGGGCCGAGGTCCTCGATGCCAGCGACATCTTCATCGGCGTGAGCGCGATCGACTACAGCGGGTACCCGGACTGTCGCCCCGAATACATCGCGGCCTACGAACGCATGGCCAACCTGGCGACGAAGGCAGGGGTCGAGGGCCGGCAGCGGCTCGAGATCCACACGCCGCTGAGCCAGCTCTCGAAAGCGCAGATCATCCGGCGGGGGATCGAGCTGGGCGTGGACTACGGTCTGACGAGCTCCTGCTACGACCCCACGTCCTCGGGCGAGGCATGTGGCCGATGCGATTCGTGCCTCATCAGGCTCAAGGGCTTCGCCGAAGCCGGTATCGCGGATCCCATCGTCTACCGGACGGCGGCCGCGGCACGTCCTTAGCTCGCGACGCTGGGACTCGGCAGGGCGGCCGCCAGCGGTCGCGGCGGGCGGAACGTCAAGGCGATGGCCACCGCCCCGAGGCCGATGCCGAACGAGCCGATGAAGAGCCAGAAGTAGCTGCCGAACGCGTCGTAGAGCCAGCCTCCAGCCCACGGCCCGAGCGCCATCCCGAGCGTCGACACGGCGGCCACCGCGCCGAGCGCGGTCCCGATGATCCGTCCGCCGAAGTATTCCCGGAGCAGGATCGCGTAGAGCGGCATCACGCCGCCGTACGAGAAGCCGAAGACCAGCGCCAGGGCGTAGAAGCTCGCGAGGTCGCTGGTGAAGACGTAAAGGCTCACGCTGACCGCCTGGAGCGCGAGTCCGGCGAGCAGGGTCTGCTTGGCGCCGAAGCGATCGGCGACGAGCCCGCAGATGATGCGGCCTCCCAGCGACGCGAAGCTCGCCGCGCTCAGGACGGTGGCGGCAGCCATGGCCGACACGCCATGGTCGATGGCGTTCGTCACCATGTGGAAGATCGGCCCCGAGTGCGCCGCGCAGCACGCGAAGTGCGTCAGGGCGATGGCGAAGAACTGCGGTGTGCAGAGCGCCTCCGCGGCGGTGAACTCGCGGCTCACGGCGAGCGGCGCGGCGCCCGGAGCAGCGGCCGGCGGCTTTCGGAGGAGCAGGGCGGTGGGGATGACGAGGAGCCAGGCCAGATCGCCGATCACGAGCATGGCGACGCGCCAGTCGTGGCCGGCGATGATCCAGCGCGCGAAGGGTCCCACCGTCATCGATCCGACGCCGATCCCCGACGAGACGAGGGCGACCGCGAGGCTCCGATGCTGGGTGAACCAGCGCGTGGTCACGGCCATCATCGGGGCGTAGAAGCTCCCCGCGGCGAGACCGACGATCACGCCGAACAGGAGCTGAAACGAGCGGAGAGAGGATGCCTGGCTCGCCGTCACCAAGCCGAGGCCGAGCAGGACGCCGCCCGACAGGACGACGACCCGCGTGCCGAACCGATCGGAGAGCGCGCCCCACACGAGCGATCCCGCCCCCATCGAGATCCAGCTCAGGAACGCCGCGGCCGATATTCCCGCCCGCGACCAGCCCATCGCCTCGGACATGGGTTGGAGGAAGATGCTGAGCGAGATCATCGCGCCTTGCCCCATCGAGGTCGCAACGATTCCCGCAGCGACGATCACCCAGCCGTAGTAGATCATGTCCGCGCGACTCCTTTGTCGGTAGCGACCGTGGTATTGTGCATCATTCGCGAGCTTCGTGCTCCTCTCGTCTGTTAGTCGAACGGCCCGGTCGAGAATCGACGCCGCTAGCCGGATCATTCGTGAACGAACACACGCGCGGCGCCGGGTCCTGTTGTCCGGGGGGCAGCGCCCGCGGAACCGGCTGCGTCGCCCACTCGCCTGATTCCGATGACAGCACCCCCCGCCCTCCCGTGCAGTTCGTGAACTTTCTGGCTCGCGACGCGAGACGTCCGAGACCGAGCTCTTGACCCCTGGGCCCGTGGTCTTTAGGCTTCTGGCAACGTGTGGGACCTGATCGGTAGAACCCGAACGTGACGGTGAACAGTCCCTTCGTGGCCGGCCCGGCGGTGCGAATCGCGGGGGCGCCGGCCGGCTTCCTCGCCGGAGTGACCTTCGCCGCCAAGGACCTGTTCGACGTGGCCGGACATCCGACAGGTGGCGGCAATCCCGATTGGGCGCGGGCGAACCCTCTCCCGACGCGCCATGCCTGGGCCGTGCAACGCTTGCTGGACGCCGGCGCGACGCTGATCGGCAAGACCGTGACTGACGAGATCTCGCTCGGCATCCTCGGCGAGAATCCATTCGACGGCACACCGCTCAATCCGAAGGCCCCCGACCGGGTGCCGGGCGGGTCCTCGTCGGGCTCGGCCTCCGCGGTGGCCCAGGCCCTGTGCGACACCGCGCTCGGCACCGACACCGGCGGATCGGTGCGCGTGCCGTCGAGCTTCTGCGGTCTTTACGGGATCCGGCCGACGCACGGGCGCCTCGACCTCACCGGGATGCTTCCGCAGGCCCCGAGCTCGGACACGACCGGATGGTTCGCGCGTGACGCCCTGACCTTCGCCCGCGTCTCCGCGACGCTCCTGGGTGAGTCGATCCCTGACGCGCTGCCGGCGCGACTCGTCGTGGCGGTGGACGCCTTCGGCTTCGCCGATAGCGGGACCGCTGCGGCGCTGCAACCGGTGGTCGGCAGGCTGTCGGCCCTGGTGCGAGAGGTCCGCGAGGATCTGCTGGCGCCGCCCGGACTGTCGGTCTGGGCGCGGGCGCAGCAGACGCTGCAACGTCACGAGGCCTGGCTCACGTTCCGGGACTGGATCGATCGGACCAATCCGCGCCTGCAGTGGAGCGTCGCGCGCAACCTGGCGTTCGCCAGCGCGGCGCCCGAGTCCGAGCGGCAGTGGGCCGCCTTGATGCGCGACGAGGCGCGCGCCCGCCTCGCGTGGCTGCTCCCCGCCGGAACGATCCTGTGCATGCCCACGACACCGTTCCCGGCGCCGGTCAAGGGGATGGCGGTCGCTGCGCTCGATCCGCTGCGCGCGCGCATCGCGTGTCTGACGTCCCACGGAGGTCTCACGGGCGTGCCGCAGGTGAACCTGCCCGGCGCCAGCGCCGACGGGCTGCCGGTCGGCCTCTCCATCGTCGGCGCGCCCGGCAGCGACGCGACACTGGTGGCGGTGGCGAAGGCCATGGAGGCATGCCGATGATCGATGCGACGGCCAATCGGCCCGAGGTGGTGGCCGAGATCCGGGAGCTGTTCGAGCGCTACGAGCAGGCGTTGATCGACGGAAATGTCGACCTGCTGGACGCCACCTTCTGGCACAGCCCGCACACGGTGCGCTACGCGCTGCACGAGAACGGTTACGGCTTCGGCGAGATCCACGCCCATCGCGTGGCTCGGCCGCCCGGTCCCGGCATCAAGGAGCGGCGCATCCGTCTGGAGATCCTGACGCTGGGCCGAGACCTCGCCACCGTGAACCTCGAGTTCAAGGTGCGCGGACGCGAGCTGATCGGCCGTCAGAGCCAGACCTGGGTGCGCTTCGTCGACATCGGCTGGAAGGTGATCGCCGCGCACGTCTCCACGATGAACGAAGCGCCGCTCTGATGGACCACGTCGTGACGTTCTGTCGCGCCGACAGCGTCACGGGGCAGGTGCTGGTCATCGACGGCGGGATGCACTTTCACCGAGGAGATTCGCGCCTTGCGGGCCAACGTCGTGACGACGGCCCGCCGCCCGTTGAACCGGCAAGGGTTTTGGGGCATCATCCGGGCCGGTGCTCCCGGCTTTCGGGTCGCTTCAGGCCGATCAGGCCCTGGGCGCGAACGAAGCGTCGAGGGTGAGGGAGATCGGGCGGGTCGGTTCGTCGCCTGATTCCTGGAGCCACCGCCAAGGAGGACGGCGCTGGATACCATCCTGCAGCTGGTCCTGAACGGCGTCGCCGTCGGATGCATCTACGGTCTCGTCGCCCTCGGCTTCGTCCTCATCTACAAGGCGACCGAGCTGGTGAACTTCGCCCAGGGTGATCTGCTGATGCTGGGCGCGTTCTGCTGCTACATGTTCGTCGTCTGGTATCACTGGGGATACTGGGTAGCGTTTGCCTCGTCCGTCGTGACCGTGGCGCTGTTCGGCGCCGCGCTCGACTGGGCGGTCCTGCGGCGGGTCATCGGTCAGCCCCAGTTCGCGGTCGTCATGCTGACCATCGGTCTCGGGGCGATCTTCCGGAGCTTCGCCTCGATGACCTGGGGGTCCGAGATCTACACGCTCCCCACCCCGTTCAGCGCGCGGGCCACGCGAATCGGCGGCGTCACCGTCAGCCACGAGTACGTGTCGATCATCGCCGGCACCGTGCTGCTCTGCGCCGTCCTCTACGCGCTGTTCACCTACACCAAGGTGGGCGTGGCCATGCAGGCCGCCTCGCAGAACCAGCTCGCCGCCTACTACATGGGGATCCCGGTGAAGCGGGTGTTCTCGCTGATCTGGGCGATCTCGGCCGGCGTGGCCACGGCGGCGGGCGTGCTGCTCGCCCCCGTGTCGCTGATCGACGTCAACATCGGCTTCATCGGGCTCAAGGCCTTCGCCGCCGCCGTCCTGGGCGGTTTCGGCTCGATCCCCGGGGCGCTCGCTGGCGGAGTCACCATCGGCGTGATCGAGCTGCTCGCCGGCGCCTATCTACCGCCGGGATTCAAGGACGTGGCGGCGTACGTCGTGCTCTTGCTCGTGCTGGCGATCCGGCCGCAAGGCATGTTCGGCGCCGTCGGCCGGAAACGGGTCTGAGGGCCGTCCCCGCATGCGCTTCGTCTTCAAGACCTCCTACCGGCAGGACATGGGCCTGTTCCGCGACGGCGTCCAGCTGAGCTGGTACGTCGGGCTTCTCGTGCTCCTGGCCGTGTTGCCGCTCCTGGTGCCCACGTACCTGATCGACATCAGCATGGTCTTCATCTACGGGCTCTGCGGGCTCTCGCTCATGGTGCTGGCGGGGTACACGGGCCTGGTCAGTCTCGGCCACGCCGCGTTCCTCGGCATTGGCGCGTACGCGCACGTGTACTTCACGCAGGACCTCGGGCTGCCGTGGCTGGTATCGGTGGCGCTCGCCGCCGCGCTCACCGCGGGCGCCGGGGTGCTGGTGGGCCTGCCCGCCTTGCGCATGACGGGCGTCTATCTGAGCATCGCCACGCTGGCCTTCGCCCTCATCATCCAGGAAGTGCTGAGTCATTGGGATTCCGTCACGGGCGGGCTCAGGGGCAAGGCCGTCGGCAAGGCCGTCATCCTCGGCGTCTCGTTCGGCGGCAGCGGGGCGTTCTACTTCCTGTGTCTGGCGTTCCTGATGGGCGGGCTCCTGCTCACCCAGAACCTGCTGCGTGCCCCGACGGGACGAGCGTGGGTGGCGATCCGTGACAGCGAGATCGCCGCCCAGTCCATGGGGGTCAACCTGGCCGCCTACAAGACCATCGCGTTCGCGTACTCGGCGGCCCTGATGGGTGTGGCGGGCGCCCTCTTCGCCCACAAGGTGGGCTACCTCGCGCCGGACATCTTCACGGTGCTGCTCTCGATCCAGTTCCTGCTCATGGTGGTGGTCGGCGGCCTCGGGAGCCTCCACGGCGCGCTCTACGGCGCCGTGTTCGTCGCGATGCTGCCCGTGCTGATCTCCGGCGCCCGGGATTCGGTCCCCGGCTGGTTCGGTCAGGTCTTCGGCGTGTTCGGGGCGAGCGCTGGCGAGGCCGTGACGCTCGCCGTCGACCGGTTCGTCAAGCAGCCGGCGCTCGAGCCCGGAATCTTCGGCCTCATCCTCGCGCTGTTCATCCTGTTCGAGCCCCTCGGCATCTACGGTCGATGGCTCAAGATCAAGCTGTACTTCTCGATGTTCCCCCTCTACAAGAGCGCCACGTTCAAGCGCCAGAAGGCCTACATGCGCTCGGAGCGCCTTCGATGAGCTTCTTCGAGGCGCGCGATCTGGTGATCAACTTCGGCGGCGTCCGCGCGCTCGACGGGGTGAGCTTCGAGGTGGAGCGCGGCCAGGTCTTCACCGTCATCGGACCGAACGGAGCCGGCAAGACGACGATCTTCAACGTCATCAGCCGGATCTACGATCCCGCCCGCGGCCAGCTGATCTTCGATGGGGAGGACATCACCCGGGTGCCGCCGCACGACATCGCGCGGCGCGGGATTGCCCGCACGTTCCAGAACATCGAGCTGTTCGAGCACGCCACCGTGCTCGAGAACCTGCTCCTCGGTCGCCACACCCACCGGCGCTCGCGTTTCCTCGAGGAGTTGCTGTGCCTGCCTCGCGTCCGGGCCCTGGAGCTGGAGCACCGGGAAGCCGTCGAGAAGGTGATCGACTTCCTGGACCTCATGCCGTACCGGGAGAGCCTGATCGCCAACCTCCCCTACGGCATCCGCAAGGTGGTCGAGATGGGTCGCGCGTTGTGTGCCGAGCCCAGGCTCCTGCTGCTCGACGAGCCCTCCTCCGGCCTCAGCGTCGAGGAGACCGAGGACATGGCGTTCTGGATCCAGGACATCCGGGAACTGCTCGGTGTGACCGTGCTGATGGTCGAGCACGACATGAGCCTGGTGAGCGCCGTGTCCGACCGCGTGCTGGCGCTGAACTACGGCCGTCCCATCGCCCTCGGGACCGCGCGCGAGGTGCAGGAGCATCCCGAAGTGATCAAGGCGTATCTGGGAGGCTGACCGGATGGCCGACGCGCTCCTCGCCGTGTCGAACATCGAGACCTCGTACGGACCGATCCTGGCCATCCGCGGCGTCAGCTTCTCGGTGCCGGCCGGCTCGATCGTCGCCATCCTCGGCGCCAACGGGGCGGGCAAGACCACCATCCTCAAGACCGTGTCGGGCGTGATGGATCCGCAGAAGGGAACGGTGGTCTTCGGCGGCCGCGAGATCCAGCGAATGGATCCGGACCAGGTCGTGCGGCTCGGCCTGAGCCACGTGCCGGAGGGGCGCGAGGTCTTTCCCTTCCTTTCGGTCCAGGAAAATCTGATGATGGGCGCCTACACGCGGAGGGACGCGGACGAGGTAACCCGCGATCTGGACATGGTCTACGGGTACTTCCCGGTTCTGCGTGCGCGCGTCGCTCAGCGTGCCGGCGCGCTGTCCGGCGGCGAGCAGCAGATGCTGGCCATCAGCCGCGCGCTGATGGCGCGGCCCAGGATGATGCTCCTGGACGAGCCGTCGCTCGGGCTCGCGCCCAAGCTGGTGAAGGAGATCTTCGAGATCAACGTCCGGATCAACCGCGAGCAAGGGGTCACCGTGCTCCTGGTGGAGCAGAACGCGAACATCGCCCTGCATACGGCGGACTATGGCTACGTGCTCGAGGTCGGACGGATCGTGATGGAGGACACCTGCGCCCGGCTGCTCGAGAAGGACGACATCAAGGAGTTCTACCTCGGGATGAAGGAGCGAAGCGTGCGGGGGACGCGGCGGTGGAAGCGGAAGAAGACGTGGCGGTAGCCGGCAGCCTCCGGCGTTTGCGACGCCGCGGCCGGCCGGGCCGGGGGGCGCCCCCGCGGGAACACGCTGACTCGCAACCCGCTGAGGGCGTTCTCACGGGCCAGGAGATGGGCCGTGTTGGCTTCGGTGGCCCGCAGAAGACACGGTTCCCGCAGGGGCGCCCCCCGGCCCGGCCGGCCGCGGCGGTTGGCGACCGCGGACCGGTCGGCGAGCGCCACGTCCGTGAGGAGTGGGGTCCGCGGGAACACGCTGACTCGCAGCCCGCTGGGGCGTTCTTGCGGGCCACGAGATGGAGGGAGCGATTCGAACCACGTCCATGAGGAGTGAGCGATGAGCGTGGCCACGCGGGCGATGGGAGAGACCGAGACGGCGGCCGATCGGCGGGTCTGGACCGTCCATGGGCAGGATACCTTGCCGAAGTTGTTTCGGCGGGTCGTGGCCGAACGGGGCGACAAGGTGGCCATGCGGGAGAAAGACCTCGGAATCTGGCGCGCCATCAGCTGGAGGGAGTACGGGGAGCGGGCCAGGCACGTCGGGCTCGGGCTGGTCGCGCTCGGCCTACGGCCGAGGGACGTCGTCTCCATCATCTCGGACAACTGCCCGGAGTGGCTCTTCACCGATCTCGGCACGCTGTCGGTCGGCGGTGTGACCAACGGCATCTACACGACCGATTCGGCGCGCCAGGTCGAATACATCGTCAACGACAGCGGCACCCGCTTCTTCTTCGCGGAGAACGAGGAGCAGCTCGACAAGATCCTGGACGTCCGCGCGCGCTGTCCCCGGCTCGTGAAGATCATCGTCTACGACACGGAAGGGCTCCACGGGTGGAGCGATGACCAGGTCCTGCCGTTCGAGGCGCTGCTCGAGCTGGGGCAGCGTTACGACCGCGAGCATCCCGGCGCCTTCGACCGGATGGTCGAGATCGCGCAGGCCGAGGATCTCGCCATCCTCGTCTACACGTCGGGCACCACCGGCCCGCCCAAGGGGGCGATGCTGAGCCACCGCAACATCCTGTTCCAGCTCGACTACTCCGACTTCATCACCGCGCTGGGCGAGGGCGACCAGCAGCTGTCGTTCCTGCCGCTCTGTCACATCGCCGAGCGCACGTTCACCGTGTTCAATCCGCTCCGGACCGGCGCGACCGTCAACTTCGCCGAGAGTATCGACACCGTGCCCGACAACATCCGCGAAGTGGCGCCGGCGCTCTTCTTCGCCGTCCCGCGGATCTGGGAGAAGTTCTACTCGGCGGTCGTCCTGCGCATGCGCGAGGCCACTCCCCTGGGCAAGCTCGCCTACCGGTGGGCGATCGGGGTGGGGATGCGCGTGGCCGAGCGCCGGATCGCGGGCCGGCGTAAAGCGGCGTGGCTCCGGCTAGTGCATGCGGTCGCCCACTTCCTCGTGCTGGACAATGTCCGGCGCTCGATGGGGCTTCACCGGGCGCGCGGCGCCGCCACGGGGGCCGCGCCCATCGCGCCGGAGCTGATCAAGTGGTACCTGGCACTCGGCATCGACATGCGCGAGGTGTACGGGCAGACCGAGAACTGCGGTCTCGCGACGGCCATGCCCGCCGACCACATCAAGCTCGGCACTGTCGGTGTCGCCCGCCCGGACACCGAGGTCCGCATTTCCCCGGACGGTGAGATCTTGTTGATGGGCCCCCACGTCTTCATGGGCTACCTGAATCAGCCCGGCAAGACAGCCGAGACGGTGGTCGACGGGTGGCTCCACACCGGTGACGTGGGACACATGGACGCCGACGGGTTCGTCACGATCACCGATCGGATGAAGGACATCATCATCACGGCGGGCGGGAAGAACGTCAC
>Ga0335077_10007089_pt1 | contig 13876 bp, 9 predicted proteins | sample Lox_Sample_31_FD_207151 | JGI IMG/M metagenome (GOLD analysis project Ga0335077, IMG submission 207151) | Soil microbial communities from Loxahatchee National Wildlife Refuge, Florida, United States - Lox_Sample_3.1 | ecosystem: Environmental > Terrestrial > Soil > Wetlands | place: USA: Florida...
CTGCACGGAAGGCCGCGTGGTGGTGCAGGATGAAGCCTCGCAACTCGTGGCATTGCTGCTTGGCCGGGGTATACGCATTCTGGATTGCTGCGCCGCCCCCGGCGGCAAGACGCGTGTCCTCGCCGACCGGAACCCGGAAGCTACGATCACCGCCGTCGAATTGTACCCGCATCGCGCCCGGTTGCTGCAAAAACTGATTCACGCAGCCAACGTGAAGGTGATCCTGGCGGACATACGCAAACTTCCTGTCCAGGAGCCATTCGACCGCGTCCTCGCCGACGTGCCTTGTTCTGGCACAGGTACGTTGGCCCGCCATCCTGAGATTAAGTGGCGTCTGAAGCCCGAAGATCTTTCGGATCTACAGTCCCGTCAGATCGCGATCCTGGAGTCGGCGCTCCAGCATCTGGCACCGGGGGGCCGGCTGGTCTACTCGACTTGTTCGCTCGAACCCGAGGAGAATTCGCAGGTAGTCGAAACCGTGCTTGCCGATTCTTCATTGCGCCGGATCGATTGCCGGGAAGAACTGCAACGCCTGCGCGCTGAAAACGAACTGGTTTCAGACCATCTCGATTCGCTTGTCAGCGGTCCGTATCTGCGCACGATTCCGGGCGTACATCCCTGCGATGGATTCTTCGCGGCGATACTGCAAAAATCCTGAGTGGGCCGGGAGGCGCTGAATTTCATCGCACTTCGATGTTTACAGCTGCGCCAGCAACGATCTTCTGTCCCGGCGAAGGATTCTGAGACACGATGGTGTTTGCCGCCGCAGTCTGAGGCGTAACCATCGCCGGAGCCGCGAAGGGGTTGCCAGTCTGACCGGCCAGAGTCACAACTCCGGGGTGCACACCGGCCGCTTGGAGCTCGGGAAGAACGCTACCCAGCGTCTGCCCCATCAGATTGGGCATCACGAACGCCGCAGGTGGCGGAGCCTGTGCCACCAGAAGACTGAGCTTGGGAGTGGATACATCGCTGGCGTTAGCCGGCGGACTCTGCGAAACAACCAAATCCGGTGCGACTCCGGCGAGCGGCATTCGCGAGATTGCGCCGACATCCAGCCCGCGGCGGCGGATGTTGAACTCGGCGGCCCGTTCGCTCTGGCCGGTTACGTCTGGTATCTGAACCCGCTGCGGCCCCAGGCTCTCGGCGACCCGGACTTGCCATCCGCGGCGCACCAGCGTGCCGGCGGGAGGGAGCTGCGACACGATTCTTCCTTCCGGAATGGTGGCACTGTAGTACTGCCGCTCCACTTCCACCTGCATTCCGTTTTCTTCGGTGATGCGCCGGGCCTCGACGGAGGTTTTGCCGAGTAAATCCGGCATGGCAATTTCGCGGCCGTGGATGGCAAACCGCATCGCGGTCAGCGCCGACACCAAGGCGACCAGGAGCAAGACCAGGGCCAGCAGCGCCAGGCGGAAGAAAGATTTCATCGGATGTTCCTGATTATAGACTTCCCAAACTTGGAAGCTTGCCCTGACTGTGTGCTGGCCATCACGTGGCAGAATTTTGGGCGCCATCTATACTGGCTTAATGGCGGTGGCAGGCGATCTGCAATCGGCGCTCGAGCGCTACTGGGGATACAGTTCGTTCCGGCCGATGCAGGAACAGATTGTGCGCAGTGTGCTTGCGGGGCAGGACGTCTGCGTCATCATGCCGACCGGCGGTGGCAAGTCGCTTTGCTACCAGCTGCCGGCGCTGGTCTCCCAGAAGACTGCCTTGGTGATTTCGCCGTTGATCGCATTAATGCAGGACCAGGCCACCCAGCTTGGGCAGATGGGAATTCCGGCGGCGGTCTTAAACAGCGCATTGACCACCTCTGACCAGGCGGTCGCGATGCGCAAGGCGCGCGAAGGAGAATACCGGCTGCTCTATCTTTCACCGGAGCGCCTGGCTCGGGCCGACACCATTCACTGGCTGAAATCGGTGCCGGTCGCGTTCTTTGCGATCGATGAAGCGCATTGCATCTCGGAGTGGGGGCACGAATTCCGCCCCGAATATCGTCAACTCAGCCGGCTGCGCGAGCATTTTCCTGACCTTCCGATCGCCGCTTTCACCGCCAGCGCCACCCGGCGGGTGCGGCACGACATTCTTCACCAGCTGAAGCTGCGCAATCCGCACAAGTACATCGCCAGTTTCCACCGCGCCAATCTTCGCTACATGGTGCAACAGTGCGACAGCCCGCAGACCCAGTCGAGTTTGCTCTTGCGCGCATTGCGGTTTCACGCCAAGAGCAATGTGATCGTATACGCGCCGACTATCGCCAAAGTGGAGGAAACGGTCGATTATCTGGGAGAGCAGGGCATCGAGGCCATCGCGTACCACGGACAGATGGAGAGCGACGCCCGCAAACGCAACCAGGAGCGCTGGATGTCCGACGAAGTCCGCGTGCTGGTGGGAACGATTGCTTTCGGATTGGGGATCAACAAAGCCGATGTGCGCTCCGTGATTCACCTGTCGCTGCCCAAGTCCGTCGAACAGTACTACCAGGAAGCTGGACGCGCCGGCCGCGACGGGCAGCCTGCCGATTGCATCATGCTGTGGCAAGCTCGCGACGCGGGATTGCTGGCCTTCTTCATTGAACAAATCAACGATGCGACCGAGAAAGACCGGGCATGGGAACGTTATCGGACGATCCGCGCCTTTGCCGAGTCGAACCGCTGCCGCCACTACGAAATCTGCACTCACTTCGGCGAAACCCCGAAATGGACTTCCTGCGGAGCCTGCGACGTTTGCGGCTGCGAAAGCCAGTGGCTGACTAAGCCGATGGTAGCTACGCCTGCCCGCAAGCTGCCGGCGCAGATCAGCGTGCCTTTGGCAATTCCAAGCCCTGTTTCCGGGGTAGACCCTGAGCTGCGGGAATATCTGCGGCAGTGGCGGCGGGAGACGGCGCGCAAGCAGGGAATCTCGGCTTTTATCGTGATGTACGACACCTCGCTCGAAGAACTCTGCCGGAAGAAGCCTTCCACGCTCGCCGAAATTCACAGCATCTCCGGATTCGGCGAACGCAAAACCGAGTTGTACGGGCAGGAAATTCTGGAGGTCCTGGCCGGCTTCCGCACCGGGGCGCGTGCGGCACCCGCGCCTGAAATGGAATCCAATCCTGCCGTTGAGACCAGGAAACTCCTGGCCGAAGGCCGCACTTTAGAAGAAATCGCGCAAATTCGCGGCCGCCAGCTGGGGACGGTGATCAACACGGTGGCCGATATGGTACTGCGGGGAGAGGTACCGTTTCAGACCAGTTGGGTGGACAGAGATCGCCTGGCGATCATCGAGGCTGCCTGCGCCAAGCTGGGGACGGAACGGCTCAAACCCTTGAAAGACTCCCTGCCGCCAGAAATTACTTACAACGAGATCCGGCTCGTGGTCGCGCGCCTGCGGCGGCAACAGCAGAAGAGTGCGTGAGTCACCTTGGATCTAGTCTCCTCGACGAAGGTGATCCTGAACGGGGGAGCAGCGCGGAACACTCAGACTGATCGGTCAATGCGTTTCATCTGCGCCGGGCGCAGCATCGGGTGTGTCGACGGTCTGGGTCGCGCTCGGCATCACCGGCGGAGGCTGAAAGTCCCCGGGGTCCTTGCCCGCCAGCGCCACTTTCATGAAATCCATCCAAATTGGCAAGGCGGCGTGAGCGCCGGTTTCTCTTGCTCCCAGCGACTTCTTTTCGTCGTAACCTATCCACACGCCGCACGTCATCGCGGGAGAGAATCCGACAAACCAGGCGTCAGTGAAATCATTTGTGGTGCCGGTTTTTCCGGCCAAAGGATACTTCAAGCCGCTGGCGGCGATTCCGGTGCCGTGCAAAACCACCTCCCGCAGCATCGAAGTCATGATCCGCGCAGTACGGGCGCTGACCACGTCTTTCACCTCGGGAAAATCTTCCTCCATCACCCGGCCCTCATAGTCCGTCACCTTGGTGATGTAGCGCGGCGTCACCCGCACGCCGTCATTGGGAAAAACGCTGAATGCGGAGGTCTGTTCATAGAGCGTCACTTCAGCTGCGCCCAACGCCACGGGCAGATACGGAGGGATATTTGAGGTTATGCCAAAGCGATGCGCGTAGTCGATGACGGTGTTGATGCCGATCTTGTCGGCCAGCTTGAGCGCGGGAATATTGCGCGACTGCGCCAGCGCCCGACGCAAACTGATCGTTCCCTCGAAGCGCTCGTCGTAATTGTGCGGCGTGTACGGGCCGGAACCAGTCTGGAATGTAATCGGCGCGTCGACAATTGTGTCCTCTGGAGTCGCTCCCTGATCAATGGCCGCTGTGTACACGTAGGGTTTGAAGGACGATCCAACCTGGCGCAGCGCCTGTGTCGAGCGATTGAACTTCGAGACATTGAAGTCGCGCCCGCCTACCATGGCCTTGATTTCACCGGTCGCGTTGTCAATTGCAATGAGCCCACACTGAGCGCCAGAGTCCTGCTCCAGACTGACTGATGCCGTGCCTTGAGGCCCGAGCGTCAGAACTTTGACGTACACAAGGTCTCCAACCGAGAGAATGTCGGGAAGTTTGCGCTTAGTCCAGGCAGCCGCGGCCTGGGTCACAGCCGCGCTATAGCGGCCGAACTTGATGGTTGCCACGCCCGGCGAAATCGCCGTAACCATGGCGTGTGTGTAGGCGCCGGTTTCGGGTTCGTCTTCCCAGTCTGGATGCTGGTAGTCCTGCAGCTTCATGCCCAGGGCGACGACATTCTCCAACTGTCCCTTCCATCCATGGCGGCGTTCGTAGGCCGCCAGACCATCGAGTACCGCCTGATTGGCGGCTTTTTGCAGGTCCATGTCAATCGACGTGTACACCCGCAGCCCGCCTTCGTGCACCTGGTCGCTGCCGTACTTGTTTTCCAGATAGCGCCGCACGTCTTCGGCAAAGTACGGCGCCAGTGAATTGGGATCGTGCTGCAGTTTGAGCTGAATCGGCTGGTTCCGCGCCGCTTCTGCTCGAGGCGCTGTCAGCTTCCCGTCCTCGAGCATCGCATTGATCACCAGATTGCGGCGTTTGAACGCCCGGTCGGGATGATTAATCGGCGAGTAATACGCCGGAGATTTCGGCAATCCGGCCAGCAGAGAGGCTTCGTCCAGCGTGAGTTCTTTCGCTGGCTTGCTGAAGTAGTATTCCGAGGCCGCTTCGAATCCGTAGACTCCGTGCCCGAGATAAATCTGGTTGGCGTAGAGCGTGAAGATCTGCGGCTTGGTGAAACGGCGCTCGATCTGAATGGCGAGCAGGGCTTCCTGAATCTTGCGATGAAACGATCGGTCGGGTGAAAGAAAAAGATTGCGCGCCAATTGCATCGTCAATGTCGATGCCCCTTGCACCCGGCCACCCGACTCGATGTCACGATATGCTGCCCCCAGAATCCGCCAGACATTGATGCCCCAGTGGCGGTAGAAATCCTTGTCTTCGATGGACGTCAGGGCGTCACGCAGCACCGGCGGATAGTCGTCGTAGGCCGCGACCACCCGCCGTTGCAGGGCGAAGGTGCCGATCACGCGGCCCTGATCGTCATAGAGTTCGGTGATGGTGCTGGGACGGTAATGCTCGAGCTGCTCGACCTGCGGCAGGTCGGTGGAGTAGACGAGCAGCAGTCCGGAGGTGGCGCCAACCAGCGCCGACACCAGCACCAGCAGCGCGAACAGGACCAACCCCACCAGCTTCCGCCCGGCGACTTCCACCGGCGGAAGATCTTGGTAGATGGATTTCATCGGTGGCTGAGTTCAGGATAAAGTGGTCAGGGTCTGGTGGCTAGTGACTGGAAAACCAATCGCGCGCCCTGAGGCGCGCGATTGATTTAATGATTCATTGCAGCGGCTTTTAGCTTTGGTGGCTCTTCAGAACCTCTACCGCTTTACGTAGTTGATCGTCCTGCTGCTGCGTCGGTTTATTTTTCTCTTCGGTCTGAGCCGCATTGTCCTGATCGTCATCGGGAAGCGCGCCATCGTCGTCGCTATCGGCAACCAGCACGTTCGGGGTCACGGCCGCGTCCTGAATCGCCTTCCCGCTCGGCGAATAGTACTTGGCAATCGACAACATCAGGGCGGAGCCGTCCGGCAGCTCGATGGTTTTCTGCACCGATCCGTCGCCGAAGGTCTTGTCGCCCACCACATCGCCGCGGGCGTTCTCCAGGATAGCGGCCGCTACCACCTCCGCGGGGCCCGCCGTTCCGCGGTTTACCATGACGACCAGTGGAAGCGTCGTTATATCTTTGGCGGGATCGGCATTGAATGCCTCACGAGGATATTTCTGGCCTTGGAGGTAAGTGATGGTCCCGTGGTTCAGAAAGAGATTCGCAGTCGCGATTCCCTCGGACTCCTCGCCGCTGGCACAGTTGCGCAGATCGAGGATCAACTTCTTGGCGCCTTCTTTCTGCAGCGCCTTGACCTTGTTCGCGATTTCCTGCGCCTTGCCCTTAGTGAAGGCATCCACCTGGGCGTAGCCGATGCCATCTTCCATGATCTTGTCGCTGACCGGGGGCACATTCACGATATCGCGGGTGATAACCACTTTCTGCGGTTCCGCGCGCCGGGAACGCACCACTGATACCGTCACGTTGGAACCCGTCGGGCCTTCGAGCAGGTTACGAATTTCCGCCAGCGACAGCTCGCGCGTGCTCTTGCCCTCGATGGCCTCGAAGATGTCCGCACCGTTGATGCCCGCTTTGTCGGCCGGACCGCCCGGAATTACCGCGACCACCGCCGCATAGCCGAATCGCTTGGAAACGGTCGCCCCGATGTCAGCCTTGGTCTCGGCCTTGTGGTCTTTGTATTCTTTGTACTCAGCCGGGGTGAGATAGCTGGAGTTGGCGTCCAACGATTCCAGCAGCCCATGCAGCGCGCCATCGGTCACCGCGGGGAGATTGGGTTCCTCCACGTACTCGCTGCGCACCCGCGAGAGTACTTCACTGTAAACCTGTAGTTGCCGGTACGCGCCTTCGTTGGAAGAGGCCCGCACCGCGTCCAGCCCGCCCAGTGCCATGAACAGCAGAACTGCGGCGGAGGAAATCAGAATGACAGCCTTAGTTTTTTTCGACATCAGATTTTTGCCCGGAAGGGATTCACTCCTTGAGGAACTGCGCTCATTATATCTCGTTTGATGTTGGTTTCCGCCTCCCAGTTTCAAGCCTTAACCCGAGAGTAACCAACCTTTCGACGAAATGTATGGATTTGTGCAGGCGACTCGCCATAGCGCACGAAACCACTCAACCTAAAGAGCTTAGCATGCCACCCCGCGACTCTGAGGCTATCGGACTTCGGCCAGTTCCACTCTCAGTTTGTGGGTCGCACGAAATAGCGTGTTCTTGATGGTTCCTTCGGTGGTGTTCAGGATGTTCGCTACTGTGCGTAATTTCAACCCTTGGTAGTGCTTGAGCTCGAAGACCATTCGCTCCCGGGGAGACAACCTGCCCAAAGCTTGCAGGATGCATCGCCGCAACTCGTTCCCGATCAAGCTGCGCTCAGGAGATGCGCCGGGGCGAGCGTCGGGCATGCGATCGAGAATATCTTCCTGTTCTCCATCCGGGGATACGGTCGCAACAATGTCCCGGTTGCGATATTGCCGCTTGCGCAAGTGATCGAGGCAGAGATTCGTAACGATGCGGTACAGCCAGGTGTAAAACGAGCACTCAAACCGGAATCGGCCGAGGTTCTGATAGGCGCGCAGGAAAGCCTCCTGGTAGATGTCCTGCGCGTCTTCCTGCGAATTGGTTAGATGCATTGCCAGGCGAAGGACCGCGCGGTCGTATTGCCGCACCAGCTCTTCAAATGATTCGGCGTTCCCCTGCTGCGCCTCGCGGACAAGCATCGTGTCATCCACCCGCACTGGCCGGTCCTGCCGCGCCCTCGGTTCAGGCGCCGCGAAGGGCACGCTGTAGTAGGTTAAGGCGCGGGTTTTTCTTACTTCAGCCATTGCGTCCTGCTCAGTCGTCACGGCTTCAGCAAAACCGTCCCAGCTACTGATTCAAGATCTGCGCACCACCACCATCGCCATGTCGTCTTCCCGGGGATGCTCACGGGCAAAATCTTCGGCGGCGGCCAGCACTGAAAACAGCGCCGCACTCGGAGGCGCGTGGGGGAGTTGCCGGGCTGCCGCCGCGACCCCCTCGATGCCAAATTCCTGCCCCTCGGGATTGCGGCATTCCAAAACGCCATCCGAGTAACCCCATAGCGTGTCGCCAGGATTCAGAATGCTTTCGCCGTTCCGGAATCCCGCCCCTACCACTGCTCCCAGCAGAGGACCTCCCTGGGCAAGCATTTCGGCTTGGCCGTCCCTGCCCAGCAGCAGGCTGGGAGGATGTCCCGCATTGCAGTAGGTGAGCTTGCCGCTGCCTACATTGACCCGGGCCAGGAAAAGCGTGGTCAGCGGCGGATTCAGCCCGGTCTGGCACAGATCGCGGTTGACTGCGGACATGGTGGCCGCGGGATCGCCGCCAGCATGCAATCGCAGCAGGCCGAGCAGGTGCGGGACCCACATAGCCGCCGCCAGGCCTTTGCCGGCGATGTCGCCGATGGCAAACACCAGATCATCCCCGGCTTCAAATGTGCTGATGAAATCGCCGGAGACATGGCGCACCGGGAAAATTTCCGTGGCCATCTCGAACGACTCCCGCCGCAGATGCCGAGGGCCGCATAGCATTCTCTGCACCTGCGCACCCTCAAACATGGTCCGGCGCAGCTCGTCGTGCTCGCGCTTCAGGCCGTCAAGTTCTTCCTGCAGCGCCCGATGGCGGCGCGCCAGATTCGCAGCAGTCGCGGACTTCTTTCGCGGAGCGCAGGCAGTCTCGCATCCGCGGCCGAATCCGGCTTGCGGGTTTGGTTCTCGCATTGTCGGAAAGCTTCCCATCGCTGCTCGCTTATGGCTTTCAGCCAACGAATTTGTATCCGGTTCCGTGTACCGTAAGGATGAAGCGCGGCTCTTCCGGCCGGGGCTCGAGCTTCTGCCGCAATCGCACAATGTGCGCATCTACCGTGCGCGTGGTCGGAAAACGGTCATACCCCCAGACTTCTTCCAGCAGGCGATCGCGGCTCAGAGTTTCGCCGGGATGGCACAAAAAGTACTTCAACAGCTCAAATTCCTTGGAGGAGAAATCCATCGATTTGCCGCTGCGCGACACTTGGCAGCTGCGCAGATTCACTTCCACATCGCCGAAGGAAACGCGCTCCTGGTCCTTGGGCACGGTGTGCGCCCGCCGTAGCACCGCCTTCACCCGCGCCAGCAGCTCTCGAATCGAAAACGGCTTGGTGACGTAGTCGTCGGCGCCCAACTCCAGGCCGATTACCTTATCCACTTCCTGGCCGCGCGCCGTCAGCATGATGACGGGCATGGAGGGACGCTTCGTCTTAAGCTGCTTGCAGACGTCCAGGCCGCTCATGCGTGGCATCATGACGTCGAGCACCACCAGGTCCGGCGAATCGCTCAGCGCCCGCTCCAGCCCGGCAACCCCGTCCGGCGCGGTAATTACCTGGTAGCCTTCGTACTCGAAGTTGTCGCGCAAGCCGGCGACCATGTTCGGTTCATCTTCGACAATCAGAATTTTCGGCATGATGGCTGTTTCCTAGCTTGCACCCGCGTACTGGGGAGTAACCGGCGATCCCTTGGGTGCGCCGTTCACCGGCAGCGCAATGGTAAATTTGCTGCCGCGTCCGGGCGCGCTGTCCACCGTGACCTCGCCGCCATGCGCCGCCACAATGTGGCGCACCAGCGAAAGCCCCAGGCCGCTTCCCTTGGTGTTGTGCACCAGCGGATCCCCCACCCGGTAGAACTTCTCAAAGATCTTGTGCTGCTCGTTCGCTGGAATGCCGATGCCGTGATCCACTACCTCCAGCTTGATCGATCCATTGTCGCGGTACAGATTGACTCCGATATACTTGCGATCCTGCGAATACTTCAACGCGTTGTTGACCAGATTCACCAGCGAACGGGCCATAGCCTCGCGATCCACGCGCATGGGCGGAACTTCGCCGATCTTCTCTTCAAAAGTGAACCCATGCTGCTCGATCTGGTAGCGATAGGAATCGAGCGTGTTGCGCACCAGTTCTCGCAGGTCGGTTTCGCGGAAATCGTATTCCTTGCGCCCGGCTTCAATCCTCGAGAAGTCGAGGATGTTATTGATCAGGGCGGTCAGGCGCTCGCTTTCCTTGCGGATGATCTGGTAATACTCCTGATATTTTTCCGGATTCGTCAGCCGGCCCATCTCGAGCGTCTCCGCATAAAGCCGGATCAGTGACAGCGGGGTGCGCAGCTCGTGCGAGACGTTGGAAACGAAATCCGACTTCAGCCGCGCCAGCGCCATCTCCTTGGTGACATTGCGGTAGGTCAGGATCAGCCCGGCCGTCAGCAGCAATGACAGGGCGCCGAGAATCAGGAAGCTGGTGCGCACGAACCTCTCACCCAGCGCCGCCAGCGTGGTACCGCGCAACTTCATCGCCAGCGTCAGGTTCGGGAACATGGCTTCCATATTGCGTTCTACCTCGGGCACGCCACCATCCCACTCGCTGCACGCGGCTAGCGGCGTGGACTCGTACTTTGGATGCACCATGATCACCGCGTGGTTCTTGTCGTTGGAAGAGTCGATAACATTGCGCGTGACCACGGTGTTCATCATCTCGGGGAAAAACTGGTCGCGCAGAAACTCGGCATCGAATACGATGCCGCCGATCGCCGGATGCGCCCCCGAAGCGTCGGGCACCAGAAACATCACGGCGGACTGGTAGAGATGCTTGTCGCCCCGCGACGCCCAGGTTGACCAGGCGTAGTAGGGCATGCCTTTCTTTTCCATCTTCTGGATCTTCTCGACTAGGTCACCGTACTCCATCTTGATCCAGCCTTCGTGCATCTTTCCGAGATCGGCAGCTTCCATCTGGAAATCGGCGTCATTCTTGAGCCGGTCAGGCTGGGAACGAAACACCAGGCCACGCTCCGGGCTGTAAACGAACAGGTGGGCCGCGTAGGGATGCGAGGCAAGAATCCGGTCCAGCGAGTCCGAGCACACGATGTTGGACGGCGGTATTTCGCTGCGCACATCGTCCAGCATGTCGGTCGCCTTCTGGTTGATTTGCTTCTCAGAGATAGCCAGCACTTGCGCGAAGTCGCGCTGAATGGCCGCTTCCACCGCCCGATCACGCTGGATCGATTTCAGATGCAGCGCGCTCAGAATCACCAGCGCTGCCGCGGGCAATACCACGGCCAACTCCAGGGTCACGATCAGCCGGGTTTGCGGGTTCCAGCGCCGCTTGATTTTCATGAGGACTCCTGATCCGGGTGCCGACTGGGATCAGCCAGCACGAAACATAGTCGAGCCGGAAAAGGCGGGTGTCAATCCGTAGTAAAAAGACGTAAAAAGTTGTGAAATCGGGGCTGGGAAAGACCCTTCAGGTTGCGCCGCTGGAACGCGTAAGTGCCATCAAAACCTGCAGATAGGAACGTGGTTCAGTTATTTCGCTGGGCCAGCGAAGCGGGAGCGAAATCGACCGTGATCAGCGTCTCGGTCTCCATTGCCTGCCCGTTCAGGTAATAAGGTTGGTAGCGCCACTGTTTCACCGCTTCGAAAGCGGCCCTCCCCAGAACCAGATAACCCTGCATCAGCTTGAGGTCGCGGATTTTTCCATCGCGGCCAATCCAGGCACGCAGCACAACCGAGCCCTGCAGGCCCGCGCGCAGAGCCTGCGCGGGATAGCTGGGCTGAATCTTTTGCAGCAGCAGCTTGCGGGAGACTTCTTCTGGAATCAGCACCGGCTCCAGCGCGCCGAGTAGCGTAGGAGTAAGACTTGCCACGACAGTGCGCGCGCTGGGCAATTGCGGCGCGTGCTTAAGGCTGTCTGGGACAACCACACTGTATGCGCTGGCCGCGTCCTCCGCCGCTACACTCTGCGGAGGCGCTGCCGCGCCCGTCGTCGCCAATGGCGTCGCCGGGGGAGGGGCGATTGCCAACGCGGGAGGGACGGGGGAGGGCTTGGCCGCCGGCCACTGCGGCCGAACTCGATCGCGGGTTACGAAAATTTGCTCCGGCAGAGAAGCTTCCGCCACGTCTTCGTTGGCTTCCGACTTCTGCCAGTCCGCTGCGAGCAGAGACATCCGGCCGCGCACCTGCTCGGTTGAAATCGAGATGGCTGCCCGAATCCCGCTGCCAAAACCGGGCCGGGCAAAGGCACGAAGCTGCCACATGGAAGCAAAAATCGCTGCGGTTGCGGCAAACACCAGCGCACTTCGATAAATCCGGCCCGGTGCCCTAACGGCAAGAGAAGGCTGCCGCAGACTCCTGGGGCGCCGCCGGTCCGACAGCGCGGCATAGCCTGCAAAACTCAAGGTTGCCAGCCGTGTAACCCTCTGGTTGTGGCTGATCTCCTCACTGGCGTCCGATTTTCGAAGTCCTCGGGCCGGGTCGCCCGTAGGAGCGTTCGGCCTCGCGTTACCGGCCGTCTCCACAAATCCCCGGTCGAAATCATGGAACTGGACCAGGTTCGCCGGCGCATGGTTCTTGACCAGTACCTGATTAGCTCCGGCGCGCAGCGCCTCATTCACACTGGCCTGCGCTTCAACCACTGCCACCGGAAATGGCGGCTCATTCGACTTCAAATCGCGCGCCGCCCGCAGCAGGAAGCTGGCCTCGGGCTCATCGTTCCAATCCACCACCAGTACGTCGAAACTCTGCAGCGTGAGCTGTTCGACCGCCCCAAAGATCTCCGGACAATGTTCGACCTGCATGCCAAGCTCGGCCAAGGCCTGGCCCAGCATGCGCGCCGTCCCGGTGTCGGAGGAGAAAACCAAAGACCTCAGGGGCATGTCCATCAGCGTAGTTTCCCCGGAGGGGGCAAACAAGTTACCGAATCTGCCGCCACCAAACCAACCAGCCGTGTCCATTACCGGGAGATTACCGGTCCACCTGGACATGTCCGGACAGCGTGCGCTCCACGAAGGTTTGACACTGGTTCCCGCTGCCTCTTAGAATCAATGCGTTGGCGGCGCTGATGGACCTCTTCTGGCATCGCTCCGATGGCCAAAGCCATTAGCCCGAACTCCTCGGCTTGTGGTAAGTTTTCCTCTCAAGTCTGCACACCGTGGCGGTGTAGCTCAGGTGGTTAGAGCGACGGTCTCATAATCCGTAGGTCGTTGGTTCGAGTCCAACCGCCGCCACCAATCAAATCAGCAACTTCCGAGGGAATCTCGACTTCCGCAATTTCCGCTGGTTGCGCGGGAGTTGCATTTTGTTGCGGGTTTGTTTTCGCTTCCTGCTTCGGTGCCTCGTCCAGGCGATCCACAAACGACGAGATTGGAACGCAATCTTCCCCCCCCCGCTGTCATGATCGGATTGCTGCGGCTCAGGCAGCTCCTCTCTGAGATGCTGCTCCGTGATTTGTCCGTGAAATGCACGGATAACGAGGAGCGCAAAGAGTTCAGTTATTCGGAACGAGGAGCCGCATCGGTGCTACCTCCCTACATCGCCGATGCAGACGACATTCACGCAATGTGGCGAAATTGTTCTGAGCCGTATCTAGAGCGTATAAACCTTCGGCATCTTTAGGCCTAAGACTAAGGAATTCATTCAGTCGTGATACACCGATCTCCAGTTCTTTCTGTGCCTCGGGGTACTGCCTCGACCTAGCGCGAATCACACCGAGGTCAACACGCAGTTTTGCGGTATTGAGACGAGATTCAAGATCTTGTGGATCATTTCGCGCGAGCTCAGCAGCTACGCCAAGAGCCTGCGTGTATTTTGCCGCCGCCTGCTCCTGACTACCCATCAACGAAAGGATTTCCCCTTGATAGGCGTAGCCGACCAGCAAAAGGTCTTCGTAGAAGAGCTCGTGGCGGTTTGCCGATAGGAGCCGTTCGCCAGCCTCTACCGCTTCGTCGAGGCTGTTTTTCCCACCACTCTTGTTGCCCAGCCGA
>Ga0335077_10007090_pt1 | contig 13876 bp, 8 predicted proteins | sample Lox_Sample_31_FD_207151 | JGI IMG/M metagenome (GOLD analysis project Ga0335077, IMG submission 207151) | Soil microbial communities from Loxahatchee National Wildlife Refuge, Florida, United States - Lox_Sample_3.1 | ecosystem: Environmental > Terrestrial > Soil > Wetlands | place: USA: Florida...
TCTGGTATCCCCATACTTCATTCAGGAGCTCGTCGCGGGTGATGACCCGTTCGGCGTTTTGCACCATGAACTTCAGAGTCTTGAATTCCTGGGCGGTGAGGGCGATCGGCTGACCGTCGCGAGTCACTTCCATCTTGCTGAACTCCACCGAATTTCCGCCAAACGTCATCAGGTCGGTAGCCCCAGAACGATTGGTGCGGCGAAGAGCGGCGCGAACGCGCGCGAGCAATTCACGGGGACTGAAGGGCTTGGTGACATAGTCATCGGCGCCGAGTTCGAGGAGCAGAACCTTGTCGGAGACGTCGCTGGCGGCACTGAGAACAATGATGGGGAGATTGGGAGCCTGCTGCTTGATTTCGCGGCAGACATCTCTTCCGGACATAGCGGGCAGTCGCAGGTCGAGCACCATGGCCGCCGGGGCAGCGGTGCGGAAAGCTTCGATGGCGGACTTTCCGTCCGAACTGATTTCAACCGCGAAGCCCTCTCCCTCAAACAGACGCCGCAGGGCTTTCTGGACGGCACGGTCATCTTCGACAACCAGAATTCGGTCCATGGAGTTCGTTTTCGGTACGGCGCGGAGGTCCTCCTCCGCAACTGCTTGAACGCGCGGAAACGCTGAAACGCGATTACTCTCCAAACTGATCATAGAAGCCTTCCCGGCTGCGAGTACGCGAAGCCTGGCACAAGATTACTACCGGTAACCCGCAAGACAAGCGCTTCTAACAAGACCGTGACAATCTTTTTACAAGCTTGAGACAAATGCGGCAAGATGGAGACCAAAAAGAGGGTATGCGACCTGTGCCGGGTACAATCCGAGGCTTGGCTTCCGCCTTCAAGCCGGCGATCCCGGCGAACCCACTGGTAAGTGTAGCCTCGCCTCACAACCCTTGTGGTCGGGACGATTGGCCAGAGTGACGGTCCCACCGTGAGCTTCAGCGATCTGACGGCTGAGCGCCAGCCCGATGCCGGAGCCTCCCGGCTTGGTGGTAAAGAACGGCACAAAGAGGTTGCCGGGATTGGCGATGCCCTGACCTTCGTCGCGGACAAAGACTTCGATGGAGTGTCCGTTTCTCGTCCAACCAACCCGCACCGCCCCTCCCGTTTCCAGCGATGCATCGACGGCATTGCGGATCAGATTGATGAAGAGTTGCTGCAGTTGGTCGGGATCTGCCTGTAGTCCCACCGGAGGGCCTGCCTCGACTTCGACCCGGATTCGCCTTTCCAATCCAGCCGCAGCGTTCACCAAGGTCGCGAGATCGATGTTCTGCAGTTGCGGCTTGGGCAGTTTGGTGAGGCGGGCATAGTCCTTCATGAAGCGGTTCAGAGCATCGGAGCGGTCGGCGATCACGCGGAGGCCGCGGCGCAGGTCGTCCTCCCAGTCGCTGGCACGCACCTCGCGCTTCAGCAGTTCCTCGAGGCTCTGGGCAATCGAGCAGATCGGAGTGAGGGAGTTGTTGAGTTCGTGTCCCAGTACCCGCACCAAGCGCTGCCAGGCCTGGCGTTCTTCCTCGCGCAAAGCGCGACTGAGGTCGGTGATCACGAGTAACTGATGGGGAAGGCCACGCTGGCGAAAAACGCTGCGTCGAACGCCCCAGCGGCCCGAGCCTCCGGGAAAATTACGTTCCAGGGTCTGGGCAGATTCACCCGCCAGACACTCCTCGAGATCAAGCTCGGTGGCGGTCTTGCCCAGTAAACGCTCGGCTTTCTGGCCCAGGAGCCGCTCACCGGCGCGGTTGACCAGGCGCAATTTCTGTTGTCCGTCGAAGGCGAAGACCGCGACGTCGATTTCGGTCACCACGGTAGTGAGAAGAGCGCTGGCCTCGAGCGCGCCAAGACGCTGCTCGCGGAGCAGGTCGGAGAGCAGGTTCATCTCCAGCATGAGTTCCCCAAGAGCATTGTCGGTCTTGGCGCCACGGGCGCGGAAGGAGAAATCCCCCTCGCGCAAGGCTGCCTGCATATTGGAGAGCGTGCGCAAAGGGTGGATGACGGAGGATCGCACGCTGAAGGCAAAGCCCAACCAGAGCGCGACCACCAGTACGGTGAGAGTCCACTGGGTACGGGAGGAGAAATCGCCGGTCCACAGCAGAATCATGGAGAGGATGATCCCACCCGCGCCAGCGGCGAGAGCCATCAGCAGAATACGGTCTTCATGATTGAGGCGGCGGGGACGGCGCGAATGCGGGCGATGCTGCACTACGGGACTGCTTCCGGCTTTAGCTTCCCCCAATTCCATATTTTTGCAACCGCCGGTAGAGCGCGCTCCGGCTGAGGCCGAGCGCTTCCGCCGCCTGGCTGATGTTGCCGGCATGGCGGTCGATCGCCTTGCGGATCAGTAAAGACTCTACTTCTTCCAGGCTCAAATCTTCCAGCTTTTGAGCGCCGTCGCGGGCGGCGCGAAGGCCAAGGTCGCTGGTGCGAATCACGTCGCCTGGCGAAAGCAGGACCGCCCGTTCGATGGCATGATCCAGCTCCCGCACATTCCCCGGCCACGAATAATCAAGCACGGCATGCATGGCGGCGGGGTCGAATCCGCCCAGCTGCTTGCGATAACGCTGGGAATATCGGGTCAGAAAGTGGGTGGCCAGCAATGGGATGTCCTCGCGGCGCTCGCGCAGCGGCGGCACGTGAATCTCGACCGTATTCAGGCGGAAGAGGAGGTCCTGGCGGAAACGGCCGGTGGTTACGTCGTCGCTCAAATCGGCGTTGGTAGCCGAGATTACGCGAACGTCCACGCGGCGAGTGGTAGACGATCCGACCCGTTCGAGTTCCCCGGTTTCGAGGACTCTGAGTAATTTCGCCTGTTGCGCGGGCGGGATATTGCCGATTTCATCGAGGAATAAGGTACCGCCGTGGGCCAGCTCGAAACGGCCAACGCGATCCGTGCGAGCATCGGTAAATGCGCCTCTTACGTGACCGAAGACTTCACTCTCGAAGACTCCTTCCGGCAGGCCGCCCGCATTGACGGCTACCAGCGGCTTGGCGGCGCGCGGCGAGAGCGCGTGGATGGTACGCGCAACCACCTCTTTGCCGCTGCCATGCTCTCCGGTGATGAGCACATTGGCATCGGAGGGAGCGATGCGTCCGATGATCTGCATGGCGCGGCGCATGGGCTCGGAGGTAGCGATAAACGTAGGCAGGCCTTCGGCGCGGAGCAGGCGATTTTCGGCTTCCAGGCGCTGGCTCTGGCGCAGAGCGCGGCTCACCTCAATCTGGGTTCGCAGTACCGCGAGCATGCGCGCATTCTCCCAGGGCTTCTGGATGAAGTCGCGGGCCCCGCGGCGCATAGCTTCGACGGCAACCTCCACGCTCCCCCATGCAGTCATCACGATGACCGGAAGAGTGCTGTCGAGCTCCTGAATGCGGGAGAGCAGATCGAGCCCCTCCTGCCCCGAAGTAGTATCCCGGGTATAGTTCAGGTCAATCAGCAGGACGTCGGACTCGCGGGTGCGCAGGGCTTCCAAAACCCCGGCGGGGGAATGGGCAGTCTCTATGGAGTAGCCCTCACTCTTGAGCAAGAGCCGCAGGGCCTCGAGCACGTCGCGCTGATCGTCGGCGATCAGGATTCGCGGCGCGACGGTAGCGCTGGAAGGCATGCTTATCGAAGATTCTACCGTGTTCCCCATGTAAACTGCGGCACCGGGCCTCACGGCTGCTGCGGAGTGCTGTCTTCAGGCCGCGGGATGACGCCCTCAAAGTGCGGCATGGTCCGGACCTGGCCCGTTTCCGCCTCCTGAATTTCGATCCCACTATGGGCGAGGGTCAGGCCAGTGGCGCGATCGAGTTCGACACGCGCCTTTTCGTAAGCCGACATGGCCGAGACGTAGGTGGACTCTGCCTGCGCCAGATCCCGCTGGGCCTGCAGCACCTGGTAGCTGGTGGAAGCGCCGAGCGCGTACTTTTTCTGCTCGATGTCGAAGGTGTCCTGGGCGAGTTTGCGGGCCTTGAGATTGGTTTCGACCCGCGCCCGGCTCTGCAGCAGAGCAAACTGGGCATTGCGCACCTCGATGCCGATCTGATTCTGCAGTTGTTGCAGGTGAAGCTGCGCCTGGCGGTATTCCAGCTGCGAGCGGATCTGGTCCGCCTGCGCGGTGCGGTTGCGCAACGGAATGATCAGATTGACTCCGACCCCGTAATCGGGAAAATCGTTGCGGAAGAGCGAGGCAAAGGCATTGGGAAGTCCGGAGCGCGGAATCGACCCGGGGGGCAGGTCGGCGTTGTTTGGATTCTGGACCCCGGCCAATCCGGAAGCGCCATACCAGCCGACCAGGTCCACAGCCGGACGCAATGCATTGGCGGCGGACTTACGGGACAGGTCGCGGTTGGTCAGATCGATGCGGGCTTCGGCCAATTCAGGACGATGCGCCATCGCGTCGGAGAGCAAGTCCTGCACGGGGACGACTTGTTCCTGCTCGGGCATCTTCATGGTGTCGCTGGGAACCACCGACGCCGACGCGAGAGCCGGATCACTGAGATCGCGGGTAATGGCGTTCTTGATGAGCAGTTCCTGCAACTGGAGTTCGTTCTGGGAGAGGATGAGGTCCTGGTTGCGGCTGGCGACTTCGTTTTCGGCGCGAACCACTTCGACGGCGGCCAGGGCACCAATCTTTACCTGCTCGCGATTATCGGAGAGCGTCTTTTCAGCCAGGGATAACGAGCGTGCCTTCACTTTGACGTCTTCGTAGGCGTTCACCAGATCCCAGTAAATATTCTGGATCTGGGAAACCGTGGCCACGACCTGGTCGCGGAAGGCCACGTCGGAGATTTCCCGGTTATTGCGGGCGATACGGATAAAGCGCATGTTGGGGCTGAATCCGAGACCGGAGAGCAGATGCTGGCGCACGGTCACGCGGAAGCCGGAACTTACCTGCGGAACCAGGGTGCTGTTCAAACTGTTGTCGGTAGAGCGGGAGTTGTCGAAATCCACCGACATGCTGGTGCCGCTGGCGAATCCCTGGAAATAATTGAAGTTCGCCACGCCGCTGTGTTGCTGCAGCGAACTGACGCCGTTCAGCACGGTGTTGGAGAGCGGGCTCACCAGATGCTCGAGATTCAGGCCAGCGGTCACCACCGGATCGAAGGTTTGAATCGGCGGACCGGTGCCGAGCGTGGACTCTACCAGTCCGGAGGCTCCGCCGCCGGCGCCGCCCACGCCGCCGGAAGTCCCGCCGGCGCCGCCCCCCGGAGCTCCGGTTCCGAAGCCGCCGATTCCGCCACCCGGAGTGCCCTGCACCAGACCGGTCGCAACGCCCCGCACCTGTGAACCGGCCTTGGCGCGCATGATATCCGTATCCGCAATGGACAGGTTATATCGGGCAATGGCGAGATCAAGATTGTTTTCCAGCGCCAGCGCGACCGCATCGGTGACTCCGAGCGTGAGTTTCCCGTCTTTCAAAAAGGACTCAATCTGCACCGCATTTCCAAATGTGGGCTCGGGAACTTCCTGCGCGGCGTAAGGCGCAAGCGGGTTGGGGAAATGGGATGCGGGTTTGCTGTAGTTGGTGAGCGTCTGAGCCGAGGCTGCCAGACCTGGGAGAAAGAATCCCAGGGCCGCTGCTCGCAGAAGCTTTCTCCATCCAGTAGCGACGCGCAAGAACTTTTCTTTATTCATGAGTTTGCCCGAAAATTGTGGACGCCCGGCAAAACCGCTCACGCCGGATGTGTCATCTGACCTGGCCGGGAGGGCGTAATGACGGTGGTGCCGGGCGAGATTTTCTGCTCGCCGGCCACCCATCCGTCGAACAGATTGATGACGCGATTCCCGTACCCCGCATTCACTTCCGAATGTGTAACCTGAATGATCGTTGTGCCTTCCTGATTGAGCCGGCGGAACAGCTCCATGATCTCTTTTGCCTGGCTGGAGTGAAGGTTGCCGGTGGGCTCGTCGGCGAGAATGAGTTTTGGTTTGCCCACGACGGCGCGCGCTACGCCCACTAGCTGCTGCTGACCTCCCGAGAGCTGGCTGGGATAGAGGTCTTTCTTACCGACAATCTGGAAACGATCGAGAATCTCCGCCACCAAACCGGCGCGCTGCGAGCGCGGAATATTGCGGTAGGAAAGCGGAACATCGAGATTCTCGTAAACCGTCAGATCGTCGAGCAGGTGGTAGCTCTGGAAAACGAATCCAATGTACTGGCGATTGAGATCGGAACGCTTCTTGCGATCGAGCTTGTGGACGGGATGATCGAGAAAAATGTACTCGCCGGTCCAGGCGTCGTCGAGCATGCCGATGATGCTGAGCAGTGTCGACTTCCCTGCCCCCGACGGGCCCATCACGGTGATGAAGTCGCCCTCGCGGATCTCCAGGTTGATGTGCCGGAGAACGTAGGTGGCGGCGGGACCCGCTTTGTAGGCTCGCTCGACGTTTTGAAGATTAATCATGAATGTGACCTCATTTTCGGCATCGCGTTTTACTCGTAGCGCAGCGTCCAGAAGACCGTCCTGAGTACGCGGCGCGCCGGAATGTAGCCGGCCATCCAAGCTTCCTGGACGATCTCCATCACTCATACCTCAGCGCAACCACAGGATCGACCCGGGTCGCTCGGCGCGCGGGAATATAGCTGGCAAGCAAGATGAAAAACAAAACCAGGGCCGGAACCACCGAGAAGGTCATCAGATCGGTCGGGCTGACCTGATAGAGCAGGCTGACCATCAGGCGGGTCAAGGCAAAGGCCCCTACGAGTCCAACGACCACGCCGATCAGTGCCAATCTGGCTCCCTGTCCCACAATCAGGTTCAGAACGTTGTGCTGTTGCGCGCCGAGAGCGATGCGGATTCCGATCTCGCGCGTGCGTTGTGCCACGGAAAAAGCCATCACTCCATAAATTCCGATCCCGGCCAATAGCAAAGCGAGCAGAGCAAACATCCCGATCAGCCACATGTCAAAGCGGCGCAGCGAACCGGAATCTTCGACCATCTGCTCCATACTTTTGACGCCGTATACCGGGACCGTCTTGTCGATATCAGCGACGGCGGCACGAATCGAGGGGAGCAAGTCGCTGCCGGTCTGGCTGCGTACGGCGAGACTCATGGTTCCTTCGAGTATCGGCAGGAATGCTTCGGGCACCTGGGTGTAGGGGTAGTAGGCGGTGGGCTCGATATCGATGTCTGCCGCCCAGTGACGCACGTCGGCAGCCAAGCCGATTACGGTGCACCACTGGCCACCCGTCAATTCGGGTTTCAAACGCTTGCCGATTGGGTCTTCGTTTGGCCAATAGAGCTTGGCGAGGCTCTGGCTCACGATGGCGACGCGTGGGGAGGCGGCAGTGTCGTTCCTGGTAAACTCTCGACCGCGAAGCAATGCGGTTTGCATTCCGCGGAAATAGTCTGGACCAACGGCGCGGAAGCGGGTGACGATCGGCACTTGCGAAGGTGGCGGCGGCGTGCCGTCAATGCTGATGGGCATGGAAGGATCGGTTCCGCTCATGGGGAGATTACGGGCGAGAACCGCAGCCTGGACACCGGGCAGCGTCTGGATGTGTTCGAGGACTTGCTGATAGAACAACGGGAGGCGCGCTCCGCCAAACTGTTGAGGGGCTGCGATGCGAAAGGTCAGCACGCCAGTGGGATTGAAGCCGGGATCTACGCCGCGCGTCACCCAGAGACTCTTCAGCGACAAAGCTGCGCCGATCAGCAGAATGGATGCAAGGGCAGTTTCAGCAATCACCAGCACAACGCGGTGCTTGCCGAAAACGCTGCTGGTGCCGCGCGATCCTTCTTTCAAAGCGTCGTTCAGATTCACACTCGAGGCGACCAGAGCCGGGGCAATACCGAACACGATTCCAACGACGACGCTAAGGCCCATGGTGAAGGCAAGCACGTTGCCATCCATCCTGACCGATTCGACCTGGGGAATACTTGCGGGATGGATCGCCAGCAGAACCTTTAAAGCCGCTAATGCTAAGGCCAGGCCCAGTCCGCCTCCCACCACGGAGAAGACCACGCTTTCCGTCAACCACTGACGAACCATGCGCGAACGGCGTGCGCCCAGGGCTGAGCGAATGGACATCTCGCGCTGCCGCGCCGATCCGCGTGCCAACAGAAGGTTGGCAACATTCGAGCACGCAATCAGCAGCACAAAGCAGACCGAGCCCATCAGGAAGAGCAGCACCTGGCGAAGGCCATCGGTGAGAAATTCGCGAACCGGCTGCAGGGTCGCCCCAAAACCGATGTCCGATGTCGCATCCTGCGCGTGTGCGCGGGTTGCAATCGCCTGAAATTGGGCTTGCATCTGGGCCTGGGTCACGCCGGGCGCAAGCCGCATGAAGGCGAACAGCCAGTGCACATTGCGCGCGCTGGCCTGGGCATCCATACTGGTGAGTTGCAGCGGAACCCAAAACAGCTCCTGGTTACTGAGAATGCTGAACCCGGGGCCCATTACTCCGACGACGGTGAACGGAGTGCCATCGAAGTCCACTGGGGTGCCAAGAATGTTGGGATTCGATCCGAAGCGGGCCTTCCAAAGCGCGTGACTGAGGATCACCACGTGGCCTGAGCCGGGACGGTCTTCGTCGGCAGAAAATATGCGGCCCAAGACGGGCTGCGCCTCCATGACCGGCAGCATGTCGTAGGAGATTTTGGCGCCGAGAATCCTCTCGGGTATGGTCTGGCCGCCGATATTGAAGCTGGCGCTGGAGATCAGGCCGTACTTCGCGAAGTCGCCGGTCTCGCGCTCCCAGTCGCGAAAACTCGGGGTGGAAAAAGCATTGGGATTGCCGTTGGACATGGTCTTCCAGACGACCATGGCGCGGCTATCGTCGCGAAACGGCAGCGGCTGCAGGAGAACGGCATTGATCACACTGAAGATCGCCGTATTCGCCCCGATGCCCAGGGCGAGCGTGAGTAGAACCACGGAAGTGAAGCCGGGGTTCTTCCACAGCATACGGAGCGCGTAGCGCAGATCCTGGAGCAGAGTTTCCATGATTTCTTCGCTACTCGTACCGCAGCGCCACCACAGGATCGACCTTGGCCGCGCGGCGGGCAGGAAGATAGCTGGCAAACAGAACCGTAAAGCTCAACAAAATGGCGGTAAGCAGCAGCGTGATCGGATTAAACATGGTCACTTGGTAAAGCAGGCTCGAGAGTGTGCGCCCCAGAACAAAGGTGGCAACAAAACCGAGCAGTAGACCCGCGCCCGCCAGCCGAGCGCCTTTGCCTAGAACTAACTGCAGAACATCGGTTGGCTTCGCGCCCAGCGCCATACGGATGCCCAGTTCGCGGGTACGCATCCGGACGGTGTAGGTGATCACACCGTAGAGTCCTAGCGCCGCTAATAACAGCGCCAAACCGGCAAACACCGAGAGCAGAACCACCAGGAAACGGCGGCCCATGAGCGATTCGTCGACACGCTGATCCATGGTTTTCAGGTCGTAGATCGGCTGATTGGAGTCAACCGCGCGGACGGCGTTCTGCATAGCGGCGGAGAGGCTTTCCGGATGGGAGCTGTTAGTGCGCACTGCGATGGTCACCTGATTCTGAGGCGATTGCTCCAAGGGCAAGAAGTAGAAGCCCTCGGTACCGTCAGCTTCCAGGGAAGAAGTCTTGGCGTGTCGAACTACGCCCACGATGGTCATCCAATTGGTTTTGCCATCGAAGCCAATCTGTTGGCCGATGGGATCCTGGTTCGGCCAATACTGGCGGGCCAAGGTCTCATCCACCACGGCCACGAGCTGAGATTTGAGCCTGTCGCCGGAAGTAAACACGCGCCCGCGCACCAGCGGAATACGCAGAGTCTGAAAATAGTCCGGGCTGATGAGGCGAATGTTGCCGTGTGGAGGCGGCTGGTTCGGAGCCAAGGCCTGCCCTTCCACGAAGAAGGATGCACTGCCGCCGTTGTTGTCAAAAGGCAGCGAGTCAGCAATTGCCGCGCTGTTGACTCCGGGAATGTTCTTCAACTGCTCCTCCGTGGCGGTGAAAAAGGCGGCCTGCTGCTGGTCTGTCTTGTAAATGGTGGGCGGCAACGAGAGGACGGCGGACATGACTCCGCCGGGTTCGAATCCCGCATCTACGCGCTGGAGCTGCTCCATGCTGCGCAGTAACAGGCCCGCTCCCACCAGCAGCACCATGGCCAGCGCAATCTCGCCGATCACCAGCGCCGACCGCGTACGCTGACGGATGTGGCCGGAGGTTTCGGAGCGTCCGCCTTCCTTCAGTGCCTGATACCAGGAAGCGTGCGTCATCTGCCAGGCCGGAGCCGCGCCACACAACAAGGCGCACAGCGCACCAACCACCGCGACAAAGAGCAGCACCGGTCCGCCAATTCCGACGTGAACGTTCTGTATCAGGCTTTGAGGGGCAAGCAAAAGGAGCAGTGGAATTGTGGTTTTGGCCACAGCCAGTCCGAGCAACACTCCGGCCGCAGCCAGCAGGAAACTTTCAATCAATGCCTGTTGCACCAGCCGGCCGCCAGCAGCGCCTAACGCGATCTGGATGGAAGTCTCTCGCTGCCGCGCGGAAGCCCGCGCCAGTTGCAGCCCGGCGATGTTGGCGCACGCAATCAGCAAAACCATGCCGACCGCGGCCAGCAGGATAAGCAAGGGCCGGTTCAGCTTGCCTGAGACAAACTCCACCAGTGGCATGCAGAACATTCCCCATCCCGAGACCTGCGCATAACTGTTTTGCCCTTCGGAAGCGATGTTCTGGGCGACTTTGGATTGAAGGTAGGAGTTTGCCTGCGCGATCGACGCCCCTGGACGCAGGCGCGCAACTCCGAAAAGATTTTCGTTATAGCGATAGTTTTGATCGAAATAGCGCCCCGGCGGCATGCCCATGGGAACCCAGAGCTCCGATCCGTTGGGCCAATCGAACTCGGGACCCATCACACCGATGACTCGATACGACTCCTGATTCAGTTGAAGGGAGCGACCGAGGATCGCAGGATCGCCACCGAACCTGCGCTTCCAGGTGAGGTAGGAGAGCACCACTTCGTGCTCGGCGCCAAGTTGATCTTCCTCCGGCGAGAATGACCGCCCGAGCACTGGGTGTGCCCAGAACACATCGAACCATTGCCAGGAAACCTTGGCGCCGGTAAGCCGTTCGGGAGTGGTGTTGTTGTCGCCAAAGTTAAATCCGCTGCGCCGCATCACCGCCGCTGAGGTGAAAATGTCCTTGCCCGAAACCGCATCGCCGAAATCCGGCGCGGAAATGCTGATATTCTGCAAATCGCCGATCCCGTATTTCGCCCGCAATGCGACCACGCGATCGGGATTCGGTACGCCGCTGGGATTCAGCATCACCGCATTCATCACGCTGAATACGGCGACGTTGGCCCCAATGCCCAACGCCAGTGTGAGCACCGCGACGATGGTGAAGCCGGGCGACTTCAGCAACATGCGCCAGCCGTAGCGAACATCCTGGACCAAAGTTTCCATATCACTCGTACCTCAGGGCAATCATGGGATCGACCTGCGAAGCGCGACGCGCTGGGATGTAGCATGCGGCAAGGGCAACCAGGGCGAATAGGATGGCTACCCCGCTGAAAGAAAGCGGATCGGTGGCGGTTACTCCAAACAGCAAGCTCTGCAGAAAGCGCGTGAGCACGAAAGCCGCGCCCAGTCCGGCTCCGACACCAGTCACCGCCAGGATCAAACCTTCTTCCATGACCATGTTGACCACGTCCCGGCGTCGCGCGCCAAGGGCCATGCGGATACCGATCTCGCGGGTCCGCTGCCCGACAAAGAACGAGATGACGCCGTAAATCCCGACGATTCCCAGCACCAGGGCTAGTCCGGCAAACGAAGTGAATAGCAGCGTGACCGAGCGCGGGCCGGAGATGGCTTCGGAAACCACGGCGGGCATGGTCTTGACTTCGGTCACCGGCGTATCTGCATTCAAGGCTGCTACGGTGCGCTGGATCAGGTCTTGCATCTGCGGCGCGCTTGCTGCGGTGCGCACCGCCAGCGTCATCTCGGATGGAACCCGGCCGCTCTCCATGGTGGATTTCGGCCCGTAGGGCAGGTACAAAGTCCCATTCATCCAGTCGGGAATACTTCGCGCGAGGTCGTAAGCCTTCAGGTCGGGCACCACGCCGACTACCGTGTACCAGTCGTCCTGCCCGGAAAGGTGCAGGTGCTTGCCGAGGGGATCGTCCCCGAGCCAGCGGCGCGCGGTTGACTCGCTCACCATCGCCACTGCGGCTCCGGAACTGTCCGCCTCAGTAAACGACCGGCCACGAAGGACGGGAATGCCCATCAGTTGGAAGTAGCCGGAAGAAACGGCGTTCATCCAGAAGAGCGGCAAGGATTCGCCCGGAGGAGTGCGGTCGTTCTCGATATCGACCGAGCGCTTGCTCACTCTGCCATTCAGGGGAAGGGTGCTGATCAGTGCCGCACCGTTCACGCCGGGCAGCGACTGCACTTTTCCCGTGAGACTGCGATAAAACCCGACGCAGCGCGGGACATCGTTGCAGAACGATTCGTTGGGCGTGATGTGAGCCGTGACCACATGCTCGGGCAGGAATCCCGGGTCCACATGCGAGAGCGCCCAAAGACTGCGGATCAGCAGGCCTGCTCCGCAGACCAGAACGACCGCTAAGGAGAGTTCCCCGATAACCAATGCCGCACGCAGACTGCGGCTGATCGACGTCGCTGAACCACGGCCACCGGTGTGCAGGCGGCCGGCCGGCTCAGTGCGCACGCTCTGAAGGGCTGGAGCCAGACCGGAAATTATCCCGGTTGCAACTGCAAGAGCCGCGGTGAACAAGAGCACTGGCCAATCGATGATGACTTCGGAAAGACGCGGGGTATCCGCCGGGAGGGATGACTTCAAGACGGACAGGCCCAACTCAGCCAGAAGAAAGCCAAGCACTCCGCCGGCCGCCGCGATGACCAGACTCTCAGTCAGAAGCTGGCGCACGATGCGGTTGCGGCCTGCACCCAGCGAAGCCCGGATCGCAATTTCGCGTGCTCGAGCCGATTCCCGCGATAGTGTCAGGTTGGCCACATTGGCGCACGCGATCAGGAGCACCAGAGCGACCGCGGCCAGCAGGATGATCAGCCGCGAGCGGGTGTCCTGGACCATCGCCGTTTGCAGGGGCAGGACTGAGACATCAGCATTCCACCCCTTCGACATTGGCCAGGGGAACAACGCCCGCACGTGCGATTGAAACAATCGCGCCTCAGCGCTGGCCTGCTCGACGCTGACACCATCGTGCAGTCGCCCGATCACCGGCATGAAATCGCTGGCCCAATAACTGATGACGTTTCGCGGATCAATTTCGAGCGGCACCCAGATGTCGGTTGCGGAGGAGGGAAAACGAAATTCGGGTGGCATCACACCGACGACCTCGCGAGGAACTCCGTCGAGACTGATCACCCGGCCCACAATGTTGGGGTCGCCCCCAAAACGGCCCTGCCACAGTGCGTTACTCAAAACAAGAACCTGCCCGTGCCCGGCGAGGTCTTCACCGGGTTGGAAGGCGCGTCCCAGGCGTGGAGCAACTCCGAGAACCGAGAACAACTCAGACGACACGAGCGTCGCTTTGAGCCGGACCGGTTCGCCGCTTCCGGTAAGGTTGAATTCATGTCCCTCAGCGTAGGCCGCGACCTCGGCGCTGCGGATTTGTTCGCGCATGGCGGCGAATGCGCCCCGGGGGTACGAACCGGTGATGCTCACCAGGCGATCGGGCTGGCGGTAGGGCAGGGAGCGCAGGAGAATTCCCTGTACCAGGCTGAAGATGGCGGTGTTTGCCCCAATCCCAAGCGCCAGGGTGATGACGGCCACAGCCGTGAAACTCGGATTCTTTCGCAACATGCGAAAGCCGAACCGCAAATCCTGGAGCAGGGACTCCATCAGTTCACCTCGACAGTCTCCTCAACCACGCGGCCGTCGAACAGATGAATGGTGCGATCGGCGTGGCGGGCGAAGCGTTGATCGTGGGTCA
>Ga0335077_10007091_pt1 | contig 13875 bp, 16 predicted proteins | sample Lox_Sample_31_FD_207151 | JGI IMG/M metagenome (GOLD analysis project Ga0335077, IMG submission 207151) | Soil microbial communities from Loxahatchee National Wildlife Refuge, Florida, United States - Lox_Sample_3.1 | ecosystem: Environmental > Terrestrial > Soil > Wetlands | place: USA...
TGTGCGTCGACCGGCACCTGAAACCCGTCTAGAGGAGCGATCCAAGAATCCGTCCAAGGTCTGAACATCTTCGCGGGGAGATCGAGGGAATGCAGCAATACAGCAATCTCCGCGATCCTCGTCATCCACGACCGAGGTTCCGCCGGATTGAGGTGAACATGCCCCTGCAACCGTGTCATCAGCAACGATGGCGCGCCCCCCGTCGAAGCACCAGCAACATCAGTAGCCAGGATGCTCGGAACCGGGAGCCCGCTTCCCGCCACCACACCAAGGTTGGCGATCTCCTTCTCCAAGCTCCCCTGCAGGCCAAGCCCGCCCGGGTACTGCCGCAGTACGACGAACGTTCGCATTCCACGTCGCTCGACAGTCAGCCGATTCACGGCGGAGCAGACGCCACCGGTCAATCGGCGATAGCCAACGATGCGACTGCCCTGACCCATCGACGCCGCAACCCAGGCGAGACTCTCCACGGAGGGCCGACGCTGCCTGAACCCGCCATCCCTCCAGTCGCCGTCGGTCATGAGCGCGAGCCTAAGTCCTTGAGCGCCTGGTCGATGACCGACTATCTCCCGGCTGCCGCGTCCTTGATGATCTGGCTGACGAGCTTCCCGGCTGCCGCGTCCTTGATGATCTGGCTGATGCTCGGGACCTGCATGGCGGCCGTGCGGGCGGCCGAGGGAGGCTGCTGGCCGACATCGGCGAAGGCTTCGCACATTTCCTGAAGGAGACAACCGATCGTGGGCTCCTTCCCGACCCGGACGCCGTACGCGAGGTCTGGGATGATGCGCTGGCGGCGCCTGACTGGACAGGTCCGGCTCTGTGGCTGCACGCGGACTTGCACCCGGCTAATCTCCTGACAAAAGACGGCAATTTCTGCGGCGTGGTCGACTTTGGCGACATGTGTGCGGGAGACCCGGCCTGTGACCTGGCTGCCTGCTGGATACTTCTGCCCGATGGAGTCATCGACCGCTTCCATCAGAGCTACTCACCGGCCGTAGATGCAGCGACCCTGCGCCGCGCTCGCGGCTGGGCGCTATCTAAGGCACTCGTCTGCCTGCTCATTGGCGATGCCGGAGTCCACGGCCGCCCAGGCGGAAAAGCCACGTGGGGACCGCCAGCAGCCGCATCCCTGCAACGCCTTCTCCGCAACAACCGTTGCGGAGAACAGAGCCGAGACACCCAGCTAACGGACCCCTCCGTTGCCTAAGCCCAGGTGATCGTTGACCGATCGTGTTCAGGTGAGGCTTGACGGTTTCTGGGGCTTCGGCCATTCCCGGATAGCTGCGTAACCTCCGGGCGGTCCGGGAGGAGGCGGCCCCGGCTCAGGCGCAGGTGAGGAGTGCGCGCGAATCGTCCGGTGAGTCGATCTGCGCGAGAGCGACAATAGGGCAGCCGGGCGCGCGCCTCCGCTTGCCTGGCCGGGATCCTCCGCGGATCATGTCTTTGCCTGGTAGTCGTGCAGCAGCTGGATCACTTGCTGGCGCACCCGATTCAGGTCGGCGCCCAGCTTCACCAGCACCTGCGCGGCCACCCCGTCGCCCTCGCGGATGAGGCCGAGCAGGATATGCTCGGTGCCGATGTAGTGGTGGCCAAGGGCCTTCGATTCTGCCAGGGCCAGCTCCAGCACCTTCTTGGCCCGCGGCGTGAACGGGATATGCCCGGACGACGCGTGCTGGCCCTGGCCGATGATCTCCTGGACCTGCTGCCGCACGGTATCCAGGCTGATCCCCAGCGACTCCAGCGCCTTCGCCCCGACGCCTTCGCCCTCGTGGATGAGGCCGAGCAGGATGTGCTCGGTACCGATGTAGTTGTGATTGAGCGTCCTGGCTTCGTCTTGCCCCTCAACAACAACCCGCCGCGCCCTGTCTGTGAACCTCGCGAACATGGTCCGCGCCGCCCTTCTCACCCTCATCCCGGCTCTGTCCGATGCCAACACGATAGGTCGCCTTGGCCGGAGGTCTGGCCGTCGCGCTGCTGGGCGAATGCTGTCACTGCTGGTGACGTGGCTGCCGGGTGCCGTAGGCCTTGAATCGGCTGATCTCGCCGTCGCTGAGGCGGGGACGGTGGTGATCAGCTCGCCGTGCTGACAAGCTCCGTTACGAGATGTATCTTGTTTTTCAGAGGCCTTGGTCGTGGCTATACGGGAGGACTCTCACCCATGAGCACGTCGCCCCTTTCTCCAGAGGAGATCCGCGCCGCCGCCGCGGCGCACAAGGACCTTGGCCCCGAATACAGCGACGCGGTGATCGAGTCCTTCCTGGAGCGAGTCGACCGGGAAATCACCGCACGTGTCGACGCGCGCCTCGGACCTGTGTCCCGCGAGCAGCCCGTGCCGCCAGCACAGTCGAACACCCGCCGCACGCTGCTAACCGGTGTTGCGATCGGCATCGTCGTCACCGGTGTGCCCTCGATGGCGGTCGCGGCGAGCGCGGGTGGCGTCATTGCCGGTGATGAGAGGAGCGCGCTTCTCGTCGTCGCCATCCTCTGGGCGATAGCGGTGGCCATAGCAGCTTTCGCGAGTCGTGTCCCCCTCGAGCTGCGGCGCAAGGAATACGGTGTTCGCCAAACCGGACGCCAGCCCCCTAGGACTACCGCCTGACCCGTCCACCAGAAGCGCCGGGCCGCTTTCCGGGCACATCATGCCGCCATCTGCCAGGAGACGACGAGAACTGCTGAGACCGCGGCCGCGGGTCACAGCGACCTCGGGATCTGGACCCGGCCTACAGGCGACTCGCTCGCCAGCTCAGACTCCGCTCGGGGCGCCAGCTTCAGCATCCCAGGTCATACGACGTATTGTAGTTGGGCGATCTGCAGAGGGGTAAGCCGTCGTGACAGTGCCGAGCCCATCGCAGGATCCTGAAGGTCAGGCACAGACCCGAGCGAGACTGCGAGCACTGATGAGCACCCGAAACGCGGGGGGCGTCATCGTGTTCTCGGTGATGGGGGTGCTGGGGGTCGTTGGACTGGCTACGGGTCATGAGCGCAGCGGGCTTATCGCTCTGGTGATCGGCGGCCCCGCGGTGATCTTTATCGTCGCGAGGATGGCTGGTCGTAGATGACCCAGCCATGGCCCCGCTGCTCAGCGCCGCCAGCTAGACCGGTCAGTCTGCAGACTGGCCCCCGCCGCTAGCCGCCCATAGTCATCGTCCAGGCGAACGATGTCGTCCTCGCCGAAGTGGTCACCATGCTGAACCTCAACGAACACCAGGGAGACAGAGCCGGTGTTCTGAATCCGGTGGGCAGCTCCGCGCGGAACATCGGCGGAATCCCCGGGCTGCACCTCGATGGTGTCGCCGTCCAGGGTGATCACACCTTGCCCGGCGACCACGAGCCCGTGCTCGGCGCGGCGCTGGTGCCGCTGGTAGCTCAGCCGCTGGCCGGGGCGGACCTCTAGCGTCTTGACCTTGAAGCAATCGCCCTCGGCCAGGACGGTATACGAACCCCACGGCCGTTGGGCATGCTCGATCACCGGACCATCCTGCCCGATCGGTGCCGCGGCGAGATAGCTGATCTTGCTAACGGTTCCAGTCCTGGCCTGGATCACGGGCGTTCTCCTCCTCGATGTCGCTCTTCTTCGCGCGCGTGCTTGGGTAGCAGGAACACGAAGGTGAAGGCGGCTGCCAGGGGGACGAGGCAGGCCCATGAGGTGATCCGGAGAGCGTCGGTCGCCGGGTGCTGCTTGAACAGCGCGAAGAAGATGGTGCCGAGAACGGCAACGCCGAGCGAGGTCGACAACTGCTGCGAAGCTTCCATGACGCCGGACGCTGACCCGACCTCGTTCATGCTGACCGCGGCGATGATGAACTGGATGAGCTGACCAAGCACGGTGCCGACTCCCGCACCGACCAGGAGCAGGCCGGGAACGAGGTCCCAGGTCGAGGCGCTATGCACGCCAGTTAGCATCAGGGCCAGCACGGTGGTGCCGGCGGCGATGAACAGGATGCCGATGTGGAGCAAGTGGCGTCCGAGCCGGTTGACGAGCATGCCGGACACGAGCATTCCCGCGATCATGCCGGCGACCATCGGGGTCAGGGTCAGGCCGGCGTGGATCGGCGACCACCCTTCGCCGAGCTGGCCGTACAGCGACACGCAGAGCAGCAGTCCGCCGAAGGCGCCGAAGAGGGACAGCATGACTGCGATGCCGCTGAGGTACATGCGGTTGCCAAGTAGGGATGGCTCGATCAAGGCGTTGTGACTGAGGCGTCGCTCGTAGCGCACGAAAATGTAGAGCAGCACCGCGCCCGCCGCGAAAAGCGCGTACGTCCAGGCTGGCCAGCCGTCGGCCTGGCCCTGGATGAGCGGGTAGATGATCGCCACGAGGGCCAGGCCGACGAGCAAGACGCCGCCGACGTCGAGCTTGAGGTCGGGGTGACTGACCCCGCTCGGCAGCGATCGGATCGCGAGCGGAAGCGCGATGAGGCCGATCGGCACGTTGATGACAAAGACCAGTCGCCAGCCGATGTTCCAGAGGTTGGCGTCGATGAGCGCGCCGGCGAGGACCGGCGCGCCGAGCATGGCCAGACCCGTTGACGGGCCGAACAGGCGGGTTGCCCGGCCCAGTTCCTCGTCGTCGAAGACTTCCTTCAACAGGCCGAAGCCCTGCGGGATCAGCAGAGCGCCGAAGCCTCCCTGCAGGGCGCGGAGGGCGATGAGCATGCCGATGTCCTGAGCCGCGGCGCAGGCGGCCGAGAAGCCGGTGAACCCGAGCAAGCCGAGCAGGAACATCCGGCGGCGGCCGAAGATGTCTCCCAGCCGTGCCCCCGCGATCAGCAGGACGGCAAAGGCCAGGGTGTAGGCGGCGCTCAGCCACTGGATCGTGCTGGCACCTCCGCCGAGTTCGCGGTGAATAGAGGGGCCGGCGACGTTCACGATCGTGGCGTCGAGCAGATCCATGGTGTTGGCGGCCAGCACCACGGCCGCCACGATCCAGCGCATGCTGTAGAGCCGCGCTCCGGCAGAGGGCCTGGTGGTGGGGGCGGTGTCCATGATGGCTTTCTGGTTAGCGGTAGGCGCGAGCCGTTCCGGAAATCTTCGCGTACGGCGTTCGTAACGAACACTGTTCGTAACGTACACTGTAAGCCAGGCGCGGCGCTAACGTCAAAGCGATCACCGCGGCACTGCGCAGAACCTGGAGGTCCACCACGTGAAGCCATCGGGCCGCCCGCGCTCGACTCGTGATCGCCCGGCAAAGGCGCCGCTGAGCGAAGAGGCAATCGTCGACGCCGCCCTCGCGATCCTCAAGGCAGAGGGTCTGGAAGCTGTGTCCATGCGCCGGGTCGCGGCCGCCTTGGATACAGGAGCCGGCTCGCTGTACGTCTATGTCGAAGGCCGTGACGGCCTGCTGGAGGCGATGTTCGATCGCATTATCGGGGCGGTCGAGCTGGAAACGCCCGATCCGTCGCGGTGGCGTGCCCAATTGCACAACCTCCTGGAGCGGGTGCGCGCAGAACTCGTCACGCATCCCGGAATGGCCGCGGCGACCATGGTCGACCCGCCACGGACCGAAGTGGCTATGCGGCTGCTGGAGAACCTCCTGGGAATCTTGCTTGCGGGCGGACTCGGCGCTCAGGACGCCGCGTGGGCCGCCGACATCCTCGCGGCCCAGGTGACGTACGCCGCCATCGAGGCCGAAATGCGGCGCACCGACCCCAGCGCACTTGCTGCCGAAATCACGGCCAACTTCGCCCGCCTACCGGCCGAAGAATTTCCGCTTATTACTGCCCACGCCGCTCAATTGGTCGCTGGAGATGTCGACGAACGGTTTCGCTTCGCCATTGATGTAGTGATCGACGGCGTGCTGGGCAGGGCATCCCGCCAATAGCTGCCTCGGACTCCGCTGGAACGACACAGCGGCTGACCCGCCACCGCTTGACTTAAAGCGCTTGAGGTTTGTTTGGCTGCTCGTATGACAGCCTGACGATCCAGGATGTATCCCGGCGCAGCGGTCTGGGCGAGCCAACGCTGCGCTACTACGAGCAGGTCGGGCTGATAGGCCCGGTCGAGCGTGACGAAAGCAGCGGGCTCAGCTCGGCCCGGCGGCCCGCACGAGCCGCCGGCCCAGGGCTGCCGTGGCGCGCTGGATCTGAGCTGAACCGAGGACGCGGAATGGTGCCGGGATGGTGGCGAGCTGCCGCGCGTACCAGGCCGGCTCGTCGGTCGTCGCCCTAAGGCGGGCCCGGTCCTCGTCCACGGGCTCCAGGTGTCCCAGGCTTCTCGGCAGCCATCGCGATGCCTGCTCGACCGTGGCGTCGATCACGATGTCGACCGCATGGGTCCAGCCCTGGGACAGGTGCTCTTCGAGGGTCCGCAGCGCGTCGAGCTCTGGTGGCGGAGTGAACGTGTCCGGCAGCGTCTCGATCGCGATGATCCGGTCCACCCGCAGTACACGGCGCGCGTGCCTCGTATGCGACCAGCCCAGCAGGTACCAGCGGCCGTGCCGCAGCACCACGGCCCACGGGTCGACCTCCATGACCAGGTCCGCGGCCTGACCCATCCGGTAGCCAAGGCGCAGGCGGCGCGCGGCGGTGCAGGCTTCGATCAGCTGCGTCGTCAGCTCGGGGCTGACCCGGGCTTGTGCCACTGGAGGAGCAACGCAGACGTGGCGGAAGGCATGGACCGGGCCTGCCACCCGCTCCGGCAAGACCCTGACGATCTTGGCCAGCGCGCCGCCCACGAGGTCCGCGGGATCGGCGGCCTCGCGGTGGCCCTCCAGAACGGCCATGACGATGCCCAGTGCCTCGGCCGCGCTGAACATCAAGGGCGGGAGCCGCAGGCCGCGGCCGGCCCGGTAGCCCCCGTAAGGTCCGCTGAGTGATTCGATGGGCAGACCCGCCTCCCGCAAGATCGCGACATAGCGGCGGGCGGCCCGTTCGGTAACCCCGAGCCTGGATCCCAGCCGTTCTGCCGTGATGCCGGGGTTGTTCTGGATCGCCTCCAGTGCGAGCAGTGCCCGGGCGGTGGGGCTTAGATCGGGTGCCATCGGCCTCCGTCCCGGAACCAGATCGTCCGGAACTGACACTAGCGTGCCGTCCATGGACGATCACAGCGACGCGATCCTGTGCGAACCTCCGGTGGCCGGAACTGAACTCGATACGCTCCTCGGCGCCCTGGAACGTCAGCGCGGCTATCTGGGATGGAAATGCGGCAACCTTGACTCAGCCGGGCTGCGGGCGACGATCGGACCGTCGGCGATGACCCTGGGCGGCCTGCTCAAGCACCTGGCGCTGGTCGAGGACGACTGGTTCTCCGTCAAGCTGCACGGACGGCCCCGGCACGCGCCCTGGGACAGCGTGGACTGGGACGCCGATCCGGACTGGGAGTGGCATTCGGCCGCCGGGGACAGCCCCGAGCGACTCATGTCACTGTGGCGGGACGCGGTAGATCGCTCCCGTGCCCGGGTAGCCGAGGCACTCGCCGATGGCGGCCTGGACCGGCTCGCCTCTTTCACCTGGCCCGATGGCCGCGCCCCTAGCCTGCGACGGCTTCTCATGGACATGATCGAGGAGTACGCACGCCACGTGGGCCATGCCGACCTCATCCGCGAGTCGGTCGACGGCCTCGTCGGAGAGGATCCGCGGTGACACATGCCAGCACGGCGCAAAAGGCGGTCACGGCCGGGCAGCTGACCATCGTCCCGGCGAACGAAGCGTCCTGGGACGACCTCGTCGCGATCTTCGGCACCGCCGGCTATCCAGGCCGCTGCCAGTGCCAGCATTTCAAGATCGCTGGCTGCTTCTGGCGCGACTCGAGCCAGGAACAGCGGACGGCGATGCTCAGGGAGCAGACCGGCTGCGGCAACCCCGGCGCGGCCACCAGCGGGCTGGTTGCCTACCTCGGCGGCGAGCCCGCCGGCTGGGCCGCGGTCGAGCCGCGGACGGCGTACCCCAAGCTGCGCACGTCCCGGGTCGTCTGGCTCGGCCGGAACGAAGACAAGGATGACCACCGCGTCTGGGCGGTGACATGCTTCGCGGTCCGTAAGGGCTACCGCAGGCGCGGGATCACGTATGCGCTGGCCGCCGCGGCGGTCGGCTTCGCCAGGGAACGGGGCGCCCGGGCGCTGGAGGCATACCCGATGGCCACGCCGCCAGGCAAGGAGATCACCTGGGGCGAGATGCATGTCGGAAGCCGTCAGGTCTTCGCCGACGCGGGCTTCACCGAGGTGAGCCATCCCAGTGCCCGGCGCGTGGTGATGCGGATCGACTTCCCGGCCCGCTGACACCACGCAGGACAGCGCGGCAAGCCCGCCGGCTGGACGAACGCGCCGGGGGCCGGGCGCCAGCACGGCCGCTCCGCGCGAGGACTCGCCCCCTCGTGCCCGCAGGTTACGAAACCGTAAACTGCCAGCGGGGCTCAGGCTGCGAGCCCGCGAAGGGACCCCTTCGGCAGGACGGCAGGATGCGGGGAGCATGGCTACGAGCACACGGCCGGCCGGAACCAGGCTGCCGGAAGAAGACGGCGCGCGGCCCGTGCCGTTCGCGGCGTCGTGGCGGCGGGAGCGCCTGACGGTTGACCAGCGCGTGGCCAGGGGCCGCGCCGCCCGCCGCGAGGCGCCGCGGTCCGCGCATAGCCGGTGGGAACCGGCCCCGGACCGCCCCGACCCCGTCGCGCTGCTGGAGCAGCAGGCGGCCGCCCGGGTGCCAGAGCTCGTGCCGATCCGGTACGGCCGGATGCTGGTGTCGCCGTTCACCTTCTACCGGGGCGCGGCTGCGATCATGGCGGCCGACCTGGCGCCCACCCCGGTGTCGGGTATCACGGTGCAGCTGTGCGGGGACGCGCACCTGTCCAACTTCGGGGTGTTCGGCACCCCGGAGCGGCGGTTGATCTTCGACATCAATGACTTCGACGAGACCCTGCCCGGCCCGTGGGAGTGGGACGTCAAGCGGATGGCGGCCAGCTTCGAGGTTATGGGCCGGTTCCGCGGTTTCTCTCCGGACAACCGGTACGCGATCGTCACCGCGGGAGTGCGGGAATACCGGGAGCGGATGCGGCGGGCGGCCGGGATGGCCACGCTGGGCGCCTGGTATGACCAGCTCGACGCGGAGGTGCTGCTGAATATGGTCCGCCAGCAGGTGCGGGTCAGGCGGCTGGACAAGAAGGAGGCCCGCCGGGCCGAGCGGCACGTGGAGGAGGCCTATACCCGTGACAGCACACGGGTATTCGCCAAGCGGGCGGCCCAGGTCGAGGGTGAGCTGCGGATCGTGGCCGAACCGCCGCTGATCGTGCCGCTCGAGGACCTGGTCCGGCCCGGGTCGGACTGGGAGGACCCGGCACCGCTGATCAAGAAGCTGCTCGCCGCCTACCGGCGGACGCTCGGGCACCAGGGGCACCCGATAGAGGAGTTCCGCTACGCCCACGCCGCCCGCAAGGTGGTCGGCGTGGGCAGCGTCGGCACCCGCTGCTACATCATGCTGCTGGTCGGCCGCGACGAGGATGACCCGCTGTTCTTGCAGGTCAAGGAGGCTCAGGAATCGGTGCTGGAGCCTTATCTGGGCCGCAGTGCCTACCCCCACCACGGCCAGCGGGTGGTGATGGGCCAGCGGCTGATGCAGGCGGCCACCGACATCTTCCTGGGCTGGCAGCGGATCAAGGGCCTCGACGGCGTCACCCGCGACTACTACGTGCGCCAGTTCCACGACTGGAAGGGCGGCGCGGACCCGGAGCGGATGCGCGCACCCGGCGCCACCGTCTACGCGCAGATCTGCGGGGCGACGCTGGCCCGGGCGCACGCCCGATGGGGTGACCGGATCGCGATCGCCTCCTACCTCGGCCAGGGAGACCTGTTCGACCGGGCCATCGGCGACTTCGCGATCGCCTACGCCGACCAGAACGAGCGCGACTACGAGGCCTTCGCGGCGGCCGTGAACTCCGGGCGGCTGGCCGCCCAGAGCGGAGTGTAGACGGGTCCATCGCGCCGGAAGCCGTCACGCCCCGGCTCACGGCACGCCGGGTGACGATCGGCGCATGCTCGATCCGGATGGCAACCCGCCGGCCCGCGGGCTGCCATCCGCGCGAATACCGAAGTACCTACTTGACTATCCGGCCGGCCCCCTCCATACTCAAGTACATGCTTGACCAAACGGCCGACCTGAACCGGGTGTTCCAGGCACTCGCCGACCCTGGCCGGCGGCTGATGATCGAGCGGCTCGCCCGGGGACCGGCCTCGGTCAGCGAGCTGGGCCAGCCGCTGCACATGTCGCTGGCCGCGGTGGTCCAGCATGTCCAGGTATTGGAGGCGAGCGGCCTGGTGAAATCGCAGAAGGTCGGCCGCACGCGCACGTGCCGCATCAGCCCGGTGGCGCTGCGCTCAGCCGAGCACTGGATCTCGGAGCGGCGGTCCCTGGTCGAGCGGCGCCTGGACCGTCTGGGCGAGTACCTCGCCGAGACCCCGGCATCGCCCGATGCCGGCCCGGAAGCCCCGCCCCCCAGCCACTGAGCACGCACTGACCGGCCCACCGGCCCATCGACCAGAGGAGCACCGATGACCACGCGTTCCGTCATCCATGACACGTTCACGATCGAGCGGTCCTACCCGGTGACGCCGTCCCAGGTGTTCGCCGCGTTCGCCTCGGAGGACGCGAAGAACGCCTGGGGCGACACCGGCGATCTCGAGCCCGCCGGGGGCGCCGCCGGGGGCGCCGTCGGGGGCGCCGTCGCGGGCGCCGCCGCGGGGACCGAGTTCGACTTCCGGGTCGGCGGCCGGGAGCGCTTCGGGTTCAGGTACGAGGGCCGGGAGTACCGTTACGACGCCCTGTACTACGACATCGTCCCGGACCAGCGGATCGTGTACAGCTACGAGATGTACGCCGATGACGTGCGGATCTCGGTGTCGGTAGCCACCATCGAGTTCGCCAAGAGCGGCGACGGCACGGCCCTCGCCTGGACCGAGCAGGGAACCTACCTGGACGGGATCGATGGGCCCGAGGCCCCCGGGCTCCGCCAGGAAGGCACCGGCGAGATGCTCGACGGCCTCACGAGTTACCTGGCCCAGGCCGCGCGCCGGGGCTGACGCACGCGGTCGCGGAGCGCGCGCACCGCCTGCGCCGGCACTCCGGTCGGGCCGGCCCGACCGGAGTGCCGGCGACCGGAGAGCACACGCGTGTCACGTCCGCCGGGTGCGAGGTGTCAGGGTAATGACACCAGGCAACGAGGGAACGTGACCGATGGCGGACAGTGACTGGCTGGCAGCGGCATTCGAAGAGCGCCGCGATCACCTGCGGGCGGTGGCCTACCGGCTGCTCGGCTCGACGACCGACGCCGACGACGCGGTCCAGGACACCTGGCTGCGGCTGAGCAGCGCGGACACCAGCGCGGTGGAAAACCTCGGCGGCTGGCTGACCACGGTCGTCGCGCGGGTGTCCCTCAACATGCTCCGGGCGCGACGGTCCCGGCACGAGGAGCCGGTCGGTGACTCCTGGCCGTCGGCCGCGGAGGCGCTCGCCGGCGGCCGCGCAGCGGCGCGGCCGCGCGGGGCCGGGCCGGCCGCCAATCCGGAGGACGAGGTGGTGCTGGCGGACTCGGTCGGCCTCGCCCTGCTGGTCGTGCTCGACACGCTCACGCCTGCCGAACGGCTCGCGTTCGTGCTGCACGACATGTTCGCGATGCCGTTCACCGAGGTCGGGGCGGTGCTCGGGCGCACGACCGAGGCGGCACGGCAGCTGGCCAGCCGGGCCCGGCGCCGGGTGCGCGGCGCGTCGGGCCCTGATCGTGCCGCCGATCTCTCCCGGCAGCGTGAGGTTGCCGCCGCGTTCCTCGCCGCCGCCCGCGGCGGCGACTTGTCAGCCCTGGTCGCGGTGCTGGACCCCGACGTCACGCTGGCCGCCGACGCCGCGGCCGCACCGTCCGGCCGGCCGACCCTGCTGCGCGGCGTCGACGTCGTCGCCCGCGGGGCGTTTTCGTCCGCCGCCCGGGCCGGGCACTCCCAGCTGGCCCTCATCGACGGTGACGTGGGCATCGTGTTCGCGCCCGCGGGCCGGCTGCGGATCGCGCTGGGCCTGACGGTCAGCGCCGACCGCAAGATCACCGCCATCGATGTGATCGCCGATCCGGAGCGGCTGCGGCGGCTGCGGCTGGCCGTCCTGCCGGACTAGGAGATCGCGGAGCATGGATCAGCCGCCCGCTCCGCAGGCCAGGTCAGCGCACCCGGTAGTAGGCGGTCGGGTGCCACCAGGGGCCGAACTGGATCCAGCCGACTATCTGGCCGGGGGCGTGCGCGCCGAAGGTCCAGTCGCCGTGCGCGTACAGCTCCACATGCCCGGAGCCGTAGAACGCCAGGTCGCCCTTCTGCGGGACGCTGACCCGCACCAGGTGCCAGCTTTGCAGCATCTCGTAGGTGGTACGCGGCAGGTTGATCCCGGCATGCCGGTAGGCCTCCATGACCAGGCCGGAGCAGTCGTAGCCGTACGGCCCGGTGCCGCCGTACTCGTAGGGCTTGCCGTACTGGGTCCTGGCCCAGTAGAGCGCCCGGAGCCGGGCCGGCAGCACCGCCGACCGGGCCGACGAGGTATGGGCGGCCAGAACGGATGAAGCCGGCGCGGCAATGGCCGGGCCGGCGCTGAAGGTCAGGGCGGCCGCAATGGCCGCGACGGGCAGGAGGATAGACAGCAGTTTGCGACGGTAGCCGGACACCGGCACCTTCCCCAGATCAGGGGACGCGCTCACCGATCACGGTGCGAGGTGTCAGCCGGGGACAGGGGCGGAAACAGAACCGCAGAGCGCCTGACCCCCGCGACGCTAGCGGCCATTAGCCGCCGTTGTCCGCCGAACTCCCGATAACCAGCGGCGTGTCGCGGCCAGAAATGACGTTTGCCCCCTTTTGGGCGGCTGGCGCGGGCCGGCTGGCACCGAATTCCTGGGCCGGCGCGGCGGCCGGGCCCTCATAAGCCGGCGTGGATTCTGACCATCCGGCCGCTGACCAATATTGTCCCTGTGTGCAGCTAATGAAGAAGCCATCACAGTTTGTGGTGCCTAAATCACGTTCCGTTCAAGCTGGCCTGTTCGCGGCGGTCGTCGCGGCCACGGCCCTGACCGCCTCCTGCTCGTCGGGTCCCGATCAGCGGGCATCGGCCCTGGTCATTGTCGAGCGACCGTCAACGGTCAAGCACTGGGGATCATTCTTCGGGGGGACGAAAGGCGTCAACTACGACCTGGGAACGTCGCCGGCCGCCCTCACCGTGCCCGGCACCGTCGCCGAGATCGGTACGTCCAACTCGACCGAGTACGCGCTGCTGACCAACGGCACCGTCTACGCCTGGGGCCTGGGCACGCTGGGCGAACTGGGCAACGGCCAGCGGGACAACTCCTTCACCAAGGCCGTGCGGGTGCGCTTTCCCCGCGGGGTGAAGATCGCGTTCATCCCGCCCGACGTGATGCCCTATGACTCGGCGCTGGCTGTGGACACCAAGGGTCATGTCTGGGCCTGGGGGGCCAACGGCAAGGGAGAGTTCTGCCTCGGGAACAGCCGTTCCTATGATTCGCCGGTCCGGCTCCCGTTCTCGCACGTGACCGCCGTGGCCGGGGCCAGTAATCACGCGCTGTTCGACGCCGGCGGCACCGTCTACGCGTGCGGGCAGAACATCGCGGGCGACCTGGGCGACGGCAGCAGGGCCTGGACCAGGACGCCGGTGCGGGTGGCCGGGCTCGGCGGCGCGCCGGTCCGGGAACTGGTGGCCTCGTTCGCCAACTCCGGGGCGCTGCTGGCCAACGGCGACTACTTCGACTGGGGCTACAACGCGGCGGGCCAGGTCGGCAACGGGCACGTTGGCCGCTCGTACGACGTGCCGGTCCAGGTGAAGCTCCCGCTTCCGGTGAAGCAGGTCGCCCAGGGCGGCTCGATCTGGGACAACGGGCAGACGCTCGTGATGCTCGCGGACGGCTCCC